>ERZ791909.699-NODE-699-length-26734-cov-4.549346_pt1 | contig 26734 bp, 18 predicted proteins | sample MGYA00510143_ERZ791909 | MGnify/ENA primary metagenome ERZ791909 (study PRJEB30046, sample SAMN00792093) | human gut metagenome | study: EMG produced TPA metagenomics assembly of the A metagenome-wide association study of gut microbiota in type 2... | reverse complement strand
TATCGGCCGCCTCGCCGCGATGGTGCACACCGCCGATGGCGATGCCGCCCGCTTCGACCTCTGCTTCCGCCGCTGGATGGTGGGGATGATGGCCGCTGCCTTGGACGAACGGGTGGTGAACCACGTCATCCTCGTCCTGATCGGGCGGCAGGGCAGCTTCAAGACCTCGTTCTTCCAGAACCTCCTGCCCCCTTCGCTCCGCCTCTACTACACCACGAAGACCAACTCGCAGCGGCTCACCAAGGACGACCTCTTCACCATGACGGCGAACCTCCTCATCAACTTCGAGGAGATCGACTCCATGCTGCGCAGCGAGCTGAACCAGCTCAAGGCGATGACCACCACGCTCTATGTAGACGAACGCCCCGCCTACGGGCGCAACAAGGTGCACCTGCCGCACGTGGCCTCGTTCTGCGCCACCGGCAACAACCTGCAGTTCCTCACCGACGACACCGGCAACCGCCGCTGGCTGCCGTTCGAAGTGACGGCCATCGACAACCCTTGGACGGCACGGATCCCCTACGAGAGGGTCTACGCACAGGCGAAAGCCTTGCTCGACAGCGGTTTCACCTATTGGTTCCAAGACCACGAGATCGAGGAGCTGAACCGCCACAACCGCCGTTTCGAGACGCCCAACCCTGCCCGCGAACTGATCCTGATGCACTACCGCCACCCCGCCGGATTGGAGAAAGGCCGCTACGTCACCGCCAGCCAGATCGTCGCCCGCTTCGGCGGAAGCATCCGGCTGAACCCCGTACAGGTAGGGAAGACCTTGAAAGAGCTTGGATACAAGCAAATACATACGACCAACGGGAACATCTGGGTGGTTGCGGAGCGCACGACCGATGAGATGAACAGCATCCTGCCCGAACCGGACGAAGAGGACACTCCTTCCCCCGCTTTATGAAGGATGAAAGATAAAACGGGGCTTTCTGCAAACTTTCCCGGTTGCATAAAACAAGGGATGCCCCCTTTAAAGGAGGCACCCCTTGTTTTATTTTTCCCTAAACTTTTACAGAAAAGCCCTTTTATCTTTCATCCTTCATATTAACCGACTGATAACCAATCAAGGCTTTTTTCAGAGGGATACATTTCCCCCTCTTATAGCCATAGCAGCGGATGGCGGATGGGGAGGTTGCGGACCACCTCGTCATGGGTGGGGAAATGCTCCAGCCGCTTCCAGGTTTCCAAGTAGGCCTTGTCGGGAGTGTGGGCGATGCTGAACAGAAGGGCGGGCTGGGCGACCGGCTTGCTCCATCCGCATGAGCGACTGCACGACCTCTATGAGGTGGACCGTGTCGATAATGCCGATGCCCCGCCCTGTCGCGATCCCTTTGATGGCCTGGGCATATTGCAGGTCGGGGTTCATCCGCGTTTCCGGATCGGCAAACCAAGCCCGGATATGCCGGAGGGCTTGCCGGGTATATTTCTCATCACCCGTCACAATATAGGCAGAGACCAGGTCGCCGACCAACGAACTGAAGCGTACCATGGCGTGACGGTGCTCCACGAAGTTATCGGGGTTGGTCTGCCCGTCACGGCGGATATAGGCACTGTCGGGGCTTGCCAGGTTGGGCCACCAGTAATCGCCTTCGGAATAGAAATCATGGATTCCCCCGGCACTCCTTTCGGCCCTGTAGGCCGTAATGGTCAGCGGCTCTTCCGCCAACGCCTTTTCGCCCCGGACCACCACCTCGTCTCCGAGCAGGCCCGCCACTTCTTCCTTCAATGGAAGTTCCCTCTTGCATTGGCAAAGCAGCAAGAGGGCGAATAACAATAATTTATACATAACCTGATTTTTAGTTTGTCACATAGATCCGGTGGAGTGCATCCCCTTCCCTGCCCCTTCCACCGGGATGTCGCAACCCTATCCTTTACGCCCCGCAACCCTATGGGTAAGGAGGGCTTACCCATAGGGTCACGGTTCGCCGAGCGCCTCGACGATCTCGCGCACTTGGGCGGGGGTGTAGCAACGGGCACCGGGTTGCTTGCCCAACTCGGCGAGACGCTCCGTAAGGCCGGGGTAATGGCGGATCCACCGGTCCAGCTTCCGTTGGGCCGACTTGGGTAACAACTCCGGGCTGTAGAGCATCGACAACTACGTCAGCCCATAACTCCTGATGCGAAAATGTTCTTCTCTTTCCATCTCTTCCTTGGTTTGATTTACTTCTGCGAATATACGAAAAAGCACTGATATTCGGAAAGATAAGCACTACTATTTTTCACCCGAAGACCATCAAAAAAGCCACCACGAAAGCAGTGGCTTGTGTGGCAAATATACGCACTATTCACCGCAAAATATGTGGAGATTAGCACTTTCATTCACCGCAAAGGAAGTTTACCATCCTTACATACCTCTATACCGACGCCCGGTGCAGGGATAGGGCTTTAAGGTGCTTTACCGCCCCCTGCCCCACCGTACGCCCCGCTAACGCCCAACGCCCCCGGGGCGCATCGTATCTTTGTGGTACCGGAAAGAGGAAGAGGGTGCACGGCTTCCCACAGACGGTGGCAATTATTTCAATATCATCAACATTTTAAAACGTAAAAAGACATGATCCGTTACAAGAAGTATCAGAATCAGACCAAAGACACCCCGCTGAGCGGGAAGTGGCTGGCACGGGCGGTGGCCGACGAGACGCTCGACACACGCGCCTTGGCCGAACACATGGCCAAACACAACACGCCGTATTCGCCGGGCGTAATCCACGGCGTGCTCAAAGACATGACCTGCTGTATCAAGGAACTGCTCCTCGACGGCAAGAACGTCAAGTTAGACGATCTGGCCATCTTCGGCGTGGGCATCCGGGGCAAACCCGCCGACACGACCAAAGACTGGACAGTCGCCACCAACGTGGTCGGGCTGCGCCTCAAGTGCCGCTCAACCGGCACCCTGGCAGTCAACCAACTGAAGCTTGAAGCCCAACTCAAGGAAATGTCGCCCTACAACGTCGAAGACGGCAGCACCGGCGGAGGCGGCGGCGAGGATGATCGGCCGGGAGAACTTTGATCCATCATCCATAATTCATCAATCATAATTCATCAACCATCATGGAAGAAAAGAACGAAAAGAAGTCCGTATGGGGAGTCATCCTCAAAGTGGTCATCATCGTGGCCACAGCCTTGGGAAGCGCATTCGGCATCACCGCCTGTATGTAGGGGGGGAAGCGATTACCGTGTAAAATCCGGAGTTTGGCACTCCGGATTTATATGGGGCGCAATTCCACAGTCAACCCCATAGCTGCCGCAATGCGGTACAAAGTAGAAACGGTTGGGACGGTAAGCCCCCGCTCTATCCTCGAGATATAACCTTTGTCAGCCCCAATACGCTTGGCAAGCTCTGCCTGCGTGAGCCTTGCTTTTTTACGGGCATTCAATAAGATTTGGGCATTATACTCTTCCCATGCCTTTTCGCGGTTCTTTTCACGTTCGGGAGTCCCTTCTTTCCCGAGACCTTCATCCAACCAAGCATCCACATCGTAGATATCTTTACTTATTTCTTTTAGCATTGTAATATTCCTCCTTCAATTTGATTGCTTTTTTAATTTCATTATCAGGTGTTTTTTGCGTTTTTTTCTTGAATGCGTTAAAAAGGACAACTACGATATCGCCGTCATATATGAAAAAGATACGAAACTCATTGCTGCCATAAGTTACGCGGAATTCATAAATTCCATCCCGTATAAACTTTATAAAGTGGCTTGGCATCTTATCTTCCACTTTAAACAAGTCTAACGCACGGCGAATTTTGTTTGTTTCGTCTTTTGACAGTTTTTTTATAAAGTCGAAAAAATAACTTTTGTATGTAATGATCCTTCTCATGATGCAAAGGTATGAAAGTTATATAAAAACACAACCCTGCTGTTTTTTTTTAATAGCGCATTCGGCATCACCGCCTGTATGTAGGGGGGGAAAAGCGAGAGGCGCACAGCCCCACCGGGTTTCCCCCGGCCGGCGTGCGCCTCTCTTGCGCTGTTATTGTCATGTGCGCGCTTGTCTTTATCCCATCCGCTTATTTGACAGGGGCTTCTTCACCGACTTTCAAAGGGGTGATATTGTTTTCTGCTCCCGGATAACCGATGTTCTGGTTCAATATTCCACCAAAGTTCGTATTGATGGCACTTGCCGGAACCGGCCACAAAACATGGTGGACGCTAATCTTATATTCAGCCCATTTATGTTTTACGCCCTTGTTGTAGAAATTGTTCTTGGCCACAACCCAGTCATACCAGAAGTTATACCCCTCTTCTTTGACATTCGAGCCTATTCCGCCCGGGCCGGAGAAGTTATCCATTTTGTAAGTCCGCCCACCGAACACTTCACACGGTTTGCCTGTACGTGCATAGATATAAGAAATACGGACTAATTCCAAGTGGCGGTTTTCTTCGTAGTAGAGTTCGCGGGCACGCTCGTCAAGGATGGCTCCTATGTTGATGTCGGCTGCTGTCAAAGGATCTGCACCGGCACGCTGGCGTACGACATTTAACATATTGGCAGCATCCTGAAGCTGGTCTTTCCAATAATAGCATTCGCCCATCATCAGATAAACTTCGGCAGATCGGTAGATATACCAAGGAGTCTCGCCACCTGCCCATTGCTGCTGCAATGGATCCGGAACAAACAATTTATAGTGCGGCCACATAAACCAGCAGCGAATGGTGTCTTCTACAGACATTGCAGGATTCTTCACAAGATTCTTTCCATACCATTCGCTTTTCCCTTTCAGGCTGGGATTGTTATAACGCAACTCTTCCATGCGCATCCAACTGTCGTGGTTGTTAGGGCTGCGCAAATCGTTTTTCTCTTTGTCTGTCCAAATAGTATATTGGAAATAATTGGTCGGACGTGCACGGCCGATGCCACGGCCATAAGTTTTGTTCAAGTCCATCGTGGGATCCGTCTCATCGGCAGCCACGGTCTGGCTTGTACCGACTTGTCCGTCAGGAGTTTTCACTGCACCGCTATTCCAAAACGGAACACCGTTACGCATCGTTTGGACACGGTCGGAGCCATCCACTTCCGGATAAGCTACCACATACATCAACCCTTCCGTGTTGCCCATATCCAACTTCGCTTCCACGCTATGCAGGTCATGCATCAAATTGGTATGTGGCTTTGACTGGTTGACGGTAAAACGGCTGGTCATCAAAGGATGGGCCGCCACGATCTCCTTGCCGATCTCCAAAGCCCGGTCGAAATCGCCCAATGTCATGCAGATCTTCATCAACAAAACTCCACAAGCTGCCTTTGACGTTTTTCCACGGTCTACCTTTTCCGGCACCCACTGATAGGCGAACTCCATATCTTCTTTGATCTTCTCCAAGATGCTCCAACGATCATATGAGTAGAAGTCATATTTGGGAGTCGTCAACTCACCGTCCAGGTAAGGTACATCGCCAAATTGGTGCGTCAATTTGAAATAGCGGTACGAGCGCTGAAAATAAGCTGCGCCTAAAACCGCATTCCTTTCAGCTTCGTTCTTAAAAGTAGCGGCATCAATACGCGATACAACCACATTTGAATATTTGATAGCCTTGTAGCCTTCATACCAATACCAACCGACTTTGGTCTTGTCCCCATGATTCAAGTTCATATCAGGCAATAGCACATTATCCATGTCCATCTGGGGGCCGGCCTTATCCGTCGTTCCTTCTACACAAATATCAGACTGCACCATTTCCGTCACAATGGGAGCTGCATCTCCAAAATATTCGTGCCTCATATTTCGTTCGCAAGAGGTCAAAGCCCCATAAAGACCTTCGGCATTCACGTATGCATTTTCCGGCGTATAGAATGACAGAGGTTTCGGCTCCAACCAAGAGTCACTGCAGGAAAACAAACCTGCCAAAAGAGCCACGGCACCTACCGAAGCTGTATACTTCTTAAAATCTATCTTTTTCATGTCCATTTCTGATTTAAAATTTACAAAGTGAAGTTCACACTCAAGTTATAAGTTCTCGGAGTAGGTATCGTTGTTTCCGGATCCCAGAAATCCCAATGTGGTGCGAACACGGCGACATTGCGCACGCTCATGGACAAACGCATATTCTGCACATAAAACTTCTTCAAGAAATTCGCCGGGACATTATATGACAATGTTATGTTGTCCAAACGGATGAATGAACGTTCCACATAATTATTACCTATGTTCTTCGAACCGATACGTGCATAGTCGTTAATCGGATTTTCAGGCATCCAGCGGGGTTGTACATACTCGGTACAACGGTCAGGAAAATTAGATACGTTTGCCGCACGGTTGAACGTATTATAATATCCCCAATGGGAGTACATCATGAATGAAAACGTCAAATCCTTCCAGAAAGTAAACTGGTTGCGCAATGACCAGCGGAACTGTGGTGTCTTGTTTTTCTGGAACACCTTGTCTTTGTCAGTCATAACACCATCCTTATCCAAGTCCAAATATTTGAAATCACCGGGCTGGTTGCCATATTTGGCAGCTTCTTCGGCTTCATTTTCCTGCCATACGCCATCACGCACATAATCCCAAATCTGTTCCGTATCATGCCCGATAAACCATCTGTTCTTCACGTCATCAGCTTCCTTTTGCCCTATCACGTTGCCATTGTCGTCCAAAACATCGACCATATCACCATACAGATGTGAGATTTTACGACGGTTCATGGAGAAATTTCCACTTGCCGACCAAGAGAAGTTGTCCTTTTTGATGATATTTGCATTCATAGAGATTTCAAGACCTTTGTTCTTGATTTCCCCCAAATTGGTAGCGACACTGTTAAATCCTGTGATTTCAGGCAGCGCACGGTCAACTAAAAGATCATTGGTCTTTGCTAAATAGAATTCCATAGCCCCACTCAGGATATCGCCCAATACAGAATAATCCAATCCGACATTGTAGGATGTAGTTCTTTCCCATTTCAAAGCGGCGTTAGACATACGGTTTACATATAGTTGTGAAGAATTGTAGAGGTTACCACTCTGGTCAATATAGGGGTGCAAGCCTGAAGTCAAGTCCGAAAGGGCTTCGTACTGGCCGATGTCGCGGTTACCATTCTGCCCCCAAGAGAAGCGCAACTTACCGTAGTTCAACCAAGAGTTCATGCTTTCCATGAATTTTTCGGAACTGAACGTCCATCCCAAAGCAACAGCAGGGAAGACTGCACGCGGGTGCATCTGCCCGAAAGCGGAATAGCCGTCACGACGAACGGAAGCCGTCAACATATAGCGATTCTTGAACGAATAGAACAAGCGTCCCATCAAAGCATCCCCCGTCTTGTAGGTATCGTCACTGCTAACCAAAGGAACGGTACCGGCTTGCAGGCGGTGGTATCCTAAAATATCGCTGGGTGAATAGTTGGATGACATTGATGATTGTTTCCAAGACTGTCCTTTTTCCGCATTGATCAAGAAAGTAGCTTCAACCGTATGCAGTTTGTTGAATTCACGTCTCCAACTGAAAATATTATCGACCTGCCAACTGAATCTCTTGCGGGTCGTACGCTCCGAACTTCCTCCTTTACTTGCCCAATTCTCATTTTCCGCTGATTCATGGCTGTAATATTCATAAAATTCATAATGTGGAATAAAGTTCATCTGATATTCAATCCCGAACGGTAACGACACCTTCGCATACATATTGGCATCCAAAATAGAATACATTTTCTTGCGGTCACGGTACAAATTATCATAGAAAGGGTTCACCGGAGTGGCATCACCTGTCGGGAGGCGACGGTAAGGGCTGTCCGGATCATCCAGATTATTGGAGCCATAAGGGGATATCCGGATCATCTGTTCCCAATCGCAAAGCCAATATTTATCTTTGTCGCTGTTCCCATTCGAATCATAATTGTTCAAGTCTTTCTCATCCCTGGAGGAGAAACTGGATCTCAGACCGACTGTCAGGAAGTCGGTGATCTTCGATTCCAAATTCAAACGTGTACGGAAATTGGTCATACGGTCGCCGGTAATGATACCTTCACGATCAGAATACCCCAAAGACCAATAATAAGACATATTGTCCGTACGGTTGGAGATGCTGGCTGTATAGTCTTGTTGCAAACCGGTTTGGAAAACCAAGTCGTCCCACGCGGTTTCATTGCCAAGCATATAATTCTCGATTTCAGGAGATTTAAAATCAAGACGGGACAACCACGAACGGACGAGTTCGTCTTCCGTAACGGAAGAGACCGGTGTTTTTTGCGTATAGTTATACCAAGTCAATGGGTCTACACTCTGCAATTTGCGGGGATCGGAAAAGATTTCCGGGTACTTGGCCAGATATTCTGCAGAGTTGCGAGTTGTCTCATAGTCTTGGCGATATTTCACGAAGCCCGGTCCATCCAATATTTCTTGCTGGTTGGCAACCTGCACAAGACCGATATTCGCATTGAAATTAACAACCGGCTTTCCGACTTTTCCCTTCTTCGTTGTCACAACCACAACCCCATTGGCAGCCTTGGCACCATAAACGGCAGCCGAACTGGCATCCTTCAACACGTCGATCGCTTCGATATCGACAGGGTTGATATCGTTCAATGAACCTTCAAAGATGACTCCGTCCAGCACGATCAACGGGGATGAGCCGGCCTTCAAGGTATTCTTACCACGGATCTGCAAACCCGACTGTTCCTTTGCACCGGTGGACATTCCGATATTCAAACCCGGCAAATTAGCACGCATCAAGTCTTGGATAGAAGACGGAGATTCTGCCGCAAGTTGTTCAGTCTTGATCGTTGAGATGGCACCTGTCAGGTCTTTTTTCTTTGCTGTACCGTAACCGATAACCACGACTTCTTCCAGGTTTTGTGTGTCTTCTTTCATCTTAACATCGATCTTCTTCCGATTGCCGACAGTAACTTCTTCTGTCAAATAACCAATATAAGAAAAAGAAAGAATCGGATTTTTGCCTGAGATTGCAATGGAATACGCTCCATTCATATCCGTAATGGTTCCATTGGTCGTGCCTTTTTGCATGACATTAACACCGGGAAGAGATTCTCCCGAGGTATCAACCACTTTTCCAGTAATCAGAAAACTTTGTGCATACGCACTTCCAAAGTTTATTAGACTAAGGATGAAGATAAGGATGTACAAATACATCCTTATCTTCGAGTGAGCACTCGAAGATTTTGTTGTCCTTTTTTTCATACTAATATTTTTTTTAGTTTAACATTTTGCAAAAATAATAAGAGAGAACACCTTCAAAGCAGAGTTTTTTTGCAAATTATGATATTTTTTTACCACAAAACCACAAAATGATCAAAAAAAAGCACTGGCACCTGAATGATTCAGGTACCAGTGCTTTTACACGTTATTGCTATATGAATTACAAAATTACTGATTCATTTATAACTTTTCAGGGGCTTCTTCACCGACTTTCAAAGGGGTGATATTATCTTCTGCACCGGAATAGCCGATATTCTGGTTGATCACACCGCCTGTATTGGTTTTGATGGCGTTGTAGGGGACAGGCCATAAAACATGATGGACACTGATGCGATATTTGCCATTGGCGACTTCAGTCCCGTCATGGAAGAAGTTGTTGACCTTCATCAGCCAGTCATACCAGAAATTATAACCGGCTTCCTTCACATTCGAACCGGTTCCACCGGGACCGGAGAAAGTATCCAGTTTATAAACACGGCCACCGAACACTTCGCAAGGTTTGCCCGTCTTGGCAAATGTATAGGCAATCCGGACTAATTCCACATGGCGGTTTTCTTCGTAGTACAATTCACGGGCACGTTCAGCCAACACCTCTCCGATGTTGATATCCGAAGCAAGCAACGGTTCGGCACCGGCACGTTTGCGGACAACGTTCAGCATATCGGCTGCTTCCTGCGCCTGGCCTTTCCAATAATAACACTCGCCCATCAACAGATAGACTTCTGCCGAACGATAGATATACCAAGGTGTTTCGCCACCACTACGGTCCGTGTTTTTCGTTGGGTCCGGGACGAATATTTTATAATGAGGCCATGAGAACCAACAACGTACAGAATCCGAAACACTCATATTCACTGGACGGACCAAATGTTTCCCATACCATTCGGATTTGCCTTTCAATCCCGGAGCGTTGTAATACAGGTCTTCCATACGGCGCCAGCTGCCAAGGCCGTTCGGGCTGCGGAGGTCATTCTTCTCTTTTTCGCCCCAAATGCCATATTGCAGGAAGTTATTCGGACGGCAACAACCAATGCCACGCCCTACATGGAAGTCATTGTCGATTTCCGTTTCCTTATCAGCCGCAGCAGGAGAGATGGCAGTCCCGGATTGCCCATCGGGAGTCACGATAGCTGCCCCCTTCGCCCAATAAGGAGTGGCGTTACGCATACTTTGGATACGGTCGCGCCCTTCCACATCCTGGTAGGAAACGACATACATCAACCCTTCGGTGTTCGACATATCCATTTTGGCCTCCACGCTGTGCAAGTCATGCATCAGGTTCGTGTTCGGCTTCTCCTTGTTGCTCGTGAAACGGCTTACCATCAGCGGATGGTTGGCCACGATCTCCTTGCCGACTTCTATCGCCCGGTCAAACTCGCCCAAGCACATGCTCACCTTCATCAGCAAGACACCGCAAGCGGCCTTGGAAGTCCTACCACGGTCCACCTTTTCAGGCACCCACTGGTAAGCAAATTCCAGATCCTTTTTCAACTGCTCCAAGATGCTCCAACGGTCATAGGAATAGAAATCCAGCTTCGGCCCTGTATATTCGCGGTCCAAGAACGGGACGTTCCCGAACTGGTGGGTCAGCTTGTAATAACGGTAGGCACGCTGGAAATAGGCAGTACCTAAAACCGCATTGCGTTCAGCTTCGTCCTTATAAGTCCCGGCATCGATGCGCGACAACACGACATTGGCATATTTGATGCCTTTGAAACCTTCGTCCCAATACCATCCCATCTTGTTCTTGGCATCACTCCTCACTTGGGTCGGGATCATATAATTGTCGAAATCGACCAAAGCCCCGCTTTCATCCGTCTTTCCGTTCACGGCTATGTCAGAAGTATAATATTCCGTCAAAATCGGAGCTTGGTCTCCGAAAAACTCATGCCGCATATTACGCTCGCAAGCGACAATGGCAGAATACATACCCTCGGCATCCACATACGTATTTTCCGGCGTATAGAAAGAAAGCGGTTTGGGTTCCAACCAACTTTCGGAGCAGCCGGTCGTCAGCAATGGCAACAAAGCCAATGCCCCTATCAAACATTTTTGTTTTTTATTCTTCATGATTGTTGTAATTTTCGATTAAAGGGTGAAATTCACACTGATGTTATACGATCTCATGCCATAAGCTGCGTCATCACGGTTCTTCTTCGTTGCTTCCACATCGAAATAGTCCCAACCGGTCAAAGTGAACGGATTGCGGGCACTAACGGAAATACGCATATTCTGTACCTTGAGTCTCTTCAGGAAATCTTTCGGGACTCCGTAAGACAAGGTGATATTGTCCATGCGGAGGAATGTTTTCTTCTTGTAGTAGGAAGCAAAGTTGTAAGAACCGATGCGTCCGTAATCGTTCAACGGGTTTTCCGGTGTCCAACGGGGCTGGTCGTAAGTCGTGAAACGGTCGAACATACCGCCACTGTTGGAAGCATGGTTATAATAATCATAATGCCCGACATGGGAATAAAGCATGAAAGACAAGCTGAAGTCCTTATAGTTGAATTCGTTTCTCCAGGTCCAATAGAAACGTGGGGTCATATAGCCTTGGAAAGTCCGGTCGTCATTGTCCAGCACGCCGTTCCCATCCTGGTCGATATAACGGAAGTCACCCGGCTTGCAACCATATTTTGCAGCCTCTTCTTCCTGTCCCAACTGCCATACGCCACCGAATTCATAATCCCAGATCTGGTCAGGGTCGTGTCCGATGAACCATTTGTTCTGGGGATCGTCCTTTTCTTTTTGCCCGACCACATTGCCGTTTTCATCCAAAATATCTTCCATGTCGCCATACAGGCTTTTCAGTTTACGGCGGTTGAAAGAGAAAGAACCGGAAGAGGTCCAAGTAAAGTCGTTCGTACGGATGATATCCCCGTTCAATGACAACTCGAAACCTTTGTTCGCCAATTTACCCAAGTTGGCCTTCACGCTGGAGAAACCTAAAATAGAAGGCAAAGCACGGTTGACCAGCAAATCGGTCGTTTCAGTCATATAGGTTTCCATAGAACCCCTCAAACGGTCATTGAGCAAAGAAAAGTCCAAACCGATATTGTAAGAAGCCGTGCGCTCCCATTTCAAATCCTTGTTTGCCATGCGGTCCACATAAATTTGTGAAGTCACATACAGATTCCCGTTTTGGTCGATATAGGGATGCAAGCTGGATTTCAAACTTGCCAACGCGTCATACTGGCCGATATCGCGGTTACCATTCTGTCCCCAAGAAAGACGCAACTTACCATAATTGAGCCAAGAGGAAGCCGACTCCATAAAATCTTCGGAAGTGAACACCCAACCCAAAGCGACAGCCGGGAAGGTGGCACGCGGGTTCAGCTGCCCGAAAGCCGAATAGCCGTCACGGCGGACGGAAGCGGTCAACATATATTTGTCTTTGTAGGAATAGAACAAACGTCCCATCAAAGCATCGCCGGTCTTATAGGTGTCGTTGCTGGAAACGACCGGAACCGTACCGGCGCCGATGTTATGGTAGCCCAAGATATCGCTCGGCGTAAACTGGGAAGATTTGGCAACCGTCTGCCACCATTGGCCTTTTTCTGCATTGACCAAGAACGTCGCTTCGACCTTATGGTCTCCGAAGTTATGCTTCCAACGGAAAATATTATCCAGCAACCAGTTGAATGTCTTCTCCGTCGTACGTTCAGACCTACCGCCATCGCCGGCCCATTCGGGATGCTTCGCGGATTCATGGTTGTAATATTCGTACCACTTATAGTACGGGTTGAAATTCATCTGGTATTCAAAACCGAAAGGAAGTTTGACTATCGCATAGATGTTCGCATTCAAGACATGCTCCATTTTCTTACGGTCCCTGTACAAATTGTCGAAAAACGGGTTCTTCGTGTTGTTGTCGCCCGAAGGATACATCCGGTACGGGCTATCCAAGTCATCGATATCGTTCGTTGTATAAGGCGAGTTGTTCATACGCTGGCCGACATCAGCCGACATGGCACCTCTGTCTTTCGTCCCGAAAGAAGAGTTCAAACCGATTGTCAGGAAATCCGTCACATTGGATTCCAAATTCAAACGGGTACGGAAAGTCTTGAACCGGTCACCGGTCTTGACACCTTCACGGTCGGCGTATCCCATAGACCAAAAATAAGAAAAATCGTCTTTCCGGTTAGAGACACTGGCCGTGTAATCCTGCTGGAAGCCGGTCTGGAAGACAAGGTCGGTCCAATCCGTCTCGACTCCATTCAAATAATGCTCGACTTCAATGTTCTTAAAGTTCAAACGGCCCAACCAAGTGGTCAGCATTTGTTCTTCCGAAGGCAGTGTTGACACCGGAGTACCCTGGTCATAATTATACCAAGTCAACGGGTCTACACCTAAGCTGCCCAATGTCCGAGGGTCATCATACATACCTTTCTTTGCTGCCAATTCGTCTTTTGACAACAAGCCTTTCGCATATTCTTGGCGGAATTTGACGAACCCGGCTCCATCTACCACTTTAGGGATCGAGTTTGCCTGCACCCACCCCATGTTGGCATTGAAGTTGACAACCGGCTTGCCGGTCTTGCCTTTCTTTGTCGTGATGGCAATAACCCCATTGGCGGCCTTGGCACCATATACTGCTACCGAGCTGGCATCCTTCAAGACATCCACCGACTGGATGTCCATAGGGTTGATATCGGTCAAAGACCCATTGAAAATCACACCATCCAACACATACAGAGGGCCGGAACCGGCACTTAATGTGTTCTTGCCACGAATCTGCACGTCAGCCGAACCATCGGCATTCACCGATGCACCGATCGACAAACCGGGAGCATTTGCACGCAACAGGTCCTGTACGGAACGCGGAGTTTCCTTTTCCAAATTTTCAGCCTTGACAGTAGAAATAGCTCCCGTCAAATCTTTCTTCTTGGCCGTGCCGTAACCGATCACGACCACTTCTTCCAACTCTTCCGTGTCTTCTTTCAAAGTCACGTTGACAGATTGCTTGCCGGCTACCGGAATCTCCTGCGAGACATAGCCGATATAAGAGAACACAAGAACGGACTTGTTTCCTTTTACTGAAACACTGTATTTCCCGTCCACATCCGTGATGGAGCCATTGGTCGTCCCTCTTTCCATCACATTCACACCGATCAAGGGTTCACCCGATTGGTCTTTGACGATACCTGTGACCTTCAGTCCTTGGGCGAACGACTGGGTGACGAACAGCCCTAACAGAATCAAAATCAAACAGAATCGTTGTAATAAATTACGTTTTTTCATTTTGATAATAAATATTTAGACAACAAAAAAATATTCGAGAACAAAACAACACACCTAAAATTCATGACTTTATAATTATCTCCACGCAGTTCTGGGAGAACTATGGCATCTTTTCCAGTTCCACGCAGACTGTATTAACGTTTTTATACACAACTTTAAAATGTGACCGCAAACATATTGCTTTTTTATAGAATAAACAAATACAAACGTTTTTATTTAACACAAAATTCGACCCGCCTTTCCAAAATGGGTATAATCAAGCAGAAAGATGCCATAGTTCTCCCAGAACTATTCCCCCCATATTATAACCCCACCTATCCTCCCCCCACGCTCCTTCGTATGCCTTTTCCATCCCTTAGCACTGACGTATTGTCACATTTCCTGCCACCTGAACTTTTTCAAACCAATCCTTGTTACTTTGGCATACGATTTGTAGAATAGTTAATGCAACTCGAAAGAGAAAAGCAAATACAAGAAAAATAATAACAATTAAAATAGTAGAAAATTATGGGAAAAATTATCGGAATTGACTTAGGAACAACCAACTCTTGTGTTGCCGTACTGGAAGGTAACGAACCGGTTGTAATTGCTAACAGCGAAGGTAAAAGAACTACACCTTCAATCGTTGCATTCATTGAAGGTGGTGAACGTAAAGTTGGTGACCCTGCAAAACGTCAGGCGATCACAAACCCGGAAAAAACAATATTCTCTATCAAGCGTTTCATGGGTGAAACGTACGATCAGGTAACAAAAGAAATTAATCGCGTGCCTTACAAAGTAGTACGTGGCGATAATAACACTCCGCGTGTAGACATCGAAGGCCGCCTGTACACTCCGCAAGAAATCTCGGCTATGGTACTTCAGAAAATGAAGAAAACAGCTGAAGATTATCTGGGACAGGAAGTAACAGAAGCTGTCATCACCGTTCCTGCATATTTTAGCGATGCACAGCGGCAGGCAACTAAGGAAGCCGGTGAAATCGCAGGTTTGAACGTTCGCCGTATCGTAAACGAACCGACAGCTGCCTCGTTGGCTTACGGTCTGGACAAGACAAACAAAGATATGAAAATCGCCGTTTTCGACTTGGGTGGCGGTACATTCGATATCTCTATCCTGGAACTGGGCGACGGCGTGTTTGAAGTTAAATCGACAAACGGTGATACCCACCTCGGTGGTGACGACTTCGACCATGTGATCATCGACTGGTTGGCAGAAGAATTCCTGCGCGAAGAAGGCGTCGACCTGCGTAAGGACCCGATGGCTTTGCAACGTTTGAAAGAAGCTGCCGAAAAAGCCAAGATCGAATTGTCAAGCACGACAAGCACGGAAATCAACCTGCCGTATATCATGCCGGTAAACGGTATTCCAAAGCACTTGGTCAAGACACTGACACGTGCTAAATTCGAACAATTGGCAGACAACCTGATCCAGGCTTGTATCGAACCGTGCCGCCAGTCTTTGAAAGATGCAGGTTTGAGTACTTCCGACATCGACGAAGTAATCTTGGTAGGTGGTTCGACACGTATTCCAGCTGTACAGGCCATCGTTGAAAAATTCTTCGGTAAGGCTCCGTCAAAAGGTGTCAACCCGGACGAAGTGGTAGCTGTAGGTGCTGCTATCCAGGGTGGTGTATTGACAGGTGAAGTAAAAGACGTACTGTTGCTCGATGTTACTCCGTTGTCATTAGGTATCGAAACAATGGGTGGCGTAATGACCAAGTTGATCGAAGCCAATACGACTATTCCAACCAAGAAGTCTGAAACATTTACAACTGCTGTTGACAACCAGCCTTCTGTTGAAATCCACGTATTGCAGGGTGAACGTTCACTGGCAAAAGACAACAAATCGATCGGTCGTTTCCACCTCGACGGAATTCCTGCCGCACAACGTGGCGTTCCTCAGATCGAAGTTACTTTCGATATCGATGCAAACGGTATCTTGAATGTATCTGCCAAGGACAAAGGCACCGGAAAAGTACAGAGCATCCGTATCGAAGCTTCCAGCGGTTTGAGCGATGACGAAGTTAAACGTATGAAAGAAGAAGCTCAGGCAAATGCCGAAGCAGATAAGAAGGAAAAAGAACGTATCGACAAACTGAACCAGGCCGACAGCATGATCTTCCAGACTGAAAAACAATTGAAAGATCTGGGTGACAAACTTCCGGCAGACAAAAAAGCTCCTATCGAAGCGGCCCTGAACAAGCTGAAAGAAGCTCACAAGGCTCAGGATATCGCCGGTATCGATACTGCTATGGCTGAACTGAACAGTGTATTCCAGGCTGCAAGCCAGGAAATGTACAACGCCCAGAACGCCCAGGGTGGCGCACAACCGGGCCCTGACTTCGGTCAGCAGGCTGGTGGCAACGCCGGGAACAGCAACAAGCAGGATGGCGGTGTGACGGATGTTGATTTTGAGGAGGTGAAATAAAAACGATAACCAATAATAGGCAATCTACACAAATAGCGTGTAACTCAATGAGTTACACGCTATTTTGTTTTTATTAATCTATGAATTCTATCGTTTATTTTCGATTTTTGGTGTATATATGCAACATATTTGCAACGGATCCTATTGGTCGGTGAGATAAAACTTATAAGTACTTATTGTTATGTATGATTATTTAAAAGTCAAAGATATGCCAGCTGCTAAATTCTTAATGACTATAATTGCACTTGCTACTTGACTTTACACTTCACAGAACAGAAGAAATATGCAATAATATTCCCTATTTAGAGCAAATTGCTATATCTTTGTAGTTAAACAATTAAGAAAATGGCAAAGAAACTGAATCGAATCAAAGTAGCTCTTGTAGAGAAAGGTATTTCTCAGACAGACTTGGCAGAAAAAATAGGCAAAAGTTTTAGCACCGTGAATGCTTATTGTGCCAATCGGCAGCAACCTTCATTGGAAGTGCTGGCGCAGATTGCAGATTGCCTTTCAGTCAGCATGAAAGACTTGATTGTGGATGGTACAGGTTAAAAAAATAGACAATAACTAAATATGGCAACTACACACTTCTTTAATAATTCAGATAAGATATTAGGGCTAACGAATGCCAGTATCGAAAAGGAGTTAACATGGTTGAGAACTAATTGTGGTTTTTAATATTTAATCTAATTGTTTGATAATGATAGATATAATTACATTTATAAAAGATAATCCAACAGCAGTAATATCTTCTGTTGTAATTATCGGTGTTTTCTTGTATTTCCTTTTTGAAACTAGTAAAATAGAGATATGCAGAAGAATTATTGATAAAGCGTTGGAAAGTGATGATCCTTTGTCTGGATTAGGCGATACTAAATTGTCTAAGTTAAAAGATGAATACCTAAAAAATCTAACGATTAAGACAGATGATGGACTAAAAACAAATATCCCTTCAAGTGAGATTTTCTCAGAACAAACCATATCAAAAAAAATGCATTGGAATATGCGTATGCTTGATGCTGCCTCTGGTACTCTTGTGGGATTGGGACTATTGGGTACGTTTTTAGGATTAACTTTAGGAATAACAGGATTCGATAATAGTTCTAGTGAAAAGATTAATGAAAGCATCAAACTACTTCTAAGTGGTATGGGTACAGCTTTCCTTACATCATTAATAGGTATGTTTTTATCATTAGTATATACAGTGGTAATTGAAAAGCCTTGGAAAAATAAACTAGCTAAGAGTCTTTATTCCTTTACCGAAGGCTTGGATAAAAAGTATTATATTGATGATATAACTTTAATGAATCTCAACCAGAAGATTCTATTTGATGATTTACGTAATAGTATATTAGATAGCATAGTTAGACAGTTCTCTTATACAAATGAGAACGGGCAAAAGATTGAAGTGTCAAATGCAATTAGAGAAATTTTGAAGGAGAATGAAGAGCAATCTAAAGCACTCAAATCATTCTCTACGGATCTTGCATTAGAACTGAACAACGGCTTTGATGAAGTGATGTCAAGGCAAATGCAAGAAAAACTTCTTCCATTAATGGAAAACATAGATGGAACTACAAAATCTGTGATTGAACATATTGATTTAATGGCAGCAAATGTAGCCTCACCTGCTACTGATATGATTCAGAATGTTGTTGATGAATTGAAGAATAGTATGACATCGATAATGCAGGAATTCAAGAACAACTTATCAGGTGATGCAACGAATGAATTAGAAGAATTAGCAAAATCGCTTGGAACAGCAACTCAGGCAATGGCGAATTTTCCAAAGAATATGGAGAATATATCAGCTACACTTCAGGTTACTATTGAAGAAGTTAAGAATGCCATTAGTGAGATTTCCAATACATCGGCTGTCAGCAACAATACGGCAATGCAGAAAATGCAAGAACAGATTACTTTCGCTACGACATCCATTAGTAATACAATTGCAGAGGTTAAAGACGTAATGTCAACTTTAACTCAATCGTCAGAGCAAAGTAGCCAAGAAATGATTAGCAAACTGGCAGTAGCATCAGAGCAAATGGGACAATTCTTGAGTAACACGCTTGGTCAGTTGTCACTTTCTGTAAAAGATTCAATTCAAAGTATTACCGAAGATGTTGCGAATAAGCAAAGTAATTTGTTAGCATTACAAGAAGAGACTGTTGGAGAGACTGAAAAGCTATTGAATACGTTTAATCAAGGATTAGGACGTATGGAACGTATGAATGAATATATTACCGGTACAATGGATATGTTCCAAAAAGCTCAGGGCGAAATAGCAGGAAGTACAGCGCATCTTACTACTATAACGGGTGATATGAAGGTTGCAACAGAAGTATTCCATAAAACTCAGAATGACTATACGGGTAGCATGACGAACATTCAGCAGATGAGTCAAAGAAATATAGATGCCATCACTCAGCTTATAAAGAACTCTGGTGATATGTCTGATGACTATGTCCAGAAATTTGAAACTATCCGTTCTGGTCTTTCATCCATCTTTGGACAGATTCAGAGTGGATTGAATGAATATAGCAAAACAGTACAGACTACCACTCAGAAATATTTGGATCAATATAGTACAAGTCTAACTAATACTACAGATGCCTTGTCAAGCACTATACAACAACAGAATGAGGTTGTAGAAATGCTGGTTGAATCTTTAAATTCGAATAAGAAACAATGAAGAAGAAACATGTAGAATATGAGGAAAGAACCGAGAATGCATTTGCGCTTTCTACAGGTGATTTGATGGCTGGACTTCTCTTTATCTTTATCCTGCTTTTGATGGGAGCTTTGCTCCAAGTTCAAGAAAAGGCTGAACAAGACGAAGAGATAGTAAAAGAGTACGATCAAACGAAGACTCAGCTCTATATTGATTTGGAGAAAGAATTTAAAGATGATTTGAAAGTATGGAACGCTGTTATTGACTCAACGAATCTAAGCATTCGTTTTCAGGAGCCTTCTACTCTATTTGCTTATGGAAAGGCAGACCTTCAGGATAAATTCAAAATAATTTTGGATGATTTCTTTCCTCGGTATCTAAGCCTAATAAGTTCAGATCAATACAAGGATAATATAGAAGAAATAAGGATAGAGGGACATACAGATAGTAATGGTTCGTATGAATATAATATGGAACTTTCTCAGAACAGAACACGCTCTGTTTTGAGTTATTGCCTATTAATGGTACAAGCTAACAAAAGAGAATGGACAAAATCTCGAATTACAGCAAATGGATTATCCTCTAGTCATCTGATATTTAATAACAACGGAACAGAAAATCCAGAGTTGTCTAGACGAGTTGAATTCAGAATAAGAACCAATGCTGAAAAGCAGTTAGAAAAAATGGCAGATAAACGGTTTAGAAAATGATGAACGACATATTTAATCTTCTAAATATCAATTCGGAATCTTTCCGAGATTTTCCTCTTCAGGCGAATCTGGTTGCAGACCTTCAAATAGAGAAGGTGATTAATAGCAACACGAGACGATTGAAGAAGATAGAAAGTGTCATGCTTACAGATAAACAAGTAGAAATATCTACACAGTCTATTGAAGAAGTTATCCGGAAAGTTAAGAAAGCATCGAATGCAAATGATTTGGAGGTTGAATGGTCAACTCGTGAACTGAGGATTGTGGCGTATTATCTAGTAAAACTTCAAGGTAATGATTCAGCATTCAATTTTGCTATGGCACTTTTAGAAGCACGATGGAGAAATTTATTCTTCTACGGACTGGTTTTCTATGTGATGAATGCGTGGAATAATTCAGAAAAGATGTATAGAGATAAGGTATGTCAATTAATAACGAAGGAATTAACTCTCTATCAAGAAAAGAATAAGCGTTATTTAATGTTGAAAAACCATGCAAACTTTTTTGAAGTAAATGGTCCTCTTCGATTTGCTAGTTTAATGAAACATCGTAATGAAAGCATTTTATCTGCTCCAGAGGTAATTGGTTTTAGAGCATCCACTATTACTTTGTCTTATTACTCAGATGTTATCATTAACTTTTTTGGTAAAAGGAATGATGTTGAATTATCTGAGATTGAAGAAGTGTTGTCCAAACATATATTGGGAAGAACGAAGAAACTTCTATTTGCAAACTTAGTTGAGGAAGCTGATAAAAACAATGATACGATTAAGCAGACTCAAATAAGTAAGTTTGCCTCAAGAATCTTGGGAGATATAAGTTTATCTTCTACATGGGCTCCATTCACGGATGCTACTCCTGATGAAGAAGCAAAACTTAAGAATGCAAGAAGACTAGTAAACAAATGGTATGCTAGAAAAATCATAGAAGTATTCTTTGATGTTTGTGTTCAAGATGTAAACCGACGAAACTATTGGTTACAATATATAGACCATATAGATGAATTTAGAATTTCAGGGTCATCGGCAGTAAGATCTTCACTTAATTCAGATTATAGAATAAGTGGAATGTTTCAAAACTACTTTATTGAGACTAGTTCTCGTAAGATAAAAACAGCTGCTCTGATTCTATATATACGCAACAAAGTATTTGTTGAGTTCTCAGATTTAGGCTCTCTTTATATTTACAACAAAGATAATAATAGAGTTAGGACACTGAATAAAAAACGATTTATTGACAACATAAACGATTTAAAAGATACTAGTTTGTTACAAGCTGTTGAAAGTGACTATGGCTCGTATCATTTTAATCATGAAGGGTGTATGCGACATGCTGGCCATTGGCAAGATAGACTTGATCGGTGGTTTAGAAAAATGTTAAACTTGAATATTACAAATCAAACAGCATTCATGTAGCAGAGTTCGATATGTTTGCCAATTCAAATATGAGAAATTATTAACGGTAAAAAATATGTTAAGTCAAAGAATTAATGATATAGGCTTAGTCTTTTCCGTCAACATAGATGGAAGGGATATTCACTTCAGAGAATGGAGTGCAACGGATGATTGTATCTATTATTTTCCGTTAGCCACACTCGTTGATAATGGTAATGCAAAATTCTATAAACACGAATGCACCGTTCCTTTCGGAAACATATATCTGTTAGACGATGAAGACAAAAAGGTATTGGGTATCCCTAATGTTTTTAATAAATATATGCGTCTCAGAGGAAATGGGATGCTTAATTCTCCTGATTTCTCATACTCTTTAGAATTGTTGACAGCTATTCCTGATGGAGATATCATATCCTACAGTAGAAATTGCAATATTATCAATTATGACAATCAGAACTATCTATTGTCTGAAAATCAATATAATTTATTCAGAGCCATAGAACAATTCAATCAATGTGATTCTGAACAGAAGACCACAAACTTTAACTTGCATTGTTTTTCTGAGATAAAGCAAATGGGAATTAAAGCCAATTGTGAGTTGGATAGTTATCTATCAAACGAAAATGTCTATGCGCCAGAAAAAATAGGTTTAGAAATAAACAAAGATGGTGATGAATATACTATCATGCCATCTGTTGATATTGAGGAGAGTTCAAAGTTTACCTCTGCATATGATAAAATGAGAAGACTACAAGACGTATATCCAGTCCAGAAAGAGAATGGAGAAAGGATTCGTGTAGTGCTGTCTCCAGAACAGAAAGAAAGTTTAGCTCCTCTCAAAGAAAGAAAAAACAGATTCAGATCAAAAGATGAGATTCGTGAAATCATCAAAAATCCTACTGAATATTTTGACCCTGAACAATTCGATTTGTCAGAGTTTTATAGTGACAGAGTGATAGAAATAGGTGTTTATAAACCAAAGTTCTACCCTTTTGTGTGTCCTTATAAGTCATGTTGGGTGGCTGGTGCTACTATTGAGTGCCCAGAATCCGGTGCTACTAAAGTTACGGTCAATGACATGGAATCTTTACTTGATTTGGAACATCTCATTGAAGATGCGGCAAACAAAAATGAAGATACCATAAACTACCAGGATACACCTATGGATATATCAGATGCGAAATTCTTAGCTAAACTGGCTAGGAAGCAAATGACAACTCCAAACAAACCAGTAGAACAAGAAAACAGTGAAAATGAGCCAAAAGTTCTGATAATCGAAGAAAATGCAGAAGAATTAGGATTCGCTGCAAAAAAAGCTATAATTGAAACAGGTGGCAAGTTTACGCTGTTTAAAGATATGTTTTTGAATGAAGGATTCAATCTAAAGGCACATCAAGAAGAAGGTGTAGCATGGTTACAGCATCTTTATAAAAGCAAAGCCAGCGGATGTTTGATGGCTGATGACATGGGGTTGGGTAAAACTTTGCAGATTCTCTACTTTATCGATTGGCATTCAAGAAAGTATCCACATCATAAGCCCTATTTAATTGTAGCTCCAATATCTTTATTAGAGAACTGGGAGAATGAATACAATCGTTTTTTCGGGACACCTCGTTTGAATATCAGCAGATTGACATCTAAGGATGTTCCTCGTAAATTTAATAAGAATGTTATTGAACAAATGCAAAAGATGGACATTGTTCTCACGAACTATGAATCATTGCGTATTTCTCAATTGAATTTCTGCGCCGTTGAATTTGATGTTGCTGTATTGGATGAAGCACAAAAAATCAAATCGCCTGGAACACTGGTGACAAATGCTGCAAAGGCATTAAAATGTAACTTCAAAATTGCAATGACAGGTACACCTGTTGAAAATTCATTATTGGATCTTTGGTGTATTATGGACTTCTGCGTTCCTGGTCTTCTTGGAAATGCCAAAGCTTTTGCAGCCCAATATCAGAATCCATTAAAGAAAGAAGATACTGATATTGTAGCATTAGGTAATGAAATACATGACCAATTAGGATTATACTTCATGAGAAGACTAAAGCAAGACGTTGCAAAAGATTTGCCTAAAAAGATTGAATTAAAGGAATCTGTTGAAATGCCTTCGCTGCAACAAAATGAGTATGTGGCTGCAATTAACAAGTACGTTAAAGGTATACAACCCAATATGTTACTCACGATAATGAATGTACGTGAGATTTCAGAACATCCATATTTGCATAATTCTACGTTATTACAACATGAATCAAGCGATTTAATAGATACTTCTGCAAGACTCATTGCGACCGTAAAGTTTCTTGACACTATTAGGCAAAAGGGTGAAAAAGTAATTCTATTTGCCGAGCGTAGAGATACTCAAAAAATGTTGCAAAAGATTATTCATGAGCGGTATGGCATTATTACTAAGATTATCAATGGAGATACACCATCAGTATCTTCTACGAGATACAACCCAGATAAGCTATCAAGACAAGCAAGTATTGATGAGTTTCAATCTATCGATGGGTTTAATGCAATTGTAATGTCACCAGTGGCAGCAGGAATGGGCCTAAACGTAACTGGAGCTAATCATGTAATCCACTATAGCCGACACTGGAATCCTGCAAAAGAGAATCAAGCTACGGACAGAGCTTATCGTATTGGTCAAACCAAGGATGTATACGTTTACTATCCTATGGCTATTAGTAAACAATTTAAGAGCTTTGATGTGAATCTTGATGACCTTTTAAGCCGAAAGACCTCACTTGCAACCTCGACTATATTCCCTACAGAACGAATTGAGGTTACTCAAGATGAATTAGGCAGAATGATGTTTTCAAATCAATAATAACTAATTCCCGAAATTTCAGAAGTTTTGTAAGTGTTTGTTTTTAATTATTATACAACAAAATTACATGAGTAGATTAAGCGACCTATATAAAGCCATGGAAACTCTCCGAAAGGAAGGACTTCCTGTAAATGAAGACCTCGAAAAGAAGGCCAACGAAATAGAGGAAGAAATCATAAAGAAAGAGATTCTTCCTATTCTAACTAAGAACATCGAACCAGCTTTGCAACCAGTGAAGCGTGAGTTGGTGTTGGTGGTGGACTATGTCCCCGGTCAACCGCTCAGCGTCCATTTGAGCCGTAAGCGAAACTTCACTGCTGATATGCCCGATGCAAAAGAAATCGTTATAGACCCAGAGGTGGCTCACCGACAGCATGACATTCATACTGAACCAGACGTTAAAATACAACGTGGTCCTGCAAGGGATATGGCGGTATTCTTTCCCGATGGCACAATCATTGCTGAAAAGAAAGCAGTTGATACATTGGTCAAGGTGGTACAGAAGATTGGTGTCGCAAAAGTTCGTCAGGTGGTGGAAGAATACAATCTGAAGTTTTGCAAAGTGCCGGTTATTTCCAACAGGCGTGATGCCAAATATGGCAAAAGTCAGCGTGACTTGGGCAATGGTTGGCTACTCATCACTCATAGCAACAATCCCATGAAGAAGACTTTCATTGAGAAAGTGTCGGATGTGCTTCATCTGGGATTAAGAGTAACGTTAAACGAATAAAATAAAAAAAGAATTATGACCGAACAAGATATACATAGCCTCCTCGCTGATGGTGAACGTGTTACTTTGGAATGCAAGAAAGCCCAAAGTAACTTGCCTGGTTCGTTGTGGGAAACATATTCAGCATTTGCCAACACCTATGGCGGAACAATCCTTTTGGGCGTGTATGAAGACATGGCTGAAAAGGACAACCCAAAGCGTTTCACCATTACGGGTGTGGAAGATGCAGCGAAAATCAAGAAGGATTTATGGAATACTATTCATAGTCGTGAGAAGGTGAACCTCAATCTTCTGCGTGATGAAGATATAGATATAGTTACGATTGATGGCAAAGATGTGATTTACATGAATGTGCCACAAGCGGAATATATGGTTCGTCCTGTCTATATTAATAACAACATACAGCGTGGCACATACAAGCGCAACCATGAGGGTGATTACCATTGCACAGAACAGGAATTAAAGATGATGCTTCGTGATGCAAACGAGGCTGGCAACGACCGTATGTTCTTGGAGTATTATACTATGGATGATATTGATATGCCGACCTTAGAACGTTATCGTATTATGTTTCGGCTTTCCAATCCTGAACATGTTTGGAACGACCTTGAAAATAAAGAGTTTCTGATGCAGTTGGGCGGTTATATGATAAATCGTAAGGATGGTACAGAGGGATTGACTATGGCAGGACTGCTGATGTTTGGTAAAGGTTTGCCTATTCGTGAGCGCTTTGATAATCTACGTATGGACTACATTGATATGACTGACCTTATTGGCGAACAGCGATATAGCGACCGACTGACGTATGATGGCACATGGGAGAATAATCTCTTTAACTTTATGCGTATGGTATTGCCTCGCCTGACAAGAGACTTGCCTCGACCTTTCAAGATGGTGGGAATGGAACGTAAGGATGATACGCCACAGCATAAAGCGGTGCGAGAAGCATTGACGAATGCCATTATCCATGCAGACCTGATGCTCAATGGTGTTCTAAAAGTGGAGAAGTATGATGATAAGTTTGTGTTGACCAATCCCGGATTGCTCAAACTCCCGATAGAACAGATATATGCTGGTGGCGAATCGAAAGCCCGTAACCAACGAATGCAAGCTATGTTTCGTATGATAGGTTATGGTGAGAACTTAGGTTCTGGTTTCCCTCTCATCCTGAGTGCATGGAATGAGAAGCATTGGTTGAAGCCAGAGCTGATAGAACAACCCGACTTAATGCAGGTAAAGCTGATACTTCATATAGAGAATATAGGTGATGACCCAAAGAGTGACACAAAGGAAAAGGATGTCCTAAAGAAAATAACTGACCGACAGCGCTTAGTCTTAGAAGTGTTAGCTGCTGATGCTTCTTTATCCGCAAAAGCAATTTCGGAAAAGATTTCGGAAAAGACTTCGGAAAAGGTGTCTGTTTCGGATAGAACTATTGAGACCGATCTTGCTCAATTGAAGAAATTAGGTGTCCTTTTTCGTAAAGGTGGACGCAAAGAAGGTAAATGGATAATTAAGACAGATAAATAGTAAGCATTCGGTAAACCCCGTCTCACGAGGTCTTTAAAGATATTGAGATGTCTC
>ERZ791909.670-NODE-670-length-27317-cov-13.576113_pt1 | contig 27317 bp, 26 predicted proteins | sample MGYA00510143_ERZ791909 | MGnify/ENA primary metagenome ERZ791909 (study PRJEB30046, sample SAMN00792093) | human gut metagenome | study: EMG produced TPA metagenomics assembly of the A metagenome-wide association study of gut microbiota in type 2... | reverse complement strand
GAGTGCGATTTACCTTCAAATCGTACTCCAGATACTCCTGCTTTCGGTCGCATTGTTTCAGGAACTTCAAAATGTCCGGGCGCTCCTTCAGGCAGGGATACATGTTCAAGTAGTCGGGATGGTATGCATCTCGCTTCTTCATATTTGAACCCTCCGTATTCTGAAAATTTTGAAAAATGGCAAAATTTCAGAAACGGTGGTCCACGGCAGCGACGGTTGCTTTGCAACCGTTGCCAAATAAGAAAAAGGCAAGCGTACAGCTGCGGCTGTACGCTTGCCTTTTTATCGATAAAATGATGAATCGCCGTGCAGGCGAAATATACTTCGCAAGAATAGAACTTTACTTCTAATTCTTCTTCGTATTTGTCCCCTTTACCCGGCGCATCCTTCCAGACTGAAAAGCCATATAGGACTCCGAACGCCGGGTCCTTTTTTTACGGAACCTCCCGAGGTTTTCCTTTGTCCATAATAATACCTCGCTATTTCTACGAGTGATTAGAACCACAATTCTAATATCTTGAAGCTAAACAGCATTCATCAGAAGCGTGGTTCTAATTAGAATGAAAACAATAGGAAGGGTGAAGGTATGCACGATATTTGCAATCTTTTTGGAGCTGCCCTGAACAGGGCACGGCATGAGCTTGGCCTGACACAAGTTGAACTGGCCGAAAAGCTCGGGACGACGGATCGCAGTATTTCTGACTTGGAGCGTGGGAAAACCAATCCGAAGCTGGACACGGTTGCGCATTTTGCGCGCTCCTTGGAGATCAGTGTGGATGCTTTGATCGGAGTAGCGCCAAAGGGCGATGTTCCATCCTGCGTCAAGACGTTCTTTGCAGGAATGAGCGCCGAGGAAGCGGCTAAATACATACGGCTCTGTAAGGACGCCGACGAGCTCACAAAGAAATAATAGCGGCATAAATTAGGCGGCGGTAAGCAATCGTGCTTATCGCCGCCTTTGATACTACAGAGACGGCAAATGGTCGTTACTTGTGGTATCTGCAATAAGGATTTATTTCACATTTGTTCCGCCTAATTGTTGTAATACTGCGAACTGAAAGGGCTTACTGGAACCGGTAGCCTTGCGTGGTCAGCACATGTAAATACTGTCATATTGCCTGGAACGACCGGATAAGCCAGCCGTTTCCGTTTTTCTGCAGTGTCAAAACGGCTGGACCTTCGTTACAGGACGATGCTCCCCACAATGTGACAATGGCACCGCTCTTTTCACCGTAGCTCGGATTAAATGCTCCAGGGCCAAAGTCGCTTGTAAAGGTGTAGAAACAGTCCGTTTCTGGAACATAGCACAGATTAGATTTCCAGTCCGAGTGCATATCCTCTATGGTGATACCGGCGTACTGCATTAGGATGTCGTTGATGTAGCTTCGCGGTAAGCGATGACATGGTGTGGGCATTTCTTCAAGTGTTAGCAGGTGGCCATCCGTCGCTCGGAAGTTTATCTTCTTCTGTACGAGCCGAAATTCATCTTCGTCATCCGAATCAAGGACTTTCAGGCTCGGGCAGTAGGTGATAAATGTGTTTGCGTCCATGTCGCGGGGATCATCATATAGCGAGGTGAAGAAGCAGCTAATGGGCGTGGGGGAGACCGTATATCCGCCCCATTCCTCAATGTAAGTGCTTACCTGGCAGGCTGTGTAAGCCTCAAGCTCATCCAACTCATCTGCGGTGAGAGGGGGACTTGTGCTGCGGTAAAGGTCAGCAGTCCGAGCTTCACTATACCATTTTCCAAAAGTGTCATAAACCATCCAACCAAACTGCTGCGCTGAATTGTCTTGTTCTGCGGGAATATCAGATAGTCTGAACCAGCCATCACCAGTATCGGTAGTCACATGGAACGGCTGAAGGCCAGTAAAACCGCTTTGATAGGAGATAAGCGATATACCATCGCCGTGGAACTTATAATAATATTCACCGCTGGGATTCCAGCTCTCAGGCGGTTGGCAAGTCTCCCATACATCGTAATCTTGCAATTCCTTTATGTACTTTTTTGTACGGATGGCAGCATTTGCAGGATGGGTTTCCTCATTTTCACCATTGCAGTAGGTCAGAGTTGAATTCGATGCATCCAGTGCTGATAAAATCTCTTTGAGATCAGCGATTGTCAGCGTCGTTGGTGCTGTGTCTGACCGATTTGTCTGCGTCGGTTCTTTCCCGCTGCATCCGACCATTGAAAGCAGTAAGGTGAGAGTAAGTAGAAGATGCGAAAATCCCTGTGTTGTTCGCTTCATAAGATCATCTCCATGTCATAGTAGATTAGTGGCGACTAATTGCTGATGTTGTAAGCTCTTTTGGAGAAAAGAAAATACTTTTGAACTGGGACAATCCAAGTTAGCAGCAGTGCCTATATAAAATAAATATGATTATCCCTGTGACCTGTATTATTTCGCCTTGCGGCTGCGCACAAGGCTGACAAAATAGCATCCCACGACGGCCAGATAGACGAGGAACGAGCCGAGGCCGCGCCCCTCCTGCAGATAAGAGCCCCAGAGCATGGGAGCGCAGTATTGCCCTACTCCCTGGCTGATGATGCTGTCGCCCATAGTGGCTAAGAAAATGAGCGCGGACATAAGTGCATAGGCGACCGTAAACGGCGCGAGATAGGACTTTTTGCAGTACAATGTTGACCAGAGCAGAAGAAGCGTGATCACGACGCAGGCGAGACTCTGGAAAATCAGCAGCACCCCGATTTGGTATTTCGGTGAAGAGAGCAAATGGCCGTAAAAGGTGCCTTCTCCAATCATGTTCATCCAGAAACCGGACGTCATGCACTCATGTACATATGCGATCAGAGGCGAGTCGCCGGACGGAGAGACGAGAGACGGCTGCGAGCGGATCGAGAGGGTGAAGAAAAGAGGGACGAGAATTGCGAGAAATGGCGCGGCGAACAAAAGCCTTTTGCTCGACTGTATGATACGTGACGATTGCATGTTCGGGATTCTCCTCTCTGTAAAGTCATTTTGCTTCATCAAATAGGTTAATATCCGCTTGCTCGTTTGGCAAGATCACGGCCTGACCGGTTGCATAGATATGAGAGATAATAAAGCCTTGCTATGCAATAAGATCCTGATAGGCTTTTGCAAGCATAGAGTCTGATTTGCTATATTCGGGATTACTCGGTGTTCTGAACAGATAGGTGTAGTTTCCTGTTTGTGCGACGACAACGTCATGTTCTGCAATGATCAGAGGCGTTTCCTCTTAGTCCATTCGTTGAATTGATTTTGCTGCTTTATAGATGCATCAGGCGGTTGATTTCTTACACAGTTTTTACTTTTTGACGATTCAACCAATTAGAGTGCTGCCTCTTTGTGCAAAGTTTCAACTTGAGTTCTGGGACTTGTTTTATCTGTCAAACGATGCTTATAATCATTTCGCGGGGTATCTCGCCTCGTGAGGAGGTTGTCCATGCTATCGTACTTACTCGCTGCGCTGGAAAGCGAAGAAGATAAGCGCAGATTTACAGAATTATACGAAGAAAATCATGTGCGTGCCGAGCAGACGGCGCTCCGCATTTTGAGAGATCCGCATGATGCCGAAGATGCCGTGCAGAACGCTTTTTTGCAGGTGATCCATCATTTTGATGAGATTTCCGAAATTCCTTGTAAGAAATTAGGCTTCTGGATCATCTCTATAGTGAAAAACGAAGCACTTATGATTCTGAGGCGCAAACAGAAGGAGCTGCCGCAAGAGGATTGGGATACTTTTTCGGCAGATGTCAGCGATCCAACAAGCTATAACGAGCTTGTCCATCTGTTCTCTCAGCTTCCACCGACCTACCGGGCGGCACTGGAAATGCGGCTGATCAACGGCTACTCTGGCAAGGAAATTGCACAGCATCTTGGGATCTCAGAGTCCGCGGTCAATACGCGCATTTCTCGTGGTCGCGCGCTGCTTCGTGAAATTGCAGTCGAGGAGGGATTTCACATATGACAGAGCAGGAACTTGACCTTTTAATGCGCAACGTGCTGTTGGATGCCATTGCAATGGACGAGGAAACTCAAATAGAGACGATCCCGTATACGCCGTCGCTGCATCATCAGAAGCAGATCAAGGCAATGCTCAAGAACCCTCTGCGCTGGGCGCGTGATCGAAAGCAGCCTGTTTGGAAAAGAGCCTTAAAGCGGGTCGCTGTCATATTGCTGGTGATCTCGCTTGCATTCGGCAGTTTGATGGTCGTTAGTCCAACTGCTCGCGCGACATTTATCCGCTGGGTTACAGAATGGTATGAGACACATGTGACGTACCGTTATGCGGGTGACGATATGGTCGGAGATCTTCCGGAGTATACCATTACTGAATTACCGGAGGGATACGCTGAAGACCGTGATCAGCGAATTGAGTTTGGGACACAGACTTTCATTTCTTATCAGAATGGTGATATTGATTCTGCCATTACACTTCACTACTGTTATATGCAACAAGGCTCTGCAACTATATTTGTTTTGGAAAATGCAGATAGTGTTCCCATCATAGTGAATGGCTGCGAGGGTCAAATCTTCTTGTCTAAGAATTTAGAAACGACCAGAAATGCTGTTACTTGGATTGATATTGAACAAAACATTCAGTTTACTATTCAGGCTCGATTAAGCACTGATGACCTTTTGCACATGGCTGAAAGCGTTTCTTTGGATAATTTGCCGGAAATTGAATGATTGTTTCTTTTTTGTAAGAAAGGCACCTTCTTTTTCATCTATTTGTCAGAAAGTGCGGATTCTCGACAAATAGTAATTGCCGTTTTTCATAGGTCCTATAAAGAACATTGCGCAAATTGTAAAAAGTGGTGGCGAAAATGCGATTGAATTCTTCAAAAAAATTTTTAGAATCTACTACTGTTCAAGTTTTGACTATTACCCTATGTGTGTTTGCAATTGTTGCTCTGCTTCTTCGCCTGAGATTGCATCAGACAATGCTCAGCGTAGTTACAACATCGTACGCTTCCATAGATGAAACCAGAGCACACATAGAAGGGCAAATATGGTTGCCAGACTTGCGGCAACGCGATGTCGAGAATTATTGCGCGGGTTTTGTCTATACGGATGAGAGTAAAACAACATTAGACCATATTTCTGCGCGGTACGAACTTCAGGGTGGCTGTGTATTGCGTTTCCTTGCAGATTACGACCGTACGATAGACTTGATTATAGACGATAGCAATGATTTGCAATTTTTGGAATGTGATAATCGTTGCATTTATTACAGGCAGGATAGTAGCTCACGGACTGATTTCTATTTCGCATACTTCAGCGAGAATGACATTTACTATGAACTTATGCTGTCAGTGCCAATTGGTACTTTATCTTCTGATGATGCGATGGGAATGTTGTTTCGAATAGCGTCTCCCTGACCTTTTAAGGAGAGTAAGTCCAAAACGAGTCGTATTCGAGCAAGTGGATGGCTGTTTAATTAAGATTAATTAGGAGGCTTATATTGGTAAAAATGCAAGTGTTGCTGATACTTCGCAAAGGAAAAAAGTACACTAAATATCATTACAACACTTTCTGCAGAGGATAATAAAATGGTAAAATGAATGATATAGAGGGTTGAGATGGGCTTAAAGATTCATGATTTTTGTGCGGTGCGGATACGCTGTCTTGTGATTGTGGAGATAATCTGCCTGATATTTTTTGCCGCAGGTTGTACAGGAAAGACTGTGGAGGGAGTCAAGGAAGATTTTCCGTTTGAAACCGTCCAGCTTGCGTCAGAATATGGTACGCTGTATATACAAGCGTCCTCATACTCCGAGGAGATTGGCAAAGAGATTCTTCAGCAGTTTGACACCGATGTGGAAACTGCCGTGCAGCGGACTGGCTGCGGTGGAGCAGATGTCTTGCTCTGCATTGCGGATTCAGCGACCGCAAGCTATTACGCGGATGCGGACGAGTGGTATTGTTCTGCTCAGCAGATACAAAGCGGCGCTTACCGCAAGAGGCTTTTGGAAGAGCTTTACGATTTGCATGATTACGGCACGCTTGTCGGACTGGCCCGTGCTGTTTATGATCCTGAAAGCACGGGTGCCGATTTCAAAGCGTACTACGCAGATGAGGACCACCTATCTGTGCTTTCTCTGTTTGCGGCATATTTTATAGACGACTTCACCAATAGAGAAACTGTGGAAATGGCAGAGTGCACAGCAGGGGAGTTTGTCGGATATTTGCTGGAAAACGGCGGTTTAGATCGTGTGATTGCTTCGCCGTTTTCCGAGAGTGACCGCAATGAATGGCTACGTACGATCGATGTTGCAGCCGAATACCGTAACCTCTACGGTACGGAATTCCTCGAAGATGCGATTTATCGGGAAAACTATCGGTATCCGCTAATTATGCGTCACGGCGTTCATCAGTATAACTTTCTCCCCCTGCGCAGCTTTGCAACGCCTGTGGAAGTCTGGAAAGCATTGTCACAGTATGCGGAGGGAATGCAAACATTGTGGGATCATCTTGCTGAATATGCACCGTCCACTTGTGAACGCATTCGCACACAATGGGCGCTGCCGATGATGACGAGTTTTACCGCTGTAGGGGAAAGTCAGGAAAAGCATGGCGGTATTGTGACGGTTGCCCGCCCAATGGACTGGTTGCACGAAACTATACATTTTCTTCTGGAGCGCGAGACGGGAAAGGACCCTGCATGGACGCAGGAGGGAATGACAACATATCTCTCTTGCTTGACTGGACAGACATTTGATGGCGACAATTATTACGCGCTGCTAACGCTGGACTACAGCAAAATAGCGGATAGTCCGAGTAAGACCATCGCACTCCAGTTGGTCGAGTATTATCACACGCACTGGCTTCAGGAGAGCTATAATCCGTTGACATATTACCGCGCGCTGGGATTATTCCGCGAGGCGGCGGAGGAGGCTGGAGCGGAGGATTTCCGCCCCATCGTTGTCTCTTGTGGCGAGCGGCGGAATGAACTTTCCGGAGGAAACTTCACCGAAGAGAACGGCAATGAACTATCCTATTATCAGGCGATGCTCGTCGTTGACTATCTAGTTGAGCAGCATGGACTTGATGCTGTGCTTGAAGCCTTTTTTGAGGATGAAGATTTTCCTGAAAGCTTTGGCCTAACATATCAAGAGGCTCTGCATGCGGCTGAAACGTCTTTTAGTTAAAAATAGGAAAATAAAAATGCCTACAATAAGTAGGGTGCACTTATCTCAGATGCTAATGCCGCTTGTATTGACTGCTAAATGCAGAAGATATTAGCGCCTAATTGCTCACTGAAAGTGAAAACGCGCGTTGGTGAAAGATCTCAATCTTTATGAATTCTTCCATATTCGGTCAGATCAAATTATAGGCGGGAACATCCTTGCAAGATGTTCCCGCCCTCTTATACCCATTTCCGCTGCACGACATTAAGCGGGAGCTCTGTGCCGTTGTGGTGCCATATCGCATCCCAATTCTGATCCGCGAGTCCGAAATGTGGGAACTGGGAGAGGAACGACCCGACTTCGTGCTTCGAAATATGGTGGGGGCCAGCATCGATGTGATCGTCACCAAGGTGGAGCGTACCGCTAACCGTGCACAGGCGTCCCGCCGTCAGGCCAGTCGCAGCCAGCGCCGCTTTTTTGCTGCCCGTGAGGATCTTCATGCTGTCGGTTCCCGTATTACCTGCAGGATGCTGGCGGTCGGCCCCCGCCGCTGCCTTGTGGACTGCTATGGCTACGACCTTGATATGACGCAGAGAGAGATCCGCTACGCGGCCATCCCGGATCTTCGCACGGAGTTCCACCCGGGCTCGGAGATCGACTGCATTGTAAAGGAGTATCACCCCCGTACCGGCGAACTGATCGTCTCTGCCAAGGAAACGGAGGTCAATCCCTTCTTTGGTGCGGAGGAGCGTCACCCTGTAGGCTCCCGCCGCTTTGCGATGATCTCCGGTAAATATGGCGGCGGCGTGTTCTGCAACCTCCCTGATGGCGTGACCTGTATGTGCAACTACTCCTATCAGCACGAGGATGCGGACTTCATGGTGGGCGAGCACGTCATGCTGATGGTGCAGCGCTACGATCAGGAAAAGCTCCAGATGTACGGCAAGATTATGAGCAAGTGGTGATCTTTCGTAAACGTCTTGGATCTTGAAAGCGACATAAATTTCCTTATAGTTTGCCCCCCGCAAAGAAACATTTATTTATCCGATAGCCGGTGCAGCAGCACCGGCTATCACTTTGAAGGGAGAACTTTATGCGAAAAAAACTATCTGTACTTTGCACGACATTCCTACTGCCCCTGCTGATGACCGTTCCAACGTTTGCGGCGGACAGTTCTTTTTCCGATGTTGCCCCGGACGCGCCCTATGGGAGGGTGCAGAAATTGCACCCTCCCATACTATTTGCCGAAACGCTAATTTCATGCCACCGGCACCGTGACCTATACCTATGATGCTCTGAATCGGGTTACCAGCGTGAAAGACCGCCGTGGCAGGTGCAAGGTTTTTGCTGGGTGCTTGTCATTTTCCTTGCTCCAATTATGCCACGGATTGGCTTCTATGGATTGAAATATAAGGCTTTTTCTATTATTCAGCGCACATTAAATAACAGAGCGACGCCATATAAGACGCCGCTCTGTTATTTATAATGGATGGCTATTTTGCGATAACTTTCCAAAACTCAGGGGGATCATCAAAACCGTAAATCACGATGAGGAAAGAGTCTTTGTCTGGGAAAATCTTATAAAATTCTCCATGAATCAGTGTATCGCCTAACCGAATCTCTTCCAGAGGCTCCTTTATACTGTACATTTTAAAAATTGAGACAGAAAATCCACACAATTGATCACTATCGTTTGTAGTGATGGAATATAACGGAGCACTAAGAGAGCGTTTCTTTATAGACTTCCCTGTTTCCAAATCAAATGATTCGATATAAGGATTTTGTTGATCTTCTTCGCTTGTTTTGGCAGCAACAGAAACAAATAATGTGTCGTCTGTTAAAGAAAAACCGTGAATTTTTTCATTCTGGGGCAAGGATACTTTGGTGGTGCTTAAATCATCGAGGTCATTTCCTATATAAAATGTGACAGAAGATTTTTCACCAACCGCATAGACATAATGGTCATTTGATACCGAGAAATCATCTGATATATAGTCACAATCAGAGGCTTCAAAGGTAAGAACTGGAGCGACATCGAACTTGGAGTCAATTCTACTTATTCCAAAGGTGTTGTTCTTGTAATTGAAAAAGCTAAAAAGGAGACAGTCTTGATAGCGATGGAGTACAGGGCCTGTTGAAAACGGAGTAAACTCACCATGATATATGACTGTTTTTCCGCTACTATCGATAAATATAATTGATGAGTCCATCTGATTCGTTCCCACGCTAAAGAAAGGATACACTACGCCACCAAATGCTTGAATTGCACTTGGGCAAATGCCGAATTCCTGAATTGGATATCGGTTAATTATGGATTGTGTTTGGATATTCAATACAACGAATTCTTCAAAAAATACTGTAGTCGCCTGATCAGTTATATCATTGCTGTTTTGCTTTGAGGAGTCTGAAATAAGAATTAAGACATTACCCTCAAAGTAATCACAAACGACATAAGACTGATCCTGCTGCAGAGATAGCATGGAGGTGATATTTATTTCTTCAGCATCTGCAGAAGCACTATCTTTCTCATAGCTATTATTTGGAGGAATGTTATCCTCCGTAACAGGCCCTTGTGTACAGCTACACAAGAACAACAACATACAGCAAATGAGTAAAAATTTCTTCATTACTATCCTCATTTCCTAATTGCCGATTTAAGCTACGCGAACATAATTGCCAGCGTTCGAGTCAATGGCATCGTACATACTAGCGCCAGAAAGCGTAAAGGTGCCATAATAGTTATCATTGTAGTGAGGATCAGTATACGTGAAATAGACCGAGGAATCCGGATATGCCATATCAATAAACGAACCATGAACGACCATAAAATGGCCAGAAGAAGAGGTGTACCGTCCGGGAACAGTTTTTACGTTGACGACAACCGCACATCCAAGTCTCAAGCTATTTGCGATGTTGTTGTACAGATCTGCTTCCGTCTGGTTAGATGTTTTGATGTTGGCAACTGAATAGTCTTCCCCAGTCAAAGAGGCCAACGTAGTGGCAATCTGAGACGAAGAAGTGCCGGCAGATGTGGTACCGAGCTGATTTGCAAACCACTGCTGGTTATGAGATGTATCACCGGTAATGCCTTCATATACCATTTGAGTACTTGCTGGGCCGCAATAATATGTGTTAATTTGCTGATGAGATACAATAGGGGCATTATAGATGACTCTATCAACAACTCCCCGAGTCTCAGGAGCCGAGGAGAATTCCTCACGAAGTCTAGCATCAATTGCCTTCTGTTCGGCAATTTCCTCGGGAGTGAAGTTGATAATATCTGCGTTGACAACAGTGTCAGACGATGTGGCAAATGCAGGAACACTCAACGCAAAAGCGAGGACGAAGGTCAAACAAAGAGCGGTTAACTTTTTCATAATAATCTCCTTTCAGATTCATGCACATAAGCCTTTACATATCTGCACGCAAATAGACACCAGTACTGTCGTCCAAGCACTGTACAGTAAGTTCCTGGACTTTTCGGCGGTAATACCTCCATGTGATTATTGGTGTCTTTAAAATAGGAATCTCGACTTCATCACCTTCTTTCATTTATTCCTCCAGCCATGAGCAAAACGTAAGAAACGCAGTAATTGCAATGGTTCCCAGCCATGGCTAAAGGCTGGAATCACTCAAATGATATAGAAAGCGGAGCCTCTTTTGGGTAAAATCAGCTTGCAAAGAAAACCAACCAGAAAGGGGCTGGCCGCTATCTACCATCAGGAAATCATTCAGGATGTCGTGCTGTTCACATCCCAACGAGCCGCAAACTTCTACAACAAGATCTTCAGCAGTCTGGACTTCGCGCTGCAAAATCATTCAGGCGGTCTGCCTGACAACCCACAATATTGCCTTTCTCAGGCTCAGCTTTCTGTGCGGGGACTGGTTTTTGTGCGCCTTTTTCAAGACATCCAGCGGTTTTGCCTTGTTGACCCGCTTTTCCTTCGTTACTCTTTCCGTGTTTTGCTCATCTCTAATTTGCTAATATATACGATACAGAGTGCCGATTTTGGACACCAAAACCGACAATATTTCTGTTTTATCTTGTGTTTTATATAATTTGCGGTTGTGCTGTTCTCTTTGCGCCATTTCCGCTATGATCCTCTGTTTGATATGTGAAACAATAATTGTATTTGTAAAAAACGAGCGATTTCACTAAGCCGCTGGACTTAATTTGTCAAATCTATTATAATGTTGTTGAATTACTACTTTAGGTGGTGGGTATTCGGTGATAGTATACCCCAGTAATTCCAAATGTAGAAATATCCATCTTGTCTCCTTTGCACTTTGCTTAGTTTAATTACAATATTCTCGCAAATGTTGATAATTGATAAATGGAAAGTGCCAGGAACAAGGTAACTTGTCCTGGCACTTTTATTGTTTGGAACCTTATTTCGGAGGAGCAACGGCGTCACTCTTTTATTGAGCGATTAGATATCGCCCACCGCAGACAGAATGTTATACCACTTTTCCGCACAACGCTTTCGCTCCGACACCATACCGGTGGTAATCTCCGGCCGCTCATAGCACCGCAAGAAATACTCCGCCAGAGTAGCGACGGTCTTTGTGCTCTTAGTGTACTCAGAGAAGGTCATCGCAGGGCTGTGAGAACTTGAGGTCCACTGCGTATAGGTACCATCCACCTCGGCCTGAATGCGTTTCAGCTGAACGTCAATGTCAGTCTTGCTTTCGCTAGTTCCTAGCGCATTGATGAATTTGCTGGCAGGAGTCCACTGCACCAAACCGAAGCCACTACTGGTGTCATTCAGCACCTCCCACTTGCCAGGAGTAATGCCGCTTTCAGCCTCCATGTTACCCAGCGTAGCACAGATGGCATTGACGCTCCAACGCTTGCTGGAGGAAAGAGAGCGCAGATAGTCGAAGATGTACCGCGCATTTACCAGACGCTCATTCTGCTTATACGACTGATTGCCGGAATAGATAGAAGACTTATCCGGAATAGTGGTGGAAACTTCAGTAGTGTTGTTCTGGGTCACCCACCCCGTCGCTTCGGTGGCCATGAGGTACTGATCATTGGAGCCCTTATAGTAATAGGTGACCTTGATCCAGGTGTAGGTGGTTCCGTTCAAAGCCTTTTTGACAGGCGCATTCGCGGTGTCATAGATCATCAGGGTACCTTGAAGCAGAGAACGGACTTTGTTACCGGCAGCGGCATCTCGCACATTCACACCGCTGCTAGTATTGACATATCGCACAGTTTTTGCCATAAAAAAGTCTCCTTTAATTTCTGTTTAGATTTGCAAATCTAAACAATAAAAAGCTTTTTCCAGCAAAAAAGTAAACCCAACATTAAAAATATTTTGACACCTTTATGGGAGGATAGCCTGCGTCTAAATCGGCAGCGACCCTGTTCTACATTAAGCTCTCTGTGATGGAGCGGAATGATTTCCTGTTCTGCGCGAAGAAGCTACTATCCTCGTGATCAATTCCCTGTGAATTTGCATATAAGGCGGTACACCAAAATTGATGTACCGCCTTTATTGTAAATATCCATGTGCAATTGATATAAACTATTACGATAACTTTTATAGTCTGACTTCTCGGTTTAGTTCAGAAAAAGTGTCAATCGTAAAAGTGATCATCAAAGTAGAAAGAAATTAAATCATAAGTACGCATTTTTGTCATGTCAGTGACTAAAAAGATTGGAGTGTCCAAGGCCGCCTGTTCACGCATATCAAGCCATTGCTGCTGTTCAGCCTCAAGTTCATCCTTAGCTGATCCAGTGAGCTTGTCTTGACATAGAGTGTAGATTGTTGCCATTGCTTGATCCCATCCATCATAGGAATTTTGAAAAATGGCATTATACTCATCTTCAGTATTGTCTCCATGGGTTGAATAGTCGTTATACAACAAATCAGATAAGGAATCCAGGTAATCCTGCATTGGAGTAGAATGGTACTCATATGATATCGCCGCTTCCCGTGCCTCAAAATAATGCGGCAGCCATTCTTTTACCGCGCTTTCTGTATATTCATACCAATCTACATCAGGTAATTTTTCATATTCGCCCCACAGCTGATTAAATGTAACTTCGTCTATTTCCTTACCATTTAAGTAGTAACTTACCGACTCCTGTTCAACTGAAGAAAACTTTATATCGGTATCAAACAATTTGCCTAAAAAACGCATCTTCCCAACAGAAGTGTTACTGCTGCCTCCGGACATCGAATAAGAGCCATCTTTTTTGAGACCCGTAAGCCCCCTGTAATTGACATCATAACCATAAATATCGCCATCTTTATAGCGTAAGACTATAAACCCCATATAGTCACCCCGCTGATAAACAACTTCAGGCAACTCATCTCCATCCATATCTACAACAGCAAACTTTGGAAGGGACATCGTACTTTGATCTTCCGCTGCAATCTCAGAGAGGTATACATTGCTCTGATAGATGGGATTGCTGTTAGAATCAGTATAAGAAAACCGCCTTTGATTAAGTAGTACATTTTCAAAGGCCTCGTTTGGCAAAAGCGAGGTTTCTAAATCTTCAGTTGGTGTAGTGTCCGCATCGTCACTTCTGGTAGAAAATTTACTAGTAGATAGCTCAATCGTTTCTGTGGAGCATGCAGTCATTGTTAGTGTAAGTATGAGCAATACTATACCCATACAAGTTCTTTTTTGCATTTGTTTCATCTGCTACACTCCTTTATTCTTCTTGTTTGCATCTATCGTATCAATCTATCGGTTTCAATGATTGGTAAAAGCAACAAAGTCATGTCTGAGCCAGCACTGAAAGGTTGCACGCAATATGACATCTCAGCGGGCATTCACCTTAATTATACGATGAACGCAGGTGAATTTGGACAGGCCCTCAATAATTTTTTCTGCGCTGTTCTCTCTGCATGAGCATTCCCCTATAAAATGTGGAATTAATTTGCAGTATCTGCTATTATAACAGAGAAATCGACTTGAGGGCGGTGAATAGTTCTATGATAGTGTATCTGCAAATGATTGAGACGGACGAGGACAAGTCCAAGTTCGAAGAAATATATCAGGAATATAGGAACCTAATGTACTATGTGGCTTACAAACGAATGCAGCATGAACAAGATGCTGAGGATGTAGTCCACCATGTATTTGTTAAGATTGCTGAAAATATTAAAAACATTGAGCCTGTGAGTCCAAAAACCAAGCAGCTTATCGTAACTATGTTTGACAACAGGGGGACGGATGTATTCCGTGTCAGAGGCAAGCATCCTGTTGTGATGTACGATGACGAGTTGAAAAACAGTCCTGTCACAGAAAATGAACGTGAGGATTTGCTGACGGAGTGTATTTTAAAGCTGCCTGAGCAGCAGCGCATGGTGATTTGGATGAAGTATAAGCAAGGCTACTCCCTACGAGAAATTGCGAAGGCACTCGACATATCATTAGTGTGGGCACAAAAAATCGATCAGCGTGCGAAGAAAAAGCTAGAGGAACTTTATTTGGAAGGCGGTGGTATTTTATGATTACGGAAGAAATGCTGTGTGCAGCTGCCGCCAGATCCTGTGAAATTTATGTGTCCTATCTTGAACGTGGATATACTCCTGAGAACCAACATGAATTCTCTCTACAATTTGAAAAGAAGATAAAAAAACTAAAGCGAAAAGCGGATCATCCTGTTTTTTATCACGCCACGAAGCGCATAGCATCAATTGTGCTTGCAATCCTCATTACAGGAGGTGTGTGGATTACTGTTGACGCGGAGGCAAGAGCAGCTTTCGTTGGCTGGGTAAAGGAAATTTACGGAACATATTTTGTTTATCACTTTGAAGGAAGTTCAGATGTGAATAAGGAGTTGGTAGATTATCGACCAACATTGATTCCGAATGGTTATACTGAATTTTATTCAGATACGACAGAAGATACAATTATCGTGGTATATGCTAATGAAGAAGGAGAAATGCTCAAGTTTAGCTATAGCCACAATCCCGACAATACAACTTGGTTTGTCGGAGCAGATTCGCTGACGGTTCAGCCGATTACAATAAATGGCATTTCTGGAGAAGCGATTACATCGACTGAACAGGGTGCTGCAACTGCGATTATGTGGATAACGACGGAAAACACAGCGTTTAACATCTCAGGATTTTTAAGTGTTGAAGACTTGATTGCAATGGCCGAGAGTGTGCAAATCATAAAACCATAAAAAATCTCTTTAATGTGTCCAAAATCACCTCCTTTCATCGTATTAGAAAACGAGAAAGGAGGTGATTAACTATGAAGAAACAGTTCTTGTGTTTGTTGCTCGTGCTATCTGCTATTCTTGCGGTTTCCGCATACGCTGCTTCTGATAGAACAATTGACGTATACCCTCACCTTGAATTTAATGGAACAAAGGCCAACTGTAGCGTCACTATCTTGGGCGAGCGGACAACGGACAAGATTTCCGCAACTATGGAACTTTGGCAAGGAAATACACTGATTGATGACTGGAGTGCTAGTGGTTCCGGAATTCTGAAAATGGACAAGACTACTGCTGTTGAAAAGAACAAAACCTATATGCTGACCGTTGAATATGCAATTAACGGTGTAGCGCAGAAAACCGTGTCTGTGTCAGGAACCAATAGATGATGTGTGACTTGCATATGCAAGTCACACGGGGTATACCCCGTGTGACTAATGGCTGTTCTGTGACATAAAGATTGCGAATAGGCGGTGATACATTGAAGTCCAAAAGACTTTTTGGTATAGTTTTTATCTTGATAATGGGACTGCTATGTTGCAATTTGTTATCAGGGAAAAACTCTAAAATATAAAATATCCCTTGACATGTTTACTTTCTAACTGAAGATAGCTCCTTTTCAAAAAAGGAGTTGCTTCAGTTGGGAAAATTGGAGGATTTAATCAAGAAGGCAAAGAACTATGATGACATTGCAATGATTGAAATCATAGATATGTTTCAACCTGTTGTACGTAAGTACTCCAGAATGATGAATCATGATGAGGACATCGCTTCGGAGCTTGTACTTGCACTCATAGAGTTGGTACATAACATTCAATTGGACAAGCTGGATGCCCCGAACGATTATGTGCTAATAAGCTATATCGGTAGATCTCTGTACCACAAATATATTTACTTATCCCAGAAAAAATGTGCGGTTGTCAATTGCGAGGCATCATACGAAGATGATGCTGAACTCGAACGGGCCAGCTATGACCCTACCATACCGAAGTTTTCCAACGACATTGAAATGATGGATTTCTTGAGAAGAGAATTGACAAACAAAGAATGGTTCTGCGTCCAGTTAATCGTACTACAAGGACATACAGCGACGGAGGTGTCAGAGAAATTGGGAATTACAAAGCAGGCAGTAAATCAATGCAAGAATCGGGCGCTGAAAAAGCTTAGAAATCGCCTTTAGCATAACATCGTAGGTCGAGTAATAGAGAAGAGGCATCAACTAAGGGCTCTTCAAAAAAGGCTAAAAGACTCTACCCTGTTTTGCGTCGGAGCTATCGTTATGCCCAAAGTCCGAGTGGTAAAAAACGGCACCAGCTAAGAGCTGCTCGATGGTAATGGCTCAGACTAATTCCACAATATAAAAGCCAAATTGCCAATTTGTTATCGGTTCCTCGACCGCTGTGTTATCCAACTGTGTTTACTCACATGAAATCGGGGGATATTGTGTCCCGTGAAAAGGGCTTGCCGTTCCATTTACTGCAAGCCCTTTTCATATATACTACCTTTCAATGCGTTTAATCAATGAAAAATGCGCAAGATAAGTAAGCGCCAAATCTCCCAGTGACTTGCGATAATGAGATGCAGGCAAAAATAGCGCCGAAATCCGCGATGGGCAGGACGATCCATAACACGCTGGAGCAGTAGACATACCTAGTATGTTATCTGGAGGATGGCCGTCTGGAGTTGAGCAATAACCGTGCTGAGCGCGGCATAAAACCGTTCGTGATGTGCCGGAAGAACTGGCTCTTTGCCAATACGCCGGCAGACGCACAATCTATCGCGGTAATCTACAGCTTGATTGAAACGGCAAATGAGAACAAACTTGATCCGCACAGATACCTACTTTGGGTTTTGCCGAGTACACCGGTGCTGAGCCAAGCTGACTAGTTCTGGGCTGAAAAACTTCTTCCAGCCAACACCCCACAAGAATGCCATGTTCCTCAATAATGGTTAATCTCCACCTCAGTGCATTCGCGCCAAGATGGAGATTTTTTACGCTGTTAGAATTATTGAAGCTTACGTTTATTCTACTACCCTATATTTCCCCTGCATAGTTGGAGGTTTTCCATAGCCGAGCGATGCGTATTTTTTCCGCGTAGAGTGGCTGGAGTCTACGAGACAAATAAAGACAGAACGTTTTCAATCAAGTCTTTTGGATCGGCGACCATAGTTCGGGACTAACTTTTCCTCGACGAATTTAAACTACGATGCTATACTGTAAAAAAAGAGACAGGTGAGGATCTGCGGACTTGCGTCTCAAAACAGAGCCAAACGTGTCTCTTATATCCAAAGTATATGCTTTATATATTTGAATGATACTGCACTTTCAAAAAAAAGTCAAGGAGATTCTGCTATGTTAAAGGGAACAAATAACGAAAAGCTGATTGGCAGCGGGTTAAAAGAAGAGCATCTCCTATTTTATCAAATCTGGAAGGAACTTACGGAAAGCAAGACCTTCGATACATACCAGTACAAATCTGTAAATATCCTGAATGGAATCTGTGAGTTAGTACATGACATAGAATCCTATTTGGACGGCAACACCCACACGATGCACACGATTGATGCCATGCGTGAGGAGTTGTTGGCTTTAATAAAGCGTGATTCCGTTATGGTAGGTGAATTTCCTTCTCTGCGAAACCGCCTTCTGCAGAGCTTGTCCAAGAAATTGGATTCGACTAGTCGGCTAAAAGGATTGTGGTATCAATTAAAATATGTCTATTCAAAATTAGAGAGTGCATACGATGAAGCGCTCACAAAAAAACTGGTGGAAGCCATCGAGACGGGAGCAGATACGCAGTACCAGCTAACAGCACAGTACATCAGCCGATGCGTAGACATGGGCTGGTTTGTAAAGGCCTTGTCCGCTAAGGCAGACACATTGAAGCAGGAACCCGCAAGGAGTAAGGGAATAGATTCCTTCCTTTTCAAGCTGATAAAGGCTCAAAAGCAAAACTTCTCGGTCTTTGCTCCATTTCGGCTAAAGGTTGTCCCGAAGGACGGCAAGTCAAAGGAAGAGTATCGAGAGGCAGTAATTCGGCATCTGTCAAGCTTTGGAATTGAGGTGAAGACGGGTATCGAAATAGAAGGGTTCTGTGTTGGCATAGAGAAGGCAGAATTAAAGGATACGCAACAATATATGGTTGTACAGACACAGGCGTACGACGTTTTTAGTGCGGCTCACTTCTCGATTATTGGGTTATCCGAGGTTCTGAACACGCTAAGCTTTTTCACGGCAATTGAATCCTGGTCGGTTAGTGACATCAGCCTAATCGTGTACAATACTCAATCACCCTATACGAAGAGTCTGAAAGCAACCGATGTGTACAGAACTTATGAATATTTAGACAGTTCCTCAAAAGTATATGAGCGAGCCGAGCGTATCATTTCCCCAAAAGGCCATTGCGGTCATCCGCTGCGGCAGAAGTTACTGTCCTCCTTTAGCTATGCAAATCTGAGCCGGGCATCTATGGCGCTTGAAGAAAAATATATGAATATATGGATTGCAATCGAGTCCCTATGCCGAAGTGATGCACAGGAGACAATTATTGATAGCATACTGACACTGGTCCCGAATGCACTGTGCCTGCGATACCTCTACCGTTTAGTTCGAAATTTTGTGGAGGATTGTAGCCGATGTGATGTGGAGTTTGTGTTTTCAACAAAGTCCATTGACATGAAGATGGGGGACAAGGACCGCTTAGTGACGGAAACGATTGCGGTCTTTCGCGATACGACACTACAGCCAGAGTTAGAGGAAAAATGCCGATGTAATTCGTTGCTTCATCAGCGATATCAGGAAATGTTCCAGATTCTTACCGATCCACAGACACTAATCGATAAAGTTGAAAAACATCATACCACAGTGCGATGGCATTTGAATCGACTCTATCGGGTTCGCAATGAGATTGCACACTCTGGAGTGTTGCAGGAGATTTCCGCCATCCGTTATACGGAACACTTGTATGACTATCTGGCAACACTGGTTTCCGAAGTCACGCGCTTTTCGGCGGCCAACGCCACAGGCAGCTTAGGAGAGATTTTTTCTCTAATTAATGACAATTATATGGAATTTTATGATCTGTCCCGCGCAAAACAGACGGATAAACCTTCAGTTTTAGGAAAGCTATGGACATCCGGTGTGATGGATTTTCTGTGAGATTATCCAGCGTCATTAGGCGTGCGTTTTTTCCGTCGCCCCTCATAGAAATATGGTCCTTTCGAAGAAGCGATCCACATAGAGATTTTAGGAATACAAAGGCAAAATGCAGTACATTTCATTTCCGTATTTCCATATTTCTTGTAGGTCAATTATGCAAAAGGTGCTCTTTACTCAATAGCCTAATAATTGATGACATATATCGGAACGCTGGAAGCCTCTTCGCCTGTCTATTTATCACATACCAAGATAATGTATGAAAGTGATGAGCAAAACAGGCAGAAGGAGCTGCTCGCAAACAGGCAAATGGGAATCAAAAGAGCTGGGGGCGTCTCAAGGGCGCAAAAGCCATAGCGCGGTAAACCACGCGCCTGCAAAAGGTATGGAAAAGACAGATCAGGCGGAACGCCGAAGCTGTTTGGCAGAACGGTAGGAGTGAGAACCATGCAGAACGGCGGCCAGCGCAACCGCTAAAGCGGAGATGTGGGCCAGTGTGTTGAGGTTTGCCGCGCTGGCGCCGTTGCGCACCCACAGCCGTTCCTGTCCAGACGCCTTAAAGCGGGAATTGTAACGCTCACACTCAGTACGCAAGGCGTATGTTCTCTTGAAACAGAGGCAGCTACGGTCAATGGAAAGTCTGTAGTCATCGGGAACGGTTTTATATTTCGTGCAGCCCCGGTTTTTCTTGCCGTTGTTCCAGTTTTTGTGGTTGCAGGGGCAAACGCTGGTCTTGGACTGGCGGAACGGGCAGCAGTATTTCTGGCGGGTACGCCCATTGTCGGTGGTTTTGCCGTCCTTGTGCATAGCCAGTCCAGCATCACAGAATCATAGACCGATTTCACGGTGTTGTAGATGCTTTTCGCGTCGTAGCCCTTATCCGCGAGAAAGGAACACCCCTGCAAAGGGAGGATCTGGTTGGCTGCGGCAAGGATGTCAACGACAACTGTGGAATCCATGATGTTAGCTGGGGTGGTCAGTTCGTATAGAGGCAGGCTGGAAATACAGTCCACCAGTACATGGCTTTTATAGCCCCAGTAGAACTCATACCGCCGCTCATTGTGCTGGTTGGAGGCCGAGTGGACGCCCAGGGCGCAGTCCGGGTCGCTTTTCGGGCGGTTTTCCTTGGAAAACTTGCTTTTCGCAAAGGACTTCGGGTTGTTCTGCTTCGTGTTCGCCATGACGGGTGTGGAATCCAGACCAACGAAAGACGCATCCACCACGCCCAGCTCATACAATTTCCGCACCAGATTGGCCATGATCGACTTCAACGCACCGTTCTTCAACTGCCGCAGGCAGCGGTCATACGTCCAGCAGGACGGCAGCGGCTCCATGATGTTAAAGCCGCAGTAATGGGCGATGATGCGGTTGTTGTCCAGATAATCCATCAGATCTGTGATCTGCGTGAAACCCTCGCATTTCATAACGATAAACGCACAGACCATGGCTTCTTTGGGGAAGCCCCGCCGCCCGGTTGCCGCTCTGGGCAGCGTGAAGTCCAAGCTGCTGAAAAGCTTGTCATAAAACATGGCGGCGCTTTGGGATGTGAACAGCGTCACATCCTGAATGATTTCCTGTCGGTAGATAGCGGCCAGCCCCTTTCTGGTTGGTTTTCTCTCAAGTCAATTTTACCAAAAAGGGGCTCCGCTTTCTATACCATATGAGTGATTTTCGGTTTCAGCCATGGCCGGAAACCATTGCAATTACTACTCTTTTTGAGTTTTGCTCATGGCTGAATGTATGAATATATGGAGGTGTTTTTCTTGAGAGATTATAAACCGTATATAGCCATTGCGATAACCGCTTTGCTTGCATCATTCACTTTTTCTGCCTGTACACCTATAACCACTATTGACCAAGCAACAGACAGCGCCAGTAAGGGAAACAGCCCATCAACGGAAGCCTCGGGCCATCCTAACCCGATCACACCCGCATTTTTTAGTGAAATGGGAAAGACGCTTGGCGAATTGAGAGAGGAATACCCGGAAGGCATAACGGTCGTAAGTCTGGATGGGTTTCCTGATTGTGCCGCTATATGCTTTGGAGATCCCGAGTCGGAATATCTTTACTACTTTTTTGGAACACAGAGCGGCGATGCGGAAAAGGCTATGAACGAATATGAAGACGAGCTAAAATGCGCCGGTTTTCTTGCCACAGCAGGCATACTTTTCCCGGAGATGGATGAGGACATGCCCTTTGAAGAATTTTTTGCCTTGATTGGTGTTGAGGATTATGAGTACTTTGGAAAGGACGTGATAACCGCAGAGGGCTGGTTAGGATTTACATATAATGATATGGAAGTAATGGTAAATACGAACGAGCCTACAGCTGGCGGCGGATGGGATTTTACAGGTGAAGAAATCGTGAAGCGGAATGCTCCAGCCTCTATTATAGACCCGGAACGATTCAATGCAAACCAAGATTTAGCGGAAACGGTTATGTTTGATTGATTTGCGTTATGAGAACACAATGATTTGCCGCAATCCTAATAGACTTCCCGCCTCCAACATAAGGTGGCGGCGGGAAGCTTGCCAATATAGATTAAATGTCTATAATAAATACTGGCCGCCATCTCAGTATGCAGATACTGAGATGGCGGCTTTGCTATGAAAGGTAAGACTTAACTATTACTTCATATAATTGCCCAAGTACACGAAGGTAACACCGGATGCAGGGTAAGAGTAATCGGACTTCCATGAATTCGGGTTTTCATCGGCTAACGAACTGCCTGTATGGATAACCGTGGCAGTCTTTTTGGTGGTATTTACAGAAACGACAACGCCGGTATGCCCGTAAGTAGATCCGGAACAGCCCCAAGTATGGTATCCACCGGCTACACTGAAAATGCCAGGAGCCTTGGGAGTACTGGAAATGGTAAGGCCATATTTATTTGCAAGGTTGGCAACCAAATCTTTGCCATGGCCAGAAGTGGAATTCAGAGTGGTATACGTATCAACATACCATCTTACGATGTCAACACACTGAAGCCCATACGCGCCGTCATAGTCCCCCACTTTCTGAAATTCCTTCCGAAGTTGGTCTGCATCAGTGGCCACACTGCTTCCAGAATCGTTAGTGCTTACTGTAGTGATTTTCCACTGCTGAGCAGTGGTGTTATTCAAGGCTGTCCACTTCACATTAGAACCGCTGGTAGTACCTTCAGCAGTTAAATACTTGGTAGTATCAGATGCTAGCTGCAGACGGTAAACACCTGTGGATACCAGAATGAAATTGATATAGGTATCAGCATTGGAGGTGTAGACATCACAGTTCCAGGTCGAGGTATTTGCATTGAGCATATAGCTGAGATTGTTCAGAGATTTTACCTGCTGATTAGTCCCCAAGCTAGTAATGGACCACTTCTGGTCATTACTTCCAGTATCCGACCAAATGTTAACATTCGTTCGTCTGCTGATCGTAGTAGTCGTTGCAACATTGAGCGGCAGTCCTGCACCGGCATGGGAAACGATTTTATAGTTGGCCATAATTAAAAGCCTCCTTTATTTAATTGTCCCCTTGCAACTCAACCATTTGGGTATAACGGTATCAAACAGATACTCAACTGTTTGACACCGGGTTGGTTTTGCGGGAACACTTAGTAAAGAGGCTCTTTGCTAAGAAATGCAAACTTATATTTTAAGCGTTCGGCTATTAACCGTTTTCAGAGACAGTGGAACAAAGATAATTAAGTAGAAATAAAAATTAGGAAGTTGAGAAAACGGACTTTTGGCCGGTTCCTAACTTGGAAGTACATATTTAGCGGGATATGCTTTTGCGCAAGTATTCCGGATATGATGAATTACAAAATTGAGATGTTTACAATTAGGCGGAATAGAAGCTCTTTCATTATAACCGAAGTTCGAAAGGGAAGTGACTTGTATGGGTGAAAGCAAAAATCTATTTGAATTTTTAATGGGGGAGGAAAATGTAAATCAGCTATATATTCTGATTCTATTAGTGGTTTTGGACTATATAACAGGCATTTGTGTAGCAGTACACCAAAAGCAGCTGTCAAGCAAAATAGGATTTAAGGGAATATCATTAAAAGTCATGATTTTTGTCATTATATCAATGTGTCATGTACTTGATGGGTATCTTCTCAGTAAGGGATCGACAATCCAAGCAATGTCGATTTTCTTCTATTGCGCAAATGAGGTTGTAAGCATATTAGAAAATTCTGTAGCGGTAGGGTTGCCATTGCCGCAAAAGCTGAAAGAAGTCCTTTTAAATTTTAAAGCAAGGAATAAAGATGAAGAGTGAGCAGACTTACCTCAAATGTTGCGCCTCAGGTTAGAGGCGTAAACGACAATGTGGTATTTCCTTCTACCCTCTGAAGGTTGGTGATCCGGCACTTATTGGCGCTGTTGACAAATCCCAGTTTATCCTCGTTTGGGTAAATAAAAAAGACGCCCTCTGGCGTCATCCGGCGTGTTTTATCATCCGTTTCAGGTTCAATGCGGTCGCCGACAAGAGGCAGTGGTCCTCCGCTGTCTCTAAGCCTCGTCGCAAAACGCGCGCTAAGTTGTGCTCGCGCTTCTGCGCGGAAAACGAGCCCTCGCACCAGACCTGCCGCAATTTCAGCGCCTCCCGGTATTCAGGGCTGGAACGGCGCTCCAGGTTGCGCTGGCGGTCCGCCGCAAAGTAACTGACAGACACCTTTCGTGCCCCGCGTTTGTCGTCCTCGCGCAGACATTTGTCCCGCAGCGAACAGAGCGCACAGTCCCGCTGATCCGCCTGATACTCCCAAAACAAACCGCTGGCGCTGCGGGCCAGCCGTCTTAAACACAATTCCTTTCCTCCGGGACAGCGGTATATATTGCACCCCTCATCATAGCGAAAATCATCCCGCGTAAACTGGACGGACACCCGCGCGGCGGTCTTTTGCGGCCGCACGAAAAAGTCGATCCCCAGCTCGCCCAGCACCCGATGGGCCAGCGGAAAATCGTAGGCGGCGTCCGCGGTAGCGGTCTGAATTGGTACAACATTTTCGTGAATACGCTCGATCAGGCCCAAAAACGGCACGGAATCGTTCACATCTCCGGCGGTCACGGTCTGGCCCACGATGATGCCATAGTCGCTGTCTACCGCCTGATGGGCGAGGTAATGAGGCCCCTCCGGTTTCCCCGGGCGCTTCATGTGCCCGGCCTCCGGATCTGTGCGGCTGACGCGCTTGTGGGAACGGCGGTTGTCCCGTTTGAGCTGCTTTGTCCGCTTTTTCCGGCGTTTTCCGGTTCGCCGCTCAAGCTCCTCCAGCCCTTCTTCCTCGTAATCGTCCAGCCGCTCCCAGTAGACGCTGGGCGCTTCGGTGATCTCAACAAGCTCCTCCGAGGCGCGGGAGGCGTTGGCCTTGATGTGGGTCGAGTCCGTGCCGACCACACGCCCACTGACAAGGCCCTTCTCAACGCACTGGTGCACAACCTCCTCGAACAACCGCCGGAACACCTTGCGAAAAGACGGCTTCCGGCGGCGCAGCTGCGAGACGGTGCTGTGGTCCGGCACCCGGTCGAAGAGGTCGAGGCCCAGGTACCACCGCAGGGCAATATCCGTCTGGACGCGCTGTTCGATCTGCCGCTCTGACGGAATGCCGTACAGGAACCCCACCAGCAGGTACTTTACGATGACCACCGGGTCGATGGGCGGACGGCCGAGTTTACGGCTGTGAAGCCGCGCCGTTTCCTCGTATACGAAAGACAGGTCCAGCGCTGCCTCCAGCTTTCGAAGGAAGTGCTCCTGCGGCATTAAGTCCTCGATTGTTACCATGTGTATCGCCAGCTGCATCCCATCACCTCAGACTTTTTTCTTATTATAGCATACCGAGAGGGTTGGTGCGAGACTTTGTCAACACGCCCTTATTGATACGAATGGTGGAGGCTGTGGTGGACATGTAGGTGCAGTTATAAGTTGGAGTAAAGAAGAGATAACATACATCGCCAATTTCAAGAATATTTCTTGCTAATAAGCACCATCTGGCATAAACAAGGAGAATCATCATGGTACTCATACAGATATATTACAGTTTGATTTTTGTTACCATATTCTCTTAACTCTGCTAACCGGGTGCCAGAAAATCCCTCACTAGAATCGAGTTTGTCATCCACAGTAGAATCTCCCAGTTAAAGTGACTCACCTCTCCCAAGTCAGCCTCCAACGCTAAGCCAACCTATCGACCCCAGTCAAGCAGCGGAAACTGTCGCTTTGCGATGATCTCCAGCAAATACGGTGGAGGTGTCTTCTGCAACCTCCCTGACGGTGTGACCTGCATGTGCAACTACTCCTATCAGCACGAGGATGCGGACTTCATGGTGGGCGAGCACGTCATGCTGATGGTGCAGCGCTACGATCAGGAAAAGCTCCAGATGTACGGCAAGATCATGAGCAAGTGGTAGTAGAGAGAGTTCCCAGCGCCATTCAGCGCCGGGAACTTTTCGCTTTTATAAATCAGAGTTACATATTTCATTGCAGCTTATAGAAGGCTTTTGGATAACTATAGAATATCCTTGCATCTGGAAGAGCCTTCAAAGATCATTAAATTCAATGGAATTTTATGGTTCTAAACCGTTTAAGAATTTTTAGCTTTTTATAGCGAGAAGAACTGAATGGGTAGATGACTTTGGGACGAGCAGAAGATTTAGAATAATCTGATAGCATCTTGGAAATTTCGGAGACTTGATGTTTGACCTCGGCGCCTTTCTGGGCATACCCCTGAGCGGAAAGTAGAGGAATTTTCGCCTTCTTGGGTGCTTCTTTAGGTTTAGAAGTGATAATGCATTCCTTACTCATCGTTTTTCCTCCAGTTTGCGGAATATAGAGCAGTAAGCAACCTGTCTTGCTCGTATGCCAATTCAAGTAGTTTAATATATGGACCTAACAAGTTTCCAATGCGTTCTTTCACTTCGGTCTCACTCTTTCCCCACAAATATGGAATATCTGTATCAAGTTGCAAGAGCAATGCGATTTCACCACCCATGATTTTAATTGGAATGCCAACATATTGGCAAATTTGCTTTTCCCATATAGCGTTTTTTTCATGGACTTTAAAGTTTGACCTTACTTCTTCTGCATCTAGCAATACACGAATATCATTGCGACTATCACAAAATATTTGATTGTGATAGTATGAATTTGTGCCTTTGGCTTCTAGTATATAAGGGTCGAGGTATGTGGCAGGTTCATCGTGTCGATGATTAGCATATGCAATCATTCTGCACTTCTCACACTCGCCTTCTTGAAACTTTTGATATAGGGTGACATAGATATGTTTACCATACCCACTATCCTTAAAAATATTGTATGCGGCTTCGCAGATAGCGAACCCACTACTTTGCATACTGTGGTAACGGCGAATAACACTCAATGGTGGCTTATTTTCGTACACGGTTTCATAAATTGCCTTTGTTTGTGTTAGAGTTTTTTGCGCAATTGTATGAATAGCTGCTGTTGCATATGCCGAGCTAAACAAAAACAGCGGGAATTCTCGAATTTTCTTGCTATTGTAATTGTTTACAGCGGCTATAGCGATAATTATGGCAGTATACCCAATACACAGAATTAACTTTCGTATGCGGTTTAGAGAACCTGTGTCATAAAATGTTAACCAAACCGGTACTGCAACTGTAACAATAAGTTGAAATACGGGCTGGTTTAAAAGCAAGACCAAAAGTCGGACGGCATGTCCAACAAGAGAGTCCTCGTGTGATTTGTGACGCAATTTTTCAATAAACCCACCTATGCATCGGGGCATGATTGAGATGCCTCCCTCTATTTCTTTTAGGATATACTTACAATTATATTTTACATGATAACATGGAGTAGTACCCTGTAAGTGCAGTCGCAAAATCCCCCAAAATCTGTTAAACTGA
>ERZ791909.664-NODE-664-length-27420-cov-2.703161_pt1 | contig 27420 bp, 33 predicted proteins | sample MGYA00510143_ERZ791909 | MGnify/ENA primary metagenome ERZ791909 (study PRJEB30046, sample SAMN00792093) | human gut metagenome | study: EMG produced TPA metagenomics assembly of the A metagenome-wide association study of gut microbiota in type 2... | reverse complement strand
CATGCCGCAACGGGCAGACCCTCAAAAATATATAGGTATAATGAATATAAAATCAATAGTACAGAATATAAACACAAAAAGGAGAAACTGAAATGAAGATTTTTGATAAAATTACAGACCTGATTGGCGGAACACCGCTTCTTAAACTTAACAACTACAGCACCCAAAAGGGATTAGATACACCGATTATCGGAAAACTGGAATACTTCAATCCTGCAGGCAGCGTCAAGGACAGAATTGCAAAGGCTATGATAGATGATGCCGAAGCCAAGGGACTGCTGAAACCGGATTCCGTAATTATTGAGCCCACCAGCGGCAATACCGGCATAGGTCTCGCCGCTGTTGCGGCCGCAAGAGGCTATAGAATAATATTGACGATGCCGGAAACCATGAGCGTTGAACGCCGCAATCTTCTTAAAGCATATGGTGCAGAGCTGGTGCTTACAGACGGAGCTAAAGGAATGAAGGGAGCCATTTCAAAGGCTGATGAACTGGCAGCGCAGACACCAAACAGCTTTATTCCGAGCCAGTTTACCAACCCGGCAAATCCTACTGCACACCGGGAGACAACGGGTCCTGAAATCTGGGAAGATACAGAGGGAAAGGTCGACATATTTGTAGCAGGTGTAGGCACAGGCGGAACCGTTACAGGAATAGGAGAGTATCTTAAAAGCAAAAATCCTGATGTGAAGATAGTTGCTGTAGAACCGGCAGGTTCTCCGGTGCTTTCTGAGGGTACGGCAGGACCACACAAGATTCAGGGTATTGGTGCCGGATTCGTTCCTGAAACACTTAATACAAGTATATATGACGAGATAATTACAGTTGAAAACGAGGCAGCTTTTGATACCGGAAGAGCTCTGGCCAGAAGCGAAGGCTTGCTGGTGGGAATTTCCTCCGGAGCCGCAGTATTTGCAGCAACAGTGCTGGCGCAGAGACCTGAGAATAAGGGAAAGGTAATAGTAGCGCTGCTCCCTGACACAGGAGATCGCTACCTGTCGACACCGATGTTTTCAGAATAATATAACGAAATAAGGAGGGGTCATACGATCCCTCCTTTTTCATATCATGTAATCGTGAGTATATTTTTCTCTTTCCTGATCCAGAATGTCCTGCAGCGTAATACCGTCAAGGTACTGGTTGATGACACGATACAATCCCTGCCATACGGGAAGTGTCGCGCAATAGGGGCTCCGCTCACATTCAACAGGGTCGTGATCCAGACATGCTACAGGAGAAAGATTACCTTCAGTGAGCCGCAGGATTTGTCCCACAGTATATCTGTCAGGAGATTTGGAAAGTCGGTATCCGCCCTGAAAGCCGCGTGTGGTTTTGAGGATATCGGATCTGTTTAAAATTGGAATTATCTGTTCCAGATATTTTTTTGAGATGCCCTGGCGCTGAGCGATGTCTTTGAGAGCAACATACCCGTCCTTTTGGTTCTCTGCCAGATCCAGCAGCATACGAAGGGCATAACGACCCTTAGTAGAAATCTTCATCTGAAATCACCTCTGAAATTTGATTTAATTAATACTAACACGTTTTCTGCGGGTTTTCAAGATACGATGGCTAGTGCATCAGAACCGTGCAGAAGGGAATTTTATATTCTGTGTATAAAACTGCCGCGCTCTTTTTCAATTTCAATGCGGTGATGAGGGGTGTATATTCCGGGAGTTCCGCCTGTGTGAAGAAAAACAACTTTTTCTCCCTGTTTTATGCGGCCTTCTTTAACCATCTCCAGGAGTCCGGCAAAGGCTTTTCCTGTATAGCACGGGTCCAGTATGATGGCTTCTTTTTCTGCCATGTAATACATGGCCTCTCTGACCTCTCTGCATGGATTGTTGTACGCGCCGCGGTCATAGTCCGTGACAAGGTCAAAATCATTGGCACAAGCCGCCTTTTCCAGACCGAGGTAATTCGATACACGCTGATAATAATCTGATGCATACTGCTTTATGTCGTCATAGAGAAGTATTGATATTCCCGTAAGATGCATAGGAAGATTTTCGTTATGAATGGCGCAGAACAGACCCATGTATGTACCCATGCTGCCAACAGTTGAAACCAGGCGGCATCCCTCGAGATCGGTTCCCCGGATCTGTGATGCGATTTCCAATGCGCATTCGTAATATCCAAGAGCTCCCAGTTCATTGGATCCTCCCATAGGTATGAAATATACCTTTTCTCCGTCCGCTTCATATTGAGCGGTGACTTTTTTCACTGTTTCATCCAGAAGTTCGTCTTCGCTGCGGCCTTCTTCAGGTTTGCGAATCCAGACGTCGCTTCCCATCATGCCGTCAAGGAGAAGGTTTGCGGAAATTTCATCCGGATAATCGCCTACTGCTGCAATGGCTCCCTTGAGTCCATATTTTCGGGCTGCCGCACAGGTAAGCCTTCCGTGATTAGTCTGAATACCACCTACCGTAAGAAGAAGGGTGGAATCTTTATTCAATGCGTCTTTCAGAAGATATTCCAGCTTTCTGAGTTTGTTTCCGCCCATGGCAAGAGGAGTAAGATCGTCGCGCTTTATGTACAGCTCTATTCCGAGATCTGCCGAAACGGATGGCAGATACTCCAGCGGTGTGGGCAGATGGAGAAGATATTCTTTTTCGTGTCCAAGCAACATAATATGTGCCTCCTTCGAATTTATTCTGTTTCCATTTTATCACATTCATGTTATAATGAAAGCAAATTTTAAGACATAATCAAGGAGGAGACAACAATGGCATTTATGGACAAATTAGGCCAGGTGGCAAACAAAGTGGGCGAAGTAGCAGGCGATACTTTTGACTACGGAAAAGCCAAAGGCAAGATTGTATTGGAAAAAGGTAAGATAAAAGACATCAAAGAAGAAATCGGTGAGTATGTGTACGAAGTCGTAAACGGCGGCGGCGAAATCGATATGGAGAAAGTTAAAGAGTTTTGCGCAAAAATAGATGATCACAAAGCAATAATAGAAGGACTTGAAGCAGACGCAAAACAGAGCGGAGAAGACATTTCAGGGGCCTTCGGCAAGGACGATAAATAATGCTTGGAGTAATTGTCAACACACTTACGGTTATTGCAGGAAGTATTGTCGGACTTTTAGCAAAAAAAGCCATACCCAAAAACTGGACTAACTTCATTATGGCAGGCATGGGACTGTGCACCATGTACATAGGAATAAGCGGAGCGTTTGAAGGTCAGAATACGCTGATTGCGGTAATTTCCATTGCACTGGGAGCGATAATCGGATTGGCCGTAGATATTGACAGAAGGGTAAACAACCTGGCCGAAAAAATAGAAAAACGATTTGTAAAGGACGCAGGAGAAGGTGAGGCAACTTTCTCAGAGGGATTTGTAACTGCAAGCATGATATTCTGTGTAGGAGCCATGACTATCGTAGGATCCTTACAGGCAGGCCTTATCGGCGACAATACAATGCTTTTTACAAAGGCTACTATGGATGGAATAGGGGCCGTATTCTTTGCAGCTTCTCTTGGTTTTGGTGTTCTGGCATCAGCTGCCTTTGTTTTTGTATTTCAGGGTTCGATTGTTCTTCTGGCACAATTCGTTGAGCCTTTCCTCAGCGATGCGGTGATTGCAGAAATGACATGTGCAGGATCTTTGCTTCTTATCGGGCTGGCATTCAATCTTATAGGAATATCAAAATTAAAGATTATGAACTTTATGCCGGCAGTTTTCATGCCAATCATATTGGTTCCGATTTTCGACTGGGTAGGAGGGCTGTTTTAGCCCTCTTTTTATGAGACTTATAACCAAATGCTGAGGAGGATGATGAATGGTCCTCTGCCTCAGCATTTTTTTGTACGGGAAATTGAGAATTATTGCAAACAAAACTTATTTAATATGCCTTTTGGGACCAAAAAGACAGGGATATATCAAATTAGTAAATTAAAACCGGTTCGTATGGAACCGGTTTACAAATCTATACTTTCTTTTCAAATACATTGTGGCATCTGCTGCATGTCACTCTGATGCGGCCTCTGCCTTTGGGTGCTCTGAGGACTTGTCCGCATCCGGGACACTTGAAGTACCGGAAATTCTTGCGATCGCGGTTCATATATGAGCGAAAGGGTGATTCAACGCAGGTGATGTACCAGGTATTTTCAGAATATCTGCGGTTGAGATTTCTGGAAAACGCTCTGAAATACGCGTATATTATCAGCACAAGGCCTATGGTTCTGAGTATATTGCCCGGGATGATGATATCTGCGAAGATAAGAATCAGAGAAAGCATCAGAAGACCTCGGCATAATGCGTCAAACCCGTTGCGGCCGATCATAAATTGTGCAAATTTGTACCTGAAATTACCCATTGCTGTATGCCCCCAAAAGAATCCTAATAAATAATTTAATCTCCGCAACAGGGCTTGTCAATGGGATTTATAATAAACCACGAAAACTTCACAATAACAACAACGATGTATATATGGGGCCGAAAGCATCAGTTTTTAAGACTTTGCATCGGGGCAGGAATCCTTCCTCCGCGGGCTATCATTTTGGAAGATGACTGAGTGCGAAGCTTCATTACAGGACCGCTTCCCAGAAGACCGCCGAAATCAAGTTCTTCTCCTTCTTCCAGACCGATGGCAGGAATCACTCTGACTGCCGTGGTCTTTGAGTTTACCATTCCGATGGCTGCCTCATCTGCTATTATGGCAGAGATTGTGGATGGTTCCGTTTCTCCGGGTATTACTATCATGTCAAGGCCGACAGAACATACGGCAGTCATAGCTTCAAGCTTTTCTACTGAAAGAACACCGCTGCGGGCGGCATCTATCATGCCCGCGTCTTCTGTGACCGGTATGAAAGCCCCGGACAGTCCGCCTACGCTGGAGGATGCCATGACGCCGCCTTTTTTGACTGCATCATTGAGCATTGCCAGAGCTGCGGTGGTTCCGTGAGTTCCACACTGCTCCAGACCGATTTCTTCCAGGATATGGGCTACGGAGTCGCCGACTGCAGGAGTAGGTGCAAGAGAAAGATCGATTATTCCAAAAGGAACGCCTAAAAGCTGAGATGCTTCTGTACCTACCAGCTGACCCATTCGAGTTATTTTGAAAGCTGTCTTTTTGATGAGTTCGGCCACTTCGTTAAGAGGAGCATCATCAGGAAGCTTTGCCAGCGCTGAACGTACCACGCCGGGTCCGGATACGCCTACATTTATTACCACATCCGGCTCTCCGGGACCGTGAAAAGCGCCGGCCATGAAAGGATTGTCCTCCGGTGCATTGCAGAAAACCACCAGCTTTGCCGCTCCTATGCACTGATTGTCTCTGGTGAGATTTGCTGCTTCTTTGACTACATTTCCCATCATCTTTACTGCGTCCATGTTTATTCCTGCTTTGGTAGATCCTATATTTACCGAGGAGCATACGAACTCGGTCTCTGACAGAGCACGTGGAATGGATTGGATAAGCTCACGGTCTCCTGCGCTGAAGCCCTTCTGCACCAGGGCGCTGTAGCCGCCGATAAAGTTAACACCCACGGCCTTCGCCGCTTTGTCAAGAGCATGAGCATATTTGACAGGATCACCGCCGCTGGCTGCCACCAGCATTGCGATAGGGGTAACGCTGATTCGTTTATTTACAATGGGGATACCGTACTTCTTTTCGATGGATTCACCCACTGCCACCAGATCCTTTGCCCGTGTGGTTACTTTTTCATAGACTTTGCGGCAGGAGCGGTCTATGTCGCTGTCTGCACAGTCCAGCAGGGAAATTCCCATGGTTATTGTTCTTATATCAAGGTGTTCATCCTGGATCATGGTTATGGTTTCCAGTATGTCGTTAAAATTAAGCATTTCTGTCCTCCGAAAGATTAGATTCTGTGCATGGAATTGAATATGTCTTCATGCATAACATGGATAACCATGTCCGGAACGGAAGCTTTCAGGGAAGCCTCCAGCTGATCAAGAGCACAGGTTATACCACCTATGTCTATCACCATTACCATGCAGAAATACCCATCCAGAATGGACTGGGTAACTTCAAGAACATTGGCATTTTTGGCGGCACAGGCAGAAGCCACTTTTGCCAGTATACCTACCATATCTTTGCCGATTACCGTTACAACTGCTTTCATTTTTTTATCTCCTTTTCCTCAAGCACCTGGTATTCGCCCTTACTAAGCGAGGCATCCTGCCTGTAGCTTATTTTCAGGTCAGGATAGATGCTCTTAAAATATTTTTTATTTGATGCCTTGTGACCGATCATGTTGTTAAATGAATCAGGGTGAGAGACGAATAATACGGAAGAAGGCCTGTCCAGGAATGCCAGCTGGCCGGAAAGATCCTCCCGCGCAATCTGCCCTTCCACAAGCTGCCTGAAAGCAGGGTGGAAAGTTCCTGATGTAACCGACTCGTCGCTGATGATGTCGCTGGATTTAAGACCCACGCGTATGACATTGACACCGGCCTCGGTGAGGATTCTGTACATGGCAGCAGTGCGCATGACGGCATCCTCCTGACTCATAGGGCTGTACAGCTGTTTTTCGTACATGTCATACAGTTCCGTGTCTTTTATTACAACTGTAGGATACAGTCTTGCCACGTCGGGCTGCAGCCTGGCCGCTTCTTTAGCTGAAAATACATCATATTGATATCTGTCGCCCGGCAGGCCAATCATCAGCTGTATTCCCAGTTCAAAACCGTATTCTTTTATAAGCGCGCAGCTTTCGTATACGCAAGCTGCGTTGTGACCGCGTTTAGAAGCTTTCAGCACCGAATCTGCAAAAGACTGCACTCCCAGTTCAATAACATCGACGCTGTATTTTTTTAGATTGTCAAGTATGGGTCTGTTTATATAATCGGGTCTTGTAGAAAGGTGAATTTTCTGAATAATTCCTCTGTCTTTGTAATCCTTGGCAACTGCAAGAAAGGCACTCTGATCATTAATAGGTATTCCGGTAAAAGAGCCGCCAAAGAAAGAAAGCTCGATGGTTTCCATATCCATATCGGACAAGGTGGACATATATGTGTCAACTATATCGGAGATATCTTCCGGCGCGACGGGCTTCTGATGTGCTGTTATTCTTCGCTGATTGCAGAAGACGCAGTCGTTGGGGCAGCCCATATGCGGGATGAAGACAGGGATTATAGCATGTTTTTTCATTTGGTTGCCTCTCCGGATTCAGAAATTTTCTCCTCTATGACGGAGCCGATATCTGTAAGAGGGAATTGCTCAAAGTATATCATATCAAGGCCTCTTCTGGCAATAAAATCCTTTATGCGTTCATAGTCGCTGTGGGCCTTTATATTTCCGTTGAAAATGATAGAGTTGCCCACTCTTCCGGAGGCGCCGCCTATAAAACCGTAAGGATACCCCTCAAGGACGACCTGTTTTGGCTCTACAGCAAGAACATCCATGCCTTTTGCTGCGGCTGCCCGGATAATTCCGCCATCGGCAGTTATTATGGAATTCTCGTCCACCACCACGCAGCTGCACTTGGCGTAGCCCTGAGCCACATGGACAGTGATCTGATTACGAAACCGAGCTGCTTCAAGAAGTTCAGGTGCCGTTATTTTAATGTTGTGTATAAAAAACTTTCCGGTGGAACATGCATTATATATTGCATTGGCCGGATAGGAATCCCCCGGTTCTGAAGGGTCTCCGAAAAAAATACCATCACCCATATTACACATGTAAATATCAGGGTGACAAGCGATGGAGGGTTCCACGTGAGAAGCCGGATGAACTTCACAAAGGGTATGCCCTTCTTTTATAAGATATTCTTTTAGTAATTTATCAGCTCCGGGGCTTATGTGTATTCTGCTCATAAATTTATTATACACTAAAGGAAGAGAGATTGCACATAAATATTGGAACTGCTCGTATTATGACTCCACTTAATAATCAGTGAATGACAGGCTGCAGCAATATGTGATATAATGGCATAGAAAGGAGAAAAAAATATGATTCAAATCGGTAATGACTGGGATGCGGTGCTGAAAGAAGAAAACGGGAAAGAATACTTCATGAAGCTGCAGGAATTTCTTGCAGAAGAACGGCAGACTCATATGGTTTACCCTCCGGAGAAAGATGTTTTTAATGCACTGAAATATTCATCTCTGGCGGATACGAAAGTGGTTATTTTCGGACAGGATCCATACCATGAACCGGGGCAGGCACACGGAATGTGTTTCTCTGTAAACAAAGGCATTGCCGTGCCTCCGTCGCTGATAAATATATACAAGGAAATAGAGACGGACTTAGGCATAAAACCACCGTCTCACGGATATCTTGCAGACTGGGCCGGGCAGGGGGTGCTTCTTCTGAATACGGTTCTGACAGTTCGCAGAGGTGAAGCCAATTCCCACAGAGGAAAGGGCTGGGAAACCTTCACGGACAGAGTGACGGAAGCTCTCAATGAGCGGGAAAAACCCATGGTGTTCATCCTGTGGGGAGCCAATGCCAGAGAAAAGGCAAAGCTCATTACCAATAAAGAGCACATGATTATTACGGGAGCTCACCCAAGCCCGCTTTCTGCATGGAAGGGCTTTTTCGGAGGAAGATACTTCAGTAAAGCCAACAGATTTCTTGAAATTACGGGGCAGACCCCAATCAATTGGGAACTTAAATAAAAGACGGCTCAGCGCCGGCAAAATAAGGAGGAAATGAAATGTTAATAGCAATCGGGATTATTGTAGTTCTTATCATCATTTTCGTGGTTATGTATAATGGTTTTATACGCCTGAAAAACAACTGCGACGAGGCTTTTGCCACTATGGATGTGTATCTGAAAAAGAGATACGATCTTATTCCTAATCTGGTGGAAACTGTCAAGGGCTATGCAGCTCACGAAAAAGAAACTTTGGAAAGAGTGGTGGCAGCCAGAAACATGGCTCAGGGAGCATCAACACCGGAAGAAAAAGCTGCAGGAGAAAGCATGCTTCAGGGCACCCTTAAAAGTCTTTTTGCTGTTGCAGAAAGCTACCCGGATCTGAAGGCAAATCAGAATTTCATGGATCTGCAGGGTCAGCTTAAGGCTGTGGAAGAGGACATTGCCAACTCGCGTAAATACTATAATGCGGTAGTAAAGCAGTTCAACACCAAGTGCGAAGTGTTTCCTTCAAACCTTATAGCAGGAATTTTCCACTTCGAAAAGAAACCTATGTTTGAGGTGGAGGCACAGGAACAAAGACAGAATGTCAAGGTAAGTTTCTCTTAATTGCCTGATATTGAAAGGATTCCTATGGAAAATAAAAAAAGAAACAGACTGCGCATAGGTGCATTGCTGGCGGTTCTTATCACGCTGTGTATCGCTTCTGCAGCACCGGCAATGGCCTACAGCTATACCACAGATCTGTATAAGGTGGACATAGCTGTCAGCGAAGACAATACTTATGACATAACAGAAACCATAGATGTTTATTTTGATACTCCAAAGCACGGAATCTACAGATACATTCCTACCGGTGGAAACAGTGACATGGGGTATATGAAAATAAAAGATGTGAGGGTTTCGGGATATGAATACAGCACATATTCCGAAGACGGCAACAGAGTGATACGTATAGGGTCTGAGGATGAGACCGTTACGGGAAGACAGCGTTACAAGATAAACTATCGCATGGAAGTGTACGATGATCGCAACACAGACAAGGACTTCCTGTATATCGACCTGATTCCTACCGGCTGGGAGACACCCATTGCTGAAGCTGATATCACTGTAAAAATGCCTAAAAGGATAGACGAAGCAAATATAAAAATCTACAGCGGACTTTTTAAAGATACAGAAAACAGTGAGCTGGCAGAATGGACTTACGATGAAGAAAGCAGAGAAATACACATCAGATGCACTGATATGCGCAGAGGTGCGGGAATAACTCTTCTCTGCAAGCTGCCCGAAGGCTACTGGCAGGGAGAAGGAACCTACTCGTGGGCAAGAACAGCTGCGGTTTTACTTGTCGGAGGAATTTCAGCTGCAGTTATACTGCTCTGGTTTTTCTTCGGAAGAGACAGGAAACCGGTTCCGACGGTGGAGTTTTATCCTCCGGAGGGGATGAATCCGGCAGAAGTGGGTTACATAATAGATCGGACTATAAACAAGAAGGATCTTGTTTCTCTCATAATGTATTTCGCCGACAAAGGCTATATGTCCATAGAACAGACAGGAAAGAAGAACTTTACTTTTACCAAGGTAAAGGACATAGATCCATCGGAGAAGAAGTTTGCAAAAACCCTCTTCAACGGTCTTTTTGAATCGGGGAATACGGTGAATATCAAGGATCTGGACGAATCCTTCGGTGAACGATATTACGCTGCGTATGAGCAGCAGCTGTACAACCATTTCGTCACCAAATCCAACCGTCAGGTTTCCATAAAGTCGGTGGTATTTCAGATACTCGCTCTGATATTTCTTGTTGCAGCTCAGATGGCAGCAGCAGCTCTTGCAGGATGGTTCAGCGGAGATGTGCTGCCGGCAGTTCTCAGCGTGGTGGCTGCGGCAGCTTCTGCAGGAATAATGGCAGCACTTGTTATCAGGACAAAGAAGCAGTTTGCCATGAAGACAGGCAGAAGAATTGCGGGAGGACTGGTACTGTGGATTATAAAGGCCGCACTTACAGCAGCATACGCATTACTGATATCGCAGATGTTCGGAAGCTTTGTTCTGGTTCCGGTGTTTGGTCTGATGGTGTTTGCTGCGGAGATTTCAGCTGTTGTCATGGATCGGCGTACCGATAAAAGCGTAGAACTTCTGGGACGGATCTTAGGACTTAAAAACTTTATAGAAAGAGCTGAACTGGACAGAATAAATTCCCTGGTTGAGGAGAATCCCGACTATTATTACAACATATTGCCTTATGCCTACGTCATGGGGCTTACAGACAAGTGGGCAAAGAATTTTGAGAGTATTGCCGTAAAGCCTCCGGCATGGTATACAGGCTACGGCGGTGCGGACATGTTTGATATATGGATGTTTTCAAACATGATGAACCGTTGCAGCAGAGCATTTGAAAGCAACATCCATATCCCGACAGGAGGAGACTCCGGCAGCGGCGGCTTCACAGGCGGTGGAGGCGGATTCTCCGGCGGCGGCTTCGGCGGCGGAGGCGGCGGAAGCTGGTAAACCGGTCAGAATACTTATGTGGCAAATAAAAACACAGTCTCGCAGCATGAGAGACTGTGTTTTTGATTGCCGTTATTTCTCTGTAGAAGAGTATTCTATTATTTTATCTATTACGTCTTTGTATTCCAGACCTACCCCAGCCATCATCTTCGGGAAACGACTTACAGAGGTAAATCCCGGAATGGTATTAACCTCGTTGAAGACTATTCTGCCTTCCGGAGTCAGGAACATGTCAAGACGGGCAAAACCTTTGCAGCCCAGAGCTCTGAAGAGAACTCTGCCTGCCTCCTTGATGCGTTCCTCTGTTTCGGCGTCTATTCTGGCGGGAGTATGGATTTTGGAATCCACGCCGGTGTACTTTCTGGTGTAGTCAAAGAAACAACCGGTGAAAAGCTCTATTTCGTCAACTCTGCCGACGATTTCATTGCCTTTGCCGTCACCTATGATTGAACAGCCTACTTCAAAACCGTCAATTTTTTCTTCGATGATTACCTCGTCGTCATAATCAAGGGCCAGATTTACAGCGTCCATAAGCTGTGAAGAATCCTCAATTACGGTTATGCCGTAGGAGGAGCCGGCCTTGACAGGCTTGACGAAAAGCGGATATGTGAGAGCGGACGTGGATTTGAAAATATCTTCTTGAGAAGACTTGCTGCTGATATTACATGCTTTGGGCACTGCGATCCCGGCTTCATCAGCAACTACATGAGCCCGGTATTTGTCCATGCAGAGGGCAGAAGAAAGAGTTCCGCAGCCCATCAGATCGATGCCTGCCAGTTCAATGAGACCCTGAACAGTGCCATCCTCTCCGTTCTTGCCGTGGAGCACCGGAAACACTCCGTCAAGTCTTGTATATACAGGAGCACCGCCGCGGATCTCCATCATTCCGTGAATATCGCGGTCAGGCAGTATATATGCAGGAGTGCATTGGGATTCATCCTTGTGCCACAGGTCAGTGCGGATTTTTTCCAGATCGCCGTCATAACGCAGCCATCTGCCGTCTTTGGTTATGCCTATTGCAATGGGTTGATATTTTTCTCTGTCCATGTTGGCGAGAACTGCATAGCCTGAATTCAGTGAAATTCCGTATTCGCTGGAACAGCCGCCAAAGAGTACTGCGATGGTTTTCTTTTTCATAATAGGACTCCTTTATTTGAGGTTTTCAGGGTTAAGGCCTTTAAGCTCGTCTATGACGAAGAGTCCATCCTTGCGGATGAGTACATCATCAAAATATATTTCGCCGCCGCCGAATTCCTGTCTCTGTATCATTACAAGATCCCAGTGGATAGCCGAATGATTTCCGTTATATGCATCTTCATAGCATTTTCCGGGAGTCAGATGGAAACTGCCGCAGATCTTTTCATCAAAAAGAGTGTCCTTCATCGGTGTAAGGACATAAGGATTTACGCCGATGGCAAATTCACCGAAGTATCGTGCACCTTCATCTGTATCCAGAAGGGCGTTGATTCTGTCGGTATCGTTAGCTGTTGCCTTGATAATCTTGCCGTTTTTGATTTCGAATTTTATGTTTTCGTAAGTGAAACCCTGCTCCTCAGAGAAGGTGTTGTAGCTGATGGTGCCATTCATTGATTCACGCACCGGTGCAGTGTAGACTTCGCCGTCAGGAATGTTGCGGAGACCGTCGCACTTGATGGCGGGAATCCCTTTGATGGAGAATTTTAAGTCTGTTCCGGGGCCTTTGATGTGAACCTTGTCAGTTCTGTTCATCAGATCAACCAGCGGATCCATGGCCTTACTCATTTTTTTGTAATCCAGAGTGCATACGTCAAAATAAAAGTCTTCAAAGGCTTCCTGAGACTTGTTGGCCAGCTGTGCCATTGAAGGGTTAGGATATCTGAGAACAACCCATTTTGTTTTGTTTACACGGTAGTCGAGAGTAGGGCTGGTAAGCTTGTAGTACATGTTCAGCTTGTCTGAAGGAACATCCGAAAGCTCCGAAGTATTGTCGCCTGCTCTGACTGCAATATAAGCGTCCATGCCTTTCATCTGATAAAGCTGATAGTCGTTGAGGAATTCTATCTGGTCCTCGTCGGCCTCCATAAGGACTTCACGAAGAATCGCGCTGTCTCTGTGGTTTACATAGGGCTTTGCACCAAGCTGATAGGCATCTTTTATGAGCTGTCTTATCAGAGGCTTGCAGCATTCTCCTTCATAGTCTATAAGTACTCTTTCTCCCTTTTGAAGATCGCAGGAATAAGAGGTGAGAAGTCTTGAAAGTTCTTTTACTCTTGGGTCCATAATATACCTCCTTTGGTTTTTATTATAAATATTATAACCCACGCGGCATAAAAATAAAAGGCAAATCCAAAAAGTATTCATGACTCTTCCAACAAAAGGATATTGCACATAAGTGTAAATGTATGTAAAATAAAACCGACTATATTTTAAAACGGTGGAATTTATGAAAACAATATTTGTACTTAATCCAAAAGCCGGTAAAGGCAGGGGTCTGGATAAGATTAAGGAAGAGGTTCTTGCTTCGGCGGATAAGTTGGGGGTGGAAGCCGGGATATATGTGACAAAGTCCAGGGGAGACGCAGAAAACTTCGCAAGGCTGGCAGCCTCAGAAGCCGAAAACGCAGGAGAAGAGATACATATAATTGCCTGCGGCGGGGACGGCACACTTAATGAGGTGCTAAACGGCGTTATGGGGTTTGACTGTGTAGCAGTAGGTGTAATGCCCACGGGCACAGGAAATGACTTTGTAAGAAACTTTCCTGATGCGGGAGATTTTATGAGTATTAACGCTCAGCTTAAGGGCAAAGTGGAAAGATGTGACGCCATCAGGTATTCAGGCTTCATAGACGGTCGGGAACAGACACGCTACTGTGCAAATATGTTCAACATAGGGTTTGACTGCAATGTGGTTGATCTTACCGCCACATTGAAAGAGTATCCTCTCTTGAAAGGCTCCTTTGCATATCTTGCTGCCGTCATGGGGATACTTATAAAGAAAAAAGGTGCAAATCTGAAGGTGGAAATAGACGGAGAAGTGGTGGAGGACGGACCTCTGCTTCTGACTGCCGTGGCCAACGGCGGCTTCTGCGGAGGAGGCGTCAACAGTGCGCCCAAAGCTTCACTGAGCGATGGGCTTATGGATATAAATGTGATATATAATGTCACCAGAAGAGAATTTCTGAAAAAATTTCCATACTACGCCAAAGGCACTCACCTGGAGCTGAAGGGTATCGACGAGATATTACTGTTTAAGCAGGGACATGATGTGGTGATCACTCCCCTTGACGGAACCATGCGGCTGTGTACCGACGGCGAAATTGTCGATGCAGGCAGAGTACATATGGAAATGGTACCGGCGGCCTTTAACTTTATAGTACCTGTATAGGGCTTGCGCCGGGCAGATGCTCATATCTCAACAGATGCAGATATAATAAAATGTTGGCACATACTTTCTGAAGGAGGAGATCCTCCAAATGAGAAAGAAGCCAACATTTTTTTATGCTTCGGATGTGCCTGTGCCCCATCATTCTTCCACCTTAACCGACAGTTTAATAAGATAATTATAATATCCGTCGGTGGACAGATCATCAAGAATCACATCTTCATAAATATAATCTCCCAGAGTAAGACCCTCCGATGCCGCATAATTTATCAGTTTTAGGCAGTTCTCACCCACATTGCGGTATCCGTGGTCATCGTAGATAACCAGGTATTCTCCACCGGGCGCAGTAAAGGTTTCTCCGGAAGATAAAGGCTCATCTATCACCGTATAAAATTTGGAATATCTGAAACCGGATGAATTTACATGGGGTACAGGGATGATGCTTCCTATGGGGCACGCATTATAAAGCCCCAGCCTGTCACAGTAGTCCAGATGATCGCCAAGTGCCTCCATGACGGCTGCATCGTTTTCCGGTCCGTTATAATCCGACATGACCATGTGGCGCTGAGACATAACGCTTCGGGTTACAATACCGCTTACGGCATTGCAGCCTTCTTTTGTCACGTTGATTTTATTGGAAATATATTTTTTTGACCAATTTAGCGCTTTTATTTTTTTGTCTATCTCAGCACTTTTGGATTCCATCAGAGCTATAAGAGCTTCAGGAGAGCGGTGATCCATGTGAGCTTTTATTTCTTTTATATGTACTCCCAGGTCTCTCAGCATGGTGATTACCGTAAAGGTCTCTATCTGAGTGTAGGAATAATACCGGTACCCGTTTTCCGCAACGATGTCAGGTTTAAATATACCTTCCTTGTCATAATAAAAAAGAGTCTGCTTGCCTACGCCGCATATTCCGGCAAACTCTCCGGTGGTAAAATAATTTTTGTGCATAAATCACCTCATAGGATTGGGCATGATTTTGTAACTTCTGTCCTTCTATTCTAACATTTCCGCAGAGAAAAGACAAATCCTTTGATATCAGGGGGATGTTGGTGTAAAATACAAGATACAGGAGGAATTAAAAATGAAATATCTGCAGATTGACATAGAAATAAGAAAAAAGGAGATTGAACCTGTATTGGGGCTTCTGCTGGTAAATGGAATTACCGATACGGTCATCGAAGACCCGGCTGACCTGGACAGACTTCTGAACAAGGAAGTAGAGTATGAGTGGGATTATATCTCGCCTGAAGTTCTTGCCAGAAAAGACAGCTGCCCCAAAATCACTTTTTATCTGGAAGATACCCGGGACAACAGGACGAAAGCTGAGGATATTGCGGAAGCGGTGGTCGGAGCTTTTCCCGAAGCCTGTATAAAGACAAGTCTCGATGATGACGAAGAATGGAAGGACAAGTGGAAAGAATTTTTCAAGCCTGCCAGAGTGGGAGAAAGGATTGTGGTTAAACCCACATGGGAGGAATATGCACCGGAGGAAAAAGATCTGGTAATTGAAATTGATCCGGGTATGGCCTTTGGAACAGGCACCCATGAGACCACCTCCATGTGTATAAAGCTAATGGAAAAGTATGTAAAGCCGGGAGATATGGTTCTTGATGTAGGATGCGGCTCGGGCATCCTTTCGGTAGCTGCATCGCTTCTGGGAGCAGGCAACACTCTTGCGGTGGATATAGATCCGGAGGCCGTAAAGGTGGCATCTGAAAATGTAGTTCTAAACGGCTGCAGTGACAGAGTTGCCGTAATGGAGGGAAACTTGGTGGAAGGTATAGATTTTAAAGCCCATGTGGTGGCTGCAAATCTCATGGCGGATCTGGTAATGATGCTCAGCAACCATGTGGCATCTCACCTTCTTCCGGGAGGAATATATATATCTTCGGGAATCCTTACGGAAAAAGAGAAGATTGTCAGTGAAGCTATTGTGAAATGCGGATTCAGAATAATAGAAGTTATCCATGACGGCATGTGGTGTGCTATTGCGGCAACTCTTTAAAGGAGAAATTCATGAGCAGATTTTTTGTCAGACCTGAGGACATCTCAGGAGGAAAAATATATATAACCGACAGAGGAGATATACACCACATGAAAAAGGTGCTTCGGCTGGCTTCCGGCGATGAGGTGGATATTTCCGACGGAGCAGTGTGGGAGTACAGAGCCAGAATAGAAGAGATAGGTGAAAACCAGGCGGTGCTGACCATTGTTGACAAGCAGAAATTTTCCAGAGAACCTCATATCAGGATAACGCTGTTTCAGGGCATACCAAAGGCCGGGAAGATGGAAGGCATTATCCAGAAATCCGTTGAACTGGGCGTAGACAAAATAGTGCCTGTGTTTATGGAAAGAACGGTAGTGGTTGACAAGGGCAATTTTTGTAAGAAACTGGAACGCTGGCAGAAGATAAGCGATGAGGCGGTAAAACAGTGTAAACGCGGAATGATACCACAGATAGAGAACTCCTGCAGATTTGAGGAAGCCCTTACCATGCTGAAGGATTACGACCTAATTCTGTTTCCGTATGAAAACGAAGAAAACACCACCATCAAGGACTGTCTGAGAGGAATTACCGGCAGCGGAGAAAGCCCGGAGACGGTAGCCATAATAATAGGGCCGGAAGGCGGATTCAGCGACAGAGAGGCTGTAATGCTGGACGGTGCCGGAAGCAGACGGGTGACGTTGGGAAAAACAATTCTCAGGACGGAAACCGCCGGTCCTGCTGCCATTGCCATGACCATGTACGAGCTGGAGTTGTAATTAAAAAATACAACACTTTTTCTACCTTTGAATTGTCAGCAGAGGATAAACCGACTTATGCCAACAGCATAATTGCAGAAAACATTCTGAAAATGGTAAAGAAAGAACCTGTAATCAGCACCATTCAGGAAGCACGCGCAGGAGATTTCGGTGAGGTATTTACCGTAATCGGCACTGTGGCCAACGGAACTGCTGAGAGCGGAAATGCTTTCTTCGATACTATTTACATTCAGGATGAAAAAGGAAACGGAATCAATGTATTCCCTATCAATGACAATACTATCAAGCGCGGCGACCGCGTAATGATAACCGGTGCCGTAAGCGAATACATAGGTGACAAACAGCTCTCGGCTATTAACGTTACAGTCCTCGAAGGACAGGAAGAAGTTGTTATCAACGATGTTACCACCAAGGAAGCTGATGACTATGATACCAACTTCGGAATGCTGGTTCGCGTAAAGGGCTATGTCAAGAGTGTTACCATGGCAGGAGACCTGATTGAATCCATTGTTGTTGAAGACGAAAGCGGAGTATCCTGCAGACTGTTTATCGACGGATATATCGGATATTCTGATGAAAACTCTGCAGAACTGGAAACTTTCGTTAAGGAGGGTGCATATATCAGCGGAATCGGATTTGTTTCCCACAATGCTGAAGGAAACAGACTGAGGGTACGTGACCGCTCGGAAATCATTCCGGCAACAGCACCTTCAGGTGATATTAACGGCGATGATATCAACAACTCCGACAACGGCGATAAGACCGATACAAACAAGCCGAATACAGGAGATGCAAGCAACGTGCTCCTGTGGACAATTCTTCTGATTGTAAGCGGAGGAATGACGGCCAAAATTTCTGTTTCAAGAAAAAGAAAACAGGAAGCAAGATAAAAGATAATTAAAAAAATCCGGGGCTCTAAGCTCCGGATTTTTTATTCTTCTTCTCTCTGCCATTTAAGGACTTTGCGGTAGGTGTTGCATCCGAATATGATTCCTACCACCAGAACGCCTGCGATGCTCAGGTTTCTTACGATCTTTGATACGTCTACGCTGACAGTGATGTCTGCTGTTTTCTCGCCTTTTTTAGGTAAATTCATGTTGTTCACCTCCGTATAAATACATTTTACCAGATAATCTTGTTCATGTCAAAATCAGGTGTGCGGAGAAATCTTTTTAATCCGAAAAGAGAATCACTGTCGCCCCGCCGTATTTCATTCATCTTCTGGTAGCTTGTAAGAGAAATTTTAAAACCGGCCTCTTTAAGTATTGCATCTGCGCTTCTGTCCTTGGGATAAGAGCCGTAAGGCCAGGCAAAAACTACAGGGACGGTGCCGGAAGCCGCAGATATCTTCCGGCTGTTGAGTTCCAGATCTTCTCTGAGAATAAGGGAATAAGTTTCAAAGCTCTCCCCGGCCTTCATATCCGCACCCTTTCTGCCGCCTTCGGTGGAGTGAAGATTATAAGTATGGCTGCCTATTTCTATGTTTCCTTCTGCAGCCATTATTGAAATTTCGCCCCAGGAGAGGCTGGAATTAAAAAGATTCCGGTATATGTCATCGGAACTGGAATCGCACTGGCTGCCTATAACGGATATTACAGATTTCATGTGGTATTTCTGAAGCAGAGGAAAAGCAAGAGAGTAATTATTGGCATAGCCGTCATCGAAGGTTATAAGGACAGGTTTAGCGGGAAGGGGACTGCTTTTTTCAACGTAGTCTATGAGCTGGGCAGCGGAAACACTGGTGAAGCCATTTTCGCCCAGCCATTCCAGATCCGAACGGAAAGTATCGGCAGTAATAGTGTAGTCGTTTACCTTTGCCTTGCTGTCAGTAATTCCGTGATACATAAGTACAGGAAGGGTAACGGAATCACGACTGTCAGGAATCACCGGAGATGATGAAGATGCGGTTAAACAGGAGGCGGAAAAAAGAACCATGGAGGAAATTGCCAGAATTGCGGTGATGATCGTAATGAGAAATGCTTTCTTTTTCATATATATTCATATCCTTTCAACGGAATATTTTATTCCTAAAAGCCCGGCCATATGATATAATGATGCCATGGAAAAGGAAAATAAAATGCGAGTAGCCTTTCACACTCTGGGGTGCAAGGTGAATCAGTACGAAACAGAAGCCATGAGACAGCAGTTTGCCGCACGGGGATTTGAGCCTGTGGGCGAGGAAGACATGGCGGAAGTATATGTTATAAATACATGCACTGTGACAAATCTGGCTGACCGCAAGTCAAGGCAATATATACGGCGTATGAAAAAGAAAAATCCGGATGCGGTGGTGGCGGTTACAGGCTGCTACGCGCAGGTAAAACCGGAGGAACTTGAAGCGCTGCCGGAAGTTGACATTGTGGCAGGCACAGGGGAAAAAGAAAACATAATTGAATATGTGATGGACTTCATATCTGAAGGCAAGAGCCAGCTGCACATAAGAAGCTATGATGAGCTTTGCGAATATAGCGGAAGCGGCATCATAACATCCATGGAATCGCGCACCAGAGCATATATCAAGGTACAAGAGGGATGTGACAGATTCTGCAGTTACTGCCTTATTCCATTTGCACGTGGCAGAGTAAGAAGCCGCAATCCCGAGGAAATCCTGGAAGAGGCTGAGGCTCTGATTTCACAGGGATTCAGAGAACTGATACTGACGGGAATAAACACAGCGCTTTACGGTACAGAAGATGGATTCGCCGAGAAATACGGTATTGGCGCTGAAGAGGCAGGAATTGAGCATATAATCAGCAGAATAAGCAGCTTGGAAGGAGACTTCAGAATAAGACTGAGTTCACTGGAACCTGCGGTTATCAATGCCGAATACGTAAAGCGGCTGATGAAGTATGACAAGCTGTGCCATCACCTGCATCTGTCGGCACAGAGCGGCAGCAGTCATGTGCTTGAACTAATGAACAGACCATACAATGTGGAAGATTACATGGACATAGTCGGGGTTCTGAGAAGCTGCGATCCATACTATGGCATAAGCACCGATATTATTGCCGGATTTCCCGGAGAGACAGAAGAAGACTTCCGCGGCAGCCTGGAGCTTATTGAAAAAGCCGGCTTCTGCAAGGTACATGGATTTAAATATTCGAAAAGAGAAGGAACGGCTGCTGCTCTTATGAAGGATCAGATCCCGGCAGAGATAAAGAATTCCAGAATGGAACGGCTTCTTGATGCCGGCGAAAACTGCGCGCGCAGATTCTTTGAAGGATGCGTGGGGCAGAGGCGCAGAGTTCTCTTTGAGGAACAGGAAGGAGAATATGTTACCGGCTATACCGACAATTATATCAAGGTATACGCCCATGGCAGCGAGATAAACTGCTTTAAAGAAGTCACACTTCTTGAAATATACAAAGACGGAATGAAAGGAGAATTTTAAATGGCAGACTGTGTATTTTGCATGATAGCAAACCACGAGATCCCATCCAACATCGCCTACGAAGACGACAAGATAATCTGCTTCCATGACCTGGATCCCCAGGCACCGGTTCATGTTCTGGTTATCCCAAAGAAGCACATAGAGTCTCTGGACGATGTAAAAGAAGAGGATAAGGAACTGATGGGTCATATTATGATAACCATCAAAAAGATAGCGGCAGAGCTGGGACTGGAGAAGGGCTACAGAGTGGTAAGCAACAACGGAGAGGATGCTTTCCAGACTGTAAAACATCTCCATTTCCACATACTGGGAAAGAGAAAACTTACCTGGCCGCCGGGCTGATAAACCCATATAACGAGAGACATACTTGCAGACAGGGGAACTGTCCTGTCATATGCTTTGCTTTTAAAATCTGCCGGCATTTTCTGAGAATGCAGGCAGATTTTTTTGCTCTGTGCCAAATGTTGAGGCGGAGCAGGTTTGCAAATAAAAATTGTTTTTTCAGAGGGCTCAGACCCTCTGTTTTTATTGTCCAAAAGCAGTTACCTTTTTCAAGGCAGTTCTTCTTCCAAAGGGTAAGACCCCAGGCACATGATCATCATGCTCGCTGATTGAAGCTGAGTATGTGTTGACGATCAATTTCTTTCCCATAGAAAACTGCTGAGATAACTGAAATTATTTTCAGCCATGGCATTAACTATTATAGGTGCTTTTTTCGCTGATAAAGAAACCCGGGTTTGATGTTCATATATGCGAGTGAATAAAAATTCTATAAAAGTGGCGAAAACATGAAAAAATATGAATAAAAATTCAAAAAAGCATTGCATTTATTCATTAACACTGCTATAATCCCACATATAAACAACAACGATAAGACCTAAGAGAGGGGAAGACTGAAATGAAATTATTAAAGAAAGCGGTTTCGGTATGTGTGGCATCACTTGTAGTGCTGTCGGCATGTACATCAGCAATGGCATGTACAGGAGTATATGTGGGAAATGAAGTAAGTGAGAACGGCAGTTCATATATGGGACGTTCAGAAGATATAGGAGATATGTACTGCAAAATTTTCGGCGTTGCAGAATCGAAAAAAATTGAACCGGGAGATGTTTTCACTGACGCCTATGGATTCCAGATGGAATATGACAAATTTAACTATCCTGAAAACACATATTCATACACTTATGTAAAGGATTCACCTGCATATGGTGAAACAATGACAGATTCCGAAGGTAATCCCGTGGGAGAAGCATATGCTGAAGCAGGACAGAACGAAAAAGGCGTCAGCATGACAGCCACAGTATCCACCAGCTATAACAGCGACGCCAAAAAGGCTGATCCGCTGGTAGATACAGGTATCTGCGAGATTTCCATGACCAGCATCATACTGGGAGGAGCAGCTACCGCCAAAGAAGGTGTGGATCTGCTGGCTGCCATAATCGATGAATACGGTGCAGGTGAGTGCAACTCCATCATGATAAGCGACGCCAATGAAACATGGTATTTCGAAATTGTTTCCGGTCATCAGTACGCAGCAGTAAAGATGCCTAAGGATAAGGTATCGATACAGCCTAACATAATGCTGCTGGATGTGATAGATGTCGATGACACAGAAAATGTGGTTGCATCAAAAGACCTGGTTAAGCTGGCAGAAGAAAACGGATTCCTGGAAACAGATGAAACCGGAAAAATACATGTTGCTAAGACGTATGCCGGTGAGAATTCCGGAAAAGGACAATATTCAAGATATTGGCAGGGTGTGTACTATATAAATCAGGAAGCTGCAAAGCTCATAGACATAACGGCTATCAACAACGGGGTAAATCCTCTTCCTCTTTACAATGACCCAACATACAAGCTTTCGACGCTGGACGTGCTGCAGCTTCTGGCATATCGCGGAGAAGGGTCTGATATGGATTCCAATAAGAATTCGGGAATTTACGCTATAGGAAATAACAGACAGGCTGAATGCCATATCTTAGAAACTCGTCAGAACATGCCTGCAGAGATTGCTACAATTCAGTGGCAGGCCATGGCAGATGCGGAATTCTCCATATTCATCCCTTATTATGCGGCACTGGTAACTGACGTTCTGGACAGCTACGATAACGAAGAACTTGCCACAGCAATCCTTGTAACAACAAGCGAAGAACTTGCCAAGAAAGTCAACCGTGTTCCTGTGATAGATGAAGAGTTCCTTGAAAAAACACAAGGCTCAATCAACTGGAACTTCCAGATGATAAACAACCTTTGCTACAATAATCGCGAGCTGTGCGCTGAAAATGTGAAAGCATATTTCGAAAAATGGCAGGAGAGCCTTATCGAGCAGCAGAAAGCCATAGATGAGGATATGGCAAAGATTTACGCGTATGATAAAGAGCTGGCCAAAAAGAAGGCAACAGAACTGGGAAAAGATCTGGCTAAACAGACACTGGAAATGTCAGATTCAGTGCTTGATGAACTTGTCGCTTACCTTGACTCAGGAAGCAACGATCCATTTGTTCCAAGCGCAATGACCAATAACATCATGCCGGTATATAGCTTTGAAAATATCGGCGGAACAGGCCTGCCGGCAGATTCTGAAAATGAAGACAAGGAACCGGGAAATACTGCAGATGGAACAAAAACAGAAGCTTCCGTATCGAAAGCTCCTAATACGGGAGATTCCTCCGATATGGTAATCTATCTTCTTCTTGCAGCAGCTGCACTGACAGCAGCCGCAGCAACAGGGGCATGCAGCCTCAAAAAGACCAAAAACAATTAAGTTGATTGCATAACCAGAGGTTAAAGCCTGCCGCCATTTTTAAAAATGGCGGCAGGTCTGCTGTTTTTGTGCGTATTGCAGAGGGGCGCATATGCAGGATGAGCCTGCAAAAGCCAAAAAATGTCTTGCACCGGCGGTATAAAAATAGTATAATATATCCGTTATCGGCGAGATAACTGTTCACAGGCTTATGTATTTCATTTTAGTCAGGAGGTGAATCAGGAATGGCACAAGTAATCGTAAGAGAAAACGAAAGTTTAGAGAGCGCTCTTAAGAGATTTAAGAGATCATGCGCAAGAGACGGCGTTATGTCCGAACTCAGAAAAAGAGAACATTACGAGAAACCAAGCGTAAAGAAAAAGAAAAAATCTGAAGCTGCAAGAAAAAAGGCTAAGAAATACTAATTTTTACACAGTCATTCTTACCCTTGGAATGCACAACAGCTTCCGCGAATAGAGGTGACAGAAGTGACGATAAAGGAAAGGCTTATGGCCGATTTCAAAGAAGCCATGAAGGCCAAAGACGATATTGCTAAGAACACCATCAGTCTTGCCAGAGCTGCCATAAAGCAGTATGAGGTAGACAACAGGGAAGAACTTAGCGAAGAGGGCATCATTGCCATTTTATCCAAGCAAGTTAAAATGAGAAAAGATGCACTTGCTGATTTTGAAAAAGCCGGAAGAACAGATTTGGTAGATTCCTACAAAGCCGAAATAGAAATCCTGAACAGATATCTGCCCGAGCAGCTTCCAGAGGACAAAATCCTCGAGATTGTTAAAGCTACTGCAGCCGAACTCGGTATCGAAGGCGGCAAGCAGAATATGGGCAAGCTTATGGGTCCCGTTATGGCCAAGTTAAAAGGTTTGGCAGACGGCAACACCGTTAAAAAGGTTGTCATGGACTTTTTGGGATAAAGAGTACAGGCTCTCTGCTATGCGGAGAGCCTTATTTATTTGCAGGAGGTAATTGCAGACTTATGGCTCTTACACATTTTGACAATAACGGAAAAGCAAGAATGGTGGATGTTTCGCATAAAGACGATACGGAACGTATTGCCAGAGCAAAGGGTAGCATAGAGTTAAATGAAGCCGCTTACGGAGCTGTGCTGAAAGGTGAATCGTCAAAAGGCGATGTCCTTGCTGTTGCAACGGTTGCGGGCATTATGGGAGCAAAGAAAACCTGGGAACTGATACCGATGTGTCATTCAATCAGTCTTACCGGGTGCGATATAACTTTTGAAAAACGCCTCCGCAGAGACTCGGGCGGAGGAGAGGTGATCTGCACCTGCACGGTAAAAACCACGGGAAAGACAGGCGCCGAAATGGAGGCTCTTACAGGTGTCAGCACAGCGCTTCTTACAGTCTACGACATGCTCAAAGCGGTGGACAGAGGGATGAAAATCGGAGAAATATATCTGATGGAAAAGGATGGCGGTAAGAGCGGGCATTATTTAAAGGAGGATCACCATGAATAACAGCAGAGCTGACATTGAAAAAAGCTATAATGCAGCGATAATAACATTGAGCGATAAGGGCGCTGCCGGCCTGCGAAAGGACGAAAGCGGTCCTGCCATAAAGCAGATGCTGGAGAAAAGCGGATTCTGTAAGGTGGAAGAAGAACTGATAATGGCTGATGAACCGGAGGAACTAAAAACCGCTCTGATAAGAATGTGTGACAGCTGCGGATACAATCTTATACTGACCACCGGAGGCACAGGCCTGTCGCCCAGAGATTTTACGCCGGAAGCAACCTTGGCAGTTGCTGATCGAAACGTACCGGGAATTTCGGAATATATGAGAGCAAAATCCTGCGAGATAACACCCAGAGCCATGCTCTCAAGAGGCGTGTCGGTAATCCGCGGAAAAAGCCTTATTATAAATCTTCCCGGAAGTCCCAAGGCTGCTGTGGAGAACCTGGGTTTTATCATGCCCGCATTGGAGCATGCTCTGGAAATAGTAAGCGGCAGCGGCGGAGAGTGCGCAGCCCATGGCGCATAATTTGAGAAAGGGGAAGGAGAAAAGTCATGCCATTAAAAATAGTGAGAAATGATATAACCACAATGAAGGTTGATGCTATAGTAAATGCTGCAAACAACTCTCTTTTAGGGGGCGGCGGAGTTGACGGATGCATACACCGGGCGGCAGGGCCTGAACTGCTGGAAGAATGCCGCAAGCTTCACGGCTGTGAAACAGGCGATGCAAAAATCACCGGAGGATATAAGCTGCCATGCAGATATGTCATTCATACCGTGGGTCCTGTATGGAGAGGCGGAGACCACAACGAAAAGGCGCTGCTTGAATCGTGCTACATAAGATCCATGGAGCTGGCACTGGAACACCGGTGCACCAGTATTGCCTTTCCTCTTATTTCGGCAGGTGTATATGGGTATCCCAAAGATAAAGCTCTGAAGGTGGCCATAGACGTAATCGGTGATTTTCTGCTGCGGCATGAAATGGATGCGTACATAGTTATTTTTGATAAAAAAGCATACCAGATAAGTGAAAAACTCTTCGGAAACATAAGAAGATACATCGATGACAATTACGTAAAAAGTCATGAAGAACCGCCAGAATACATGGCTTACCGTGCTGCCGCTGCAAGGGAATGCCAAATGCAGAATATCGGCGCAGCCAATATGTCGCTGGATGAAAAGCTCAAGCAGCTGGATGAAAGTTTTTCCCAGATGCTTCTCAGAAAAATAGACGAAAAGGGTATGAAAGATTCTCAGTGCTACAAGAAAGCCAACATTGACCGCAAGCTTTTTTCGAAAATCCGCAGCGATGTCAATTACAGGCCCAGCAAGACGACAGCTATCGCCTTTGCCATCGCGCTGGAACTTCCCCCTGATGAAACTGCCGACATGCTGAAAAAAGCCGGATTTGCGCTGTCCCACAGCAACATTTTCGACCTTATCATTGAATACTTTATCGAGGAAGGAAATTACAATATTTTTGAGATAAACGAAGCGCTTTTTGCCTTCGATCAGCCGCTGCTGGGAGCGTGATAATTGTCGCCCGGCAGGCGACCGTTATATACATACGATAATTTATAATGTGACTGTAAGTTGAAGCTGCAGTCACTTTTTTATAGGAGGTATGTGACATGAAAAAAGAAAAAAAGAACAATACAACAGAGCTGGTATTCATAATTGACAGAAGCGGTTCCATGGCCGGCCTTGAAGAAGACACGGTGGGCGGATTTAACGCAATGATCGAGAAACAGAAGAAAAAAGATGGTCTGTGCCTGGTAACTACCGTATTCTTTGATAATGAGTCAGAAATTATTCACGACAGAATCAGACTGGAAGATGTACCTGAAATGGCAGATGAGTACTATGTGAGAGGCTGCACCGCACTTCTGGATGCTGTAGGGAAAACCATAGAGCACATTGGAAACATTCACAAATATGCGCGGCCTGAAGACGTACCGGCCAACACGATTTTTATAATAACCACCGATGGTATGGAAAATGCCAGCCACAAATTCACAAAAGACAAAGTGAAAAAGATGATAGAACGTCAGAAAAAGAAATACGGCTGGGAATTTATCTTTATAGGGGCCAACATAGACGCAGTCAATGTAGCGGCAGGTATAGGCATAGGAGCTGACAGAGCAGCCAACTACCATGCAGACTCAAGAGGAACCAGGGTCAATTATGAAGCCATGAGTAAAGCCGTCTTCTCCATGAGAGAAGCAGGAGCAATACCTGACAACTGGAAAGAAGAGGTGGATAAGGATTTCGCAAGCCGTTGCAAAAAACCATGAGGCGTGGGATAATTAAAAAAAATAACTGCTCAAGCAGAAGATAGAAAGTGAGAATAGCTAAATGACAGAAGTTGTGGCGGCGCTGATAGGAAAGGAAAATAAATTCATGATATGTCAACGGCCGGAGCATAAGACCAGAGGGCTGCTCTGGGAATTTCCGGGCGGAAAAGTGGAGAAAGGAGAGATGATGAGGCAGGCTCTTTCACGGGAATGCATGGAAGAGCTGGGAATTGAAATCGAAACAGGGAGCATTTTTATCGAGGTTGTTCACGCATATCCTGACATAACGGTACACCTG
>ERZ791909.659-NODE-659-length-27510-cov-31.016500_pt1 | contig 27510 bp, 33 predicted proteins | sample MGYA00510143_ERZ791909 | MGnify/ENA primary metagenome ERZ791909 (study PRJEB30046, sample SAMN00792093) | human gut metagenome | study: EMG produced TPA metagenomics assembly of the A metagenome-wide association study of gut microbiota in type 2... | reverse complement strand
CCGATAGTCTAACTATCTACATTTCCTTTGACAATAACTGAAAGAGATAACGGAACAGCAAAGCCAGCCGAGCCAGTCAACGGTCAAGATGAACAGCGCATACGCGCCGCCGTTGACAGCCCCGCCCGCCTTTGCAGATAGGCAATCAAGGGGCGACAGCAAGGAGTGCTGCCGCCCCGCACTATTATCAGAGAGGGGGAATTTCCATGACCGAAGATGAAGCCTACAAAGTGCATATCCAGTACACCTTTAACGCCTTTTGCAAGGTTGTCATTCGTCACGCCGCCATAGATATAATTTTGAAGCTGCGCCGGAGGTGGGAACGGGAAGTTTCCCTTGACTATCTGATGAATGAGAAGTTTGTCCAGCTTGCCGAGCCGGAACAGCTTGAAGAATATCTTTTTACCGCCTGCGGCCAGACCGCCGTTCTGTACCATGCGGAACTTGCCGCTGCCCTTGCCCTTTTGCCGGAGCAGGCACAGGAAGAAATTTTCCGCTATTACTTCCTGCGCCAGCCGCAGAGAGTGATCGGCGTACATATCGGCCGGACACGCAGCACAGCGGGGCGGCATATCCAGCTTGCCTTGCAACGGCTTCGGAAGGAAATGGAGGTGAGCCGGTATGAATAAACTTCTCCCCTATGAAACAATCGTCAAGGCGCATGAGGGCGACCCGGACGCAATCGACACCGTTCTTTCCCACTACGCCGGATATATCCGCTACTGTTCCAAAGTACACGGGAAAGTCAACACCGAGGTTGAGGAACATATAAAGCAGAAGCTAATTACCGCGCTGTTCAAGTTTCGCTTTGACCGATAGTAAACAGGAAATTAAGGAGGCAAGAGGTTTTATGAAAAATCAGCTTTCAACAGTGACGGAAGTTGTAGTTAGAAGCACCTTTTACATCATCACAAACTATGTATTTGTCAGCATGGGACTGTCGTTTCATACTCATTGGATTGCAATTCTATTTTTACTTTCAATGGTATGGGCTACTATTGACTACGGCAAGTCTGTAAACAAAATAATCGGGAAAAAGGTTATTGCTGAAATACTATGTATATGCTGCATTGCGATAAGTATAGCGATTGCATATTTTGTGGGATATATTCAAGGAGCAATCGTTTCCTTTTGAAAACATAACGCAATAACTCTCCGTTTATCATACCAATATGAAATGAGTTTTCAAAACTGAATACCAGCCGCCACCGGTGCGGCCAGTGAAAGCAGTAAGTCTGAAAAAGATTTGCTGCTTTTTTTGTTGTCCGGCTCCGTTCCCGGCCATTTTGCCCTGTTCGGATTGTAGTAGTAAGTGAGGGAGAAATTTTTTGCCCCGGTGTTTGGCATTTTTGATTTTTGTCCGTAGTAGGAAGCAAAGAGAAAATAAGCCGTTTTGTTTGGCAAATTTCAAAACGCGGTGTTGTAGGGAGTGAAAGAAAAAATTCTCTACCCCGCCGATTGCCAAAATCCTGTTACCCGGATTACTAAGGCAAAAGAAATTTTGAAAAATCTCTTGCCAGCGGGTAGCTGGCGGCCTTTGAAATGTATCTTTAGCGGAAAGGGAAAAAGCCGCAGCCAGCGGGCAGCAAAGCCCCGTTCCGGCGTCATATTGGCGAAAGGAAAAAAGGCCGCCCACAGCGGGCCGCAAGCCCTGTTCTGTCCGTTCTATGTACGGAAAAACCCGACAGGGGCAGTCTGCGGCAGTTACAGAGCAAGTTTCTACCACGGTGCCAAAATCCGCAATTCTGCGGTTTTGCCCCTCGCGGGAAACTTGTTGGGGAGTGCCTTCCCCAAACCCTGCTTTGCGGCTGGCGCCGCTTATCCCCGCCGCGCTCATGCGGCAAGAAAGGAGGTCACGACCATGCGAAAGAAATACAACACACCCCACCGCAGCCGCGTTGTGAAAACCCGGCTGTCCGAAGATGAATACGCCGACTTCACAGCGCGGCTTGCGCCCTATGGTATCAGCCAGTCGGAATTTCTCCGGCAGGCGATACGGCGGGCGACCATACGCCCCGTAATCCATGTGTCGGCGGTCAACGATGAACTGCTCTCCGCTGTCGGGAAGTTGGCCGCCGAGTACGGCAGGATCGGCGGCAACCTCAACCAGATTGCCCGGTATCTGAACGAGTACGGCGCACCCTACAACGCCCTCTCCGGCGAGGTACGCGCCGCCATAGCCGACCTTGCCGCCCTCAAGTATGAAGTCTTACAGAAAGTAGGTGACGCGGTTGGCAACACTCAAGCATATCAACTCTAAAAACGCCGACTACGGAGCCGCCGAACAATACCTGCTTTTTGAGCATGACGAGTTTACCATGAAGCCCGTCCTTGATGAAACCGGCAGGCTTATCCCCCGCGAGGACTACCGGCTGTCCACGCTGAACTGCGGCGGGGAGGATTTTGCCGTTGCGTGTATGCGGGCAAATCTCCGCTACGGGAAAAACCAGCAGCGGGAAGATGTGAAAAGCCACCACTATATCATCAGCTTTGACCCACGGGACGGCCCGGACAATGGCTTGACCGTAGACCGGGCGCAGGCATTGGGCGAGAAGTTTTGCGCCGAGCATTTCCCCGGCCACCAAGCCCTTGTATGCACCCACCCGGACGGGCATAACCACAGCGGCAACATTCATGTGCATATCGTCATTAACAGCCTGCGGATTGAGGAAGTGCCGTTCCTGCCCTATATGGACAGGCCAGCCGACACGAAAGCCGGTTGCAAGCACCGCTGTACCGACGCGGCCTTGCGCTACTTCAAATCCGAAGTCATGGAGATGTGCCACCGGGAGGGGCTTTACCAAATCGACCTCTTGAACGGCAGCAAGAACCGCGTGACCGACCGGGAGTATTGGGCGCAGAAAAAGGGACAGGCCGCGCTGGACAGGCAGAACGCCCCCATGATTGCAGGCGGTATCACGCCCCGGCAGACCAAGTTTGAAACGAACAAGGAGAAGCTGCGGCAGACCATACGCGCCGCGCTGTCTGCGGCAACCTCATTCGAGGACTTTTCCTCTCTGCTGCTGCGGGAGGGTGTGGCCGTCAAGGAGAGCCGGGGGCGGCTTAGTTACCTCACGCCGGACAGGACGAAGCCCATTACCGCCCGAAAGCTGGGCGACGACTTTGACCGCGCCGCTGTCCTTGCCGTTTTGGAGCAGAACGCCGCCAGAGCCGCAGAAAAGGCCGCAGCCATACCCGAATACCCACGGCATGGGAAAACCGGCATACATCCTACAAAAGCCCCTCAAACCACCCCGAAACAGGACGGTGTGCAGCGGCTTGTGGACATTGAGCAGAAAATGGCCGAGGGCAAAGGCCGGGGCTATGAACGCTGGGCGACCATGCACAACCTCAAACAAATGGCCGCGACGCTGAATGTGTATCAGGAATACGGCTTCACTTCCCCGGAGCAGTTAGAAGCCGCCGTTGATACCGCCTATCAGGAAATGCGCCAGACCAGCGGCGAACTGAAAGCACTGGAAACGAAGCTGCAAGGGAAAAAGGAGTTGCAGCAACAGGTACTTGCCTATGCCAAGACCAAGCCCGCCCGCGAGGGGCTGAAAGCGCAGAAATCCGAAAAAGCCCGCGCCGCCTACCGGCAGGCAAACGAGAGCGATTTTATCATAGCCGACGCAGCCGCCCGGTATTTCAAGGCGCATGGCATTACCAAGCTGCCCGCCCGGAAAGCGTTGCAGACCGAGATCGAGCAGCTTATCTCCGAGAAAGACGGCCTGTATAACACCTATCACGAACAGAAACAGCGGTTCAAGGAATTGCAGACCGTCAAGCGGAACATCGACCAGATCTTGCGCCGGGAGGAACCCCACCGCAGAAAGGAGCAGAGCCATGAACGATAAACTGCCCCGCATGGACTACCGCCAGCACCGGCGGGCGCGGCGGCTGGTACATGAGTGCTGTAACTACGATGAGGGGAATTGCCTGCTGTTAGACGACGGGGAGCCTTGCGTGTGCGTCCAGAGCATTTCCTTTTCCCTCATGTGCCGCTGGTTCCGTGTGGCTGTCCTGCCCCTTGACGGGGAACTGGCCGCAGCCCTTTTGTACCGGGGGAGCCGGAAACGGTGTGCGGTCTGCGGGGCGGCATTTGTCCCCAAATCCAACCGGGGGAAATACTGCCCCGACTGCGCCGCCAGAGTACGCCGCCGCAAAGAAGCCGAGCGACAGCGCAAACGCTACCACCTTTCTACGCATTTAGGGGCTGCCAAACCCTTGTAAATCAAGGCTTTTTTGCCCGCCCTCAACGGGGGCTTGATACATTTATCCTTTTCCCCCGGAAACGCCGTCCTAAATGCGTACAAACGCCCCAAATCCACCCAAAGGAGGAACCATGTCAGACAACCGAAAATACTACTACCTCAAGCTGAAAGAGAATTACTTTGACGAGGACGCTATCGTGCTGCTGGAAAGTATGCAGGACGGTATCCTCTATTCCAACATTCTCTTGAAACTGTACCTGAAATCGCTGAAAAACGGCGGGAAGTTACAGCTTGATGAAAATATCCCCTACACCGCGCAGATGATTGCCACCATTACCCGCCAGCAAGTCGGCACCGTAGAACGGGCTTTGCAGATTTTTATGAAGCTGGGGCTTGTGGAGCCGTTACAGAACGGCGCGCTGTATATGAGCAACATTGAACTGCTGATCGGCCAATCCTCTACCGAGGGGGAGCGAAAACGGCGGGCAAGGCTGGCTTTGCAGGAGCAAAAAGCATTGCCAAAGGCCGGGGCGGACAAATGTCCACCATATCAAGCGGACATTTGTCCGCCAGAGATAGAGATAGAGAAAGAGATAGAGATAGAGAAAGAGATAGAGATAGAGAAAGAGATAGAGATAGAAAAAGAGAGAGAGCGAGAGTTAGATACGGGACAGCCCGCCCGCGCCGCTTATGGCCGGTATGAAAATGTCTTTCTTTCGCAATCAGAACTGGACGGGCTGAAAGCAGACCTGCCCGACAAATGGAACTACTACATTGACCGGCTGTCCTGCCATATCGCGTCCAGCGGCAAGCGATACCGCAGCCATGCCGCCACAATCTACAAATGGGCGCAGGAGGACGCAGCCAAGAAAGCCCCGAAAAAGGGCATACCAGACTACTCATGCAAGGAGGGCGAGAGTTTATGAAGAACGAAATCAACGCTGTTTTGGAGAATATGACGACTGCCACCCCGGAGCCGGAGGACTACACCGGCGAGGACGGTTTACTGTACTGCGGCAAGTGCCGCAAGCCGAAAGAAGCCTATTTTGCGCCGGATAAGGCCGCTATCTTTGGCCGTGACCGCCACCCGGCAGAGTGCGACTGTCAGAGAGCCGCCCGCGAGGAACGGGAGGCCGCCGAGAAGCGGCGCAGGCACCTTGACACCGTGGAGGAACTGAAACGCCGGGGCTTTACCGACCCCACCATGCGGGACTGGACTTTTGAGAACGACAACGGCAGGAACCCGCAGGCCGGGTTTGCCCGCCGGTATGTGGAACACTGGGAGGATATGCGAGCCGACAATATCGGCTGCCTGTTCTGGGGCGGCGTGGGAACCGGGAAAAGCTACCTTGCGGGCTGTATCGCAAACGCCCTCATGGAGAAAGAAATCCCCGTCCACATGACGAACTTTGCCCTTATCCTCAACGACCTTGCCGCCAGCTTTGAGAACCGCAACGAATACATTTCCCGCCTTTGCCGCTACCCGCTGCTTATCCTTGACGACTTCGGCATGGAGCGCGGCACCGAGTACGGATTGGAACAGGTTTTCAATGTGATTGACAGCCGTTACCGCAGCGGCAAGCCGCTGATCGTCACGACCAACCTCACGCTGGACGACCTGCGGAACCCGGATGACACCGCCCATTCCCGGATTTATGACCGCCTGCTTTCCATGTGCGTCCCGGTACGCTTTACCGGCGACAACTTCCGGCAGGAAACCGCGCAGCGGAAAATGGAGAGCATGAAGAAACTGATTACCGACTGAAAGGAGTATTGCCTATGGCAGATAACAAGCAGCACGACACCCGCACCGCACGCCGCCCCGACTGCGTGACGGAAATTCGCATGGGCAATTCCGTCCTTGTCGTGTCCGGCTATTTCAAGAAAGACACCACCACAACCGCCGCCGACAAAATGGCGCGGGTACTGGAAGCGGAAGCCGCTACTACACAGGAGCCAACTTATCCGGCGTGAGCCGGGGCATGGAAAAAGCGGCCACGCCGGAGAGCGTGGCCGTGAAAATAGACTGCTAAACACAGATTTTAGAACCACGGAGAAGTTTCGCCATTAAATTGTGTAACGGAGCCATTTTGATAAGGGTCATAGTTATTGATGTTGCAGCCGAACTCTTTGAGAAACAAGATTTTATCATCACTTGTCCATTCAATAAGGGAGACTCCGTCAAATGCTTCAACCTTCCCATCATTCATCTGATTTTTGAAGTACCATTCAACCATAGTTTGATTTTCTTTGTGAAAGAACTGCTTTATATCCCATTGAAGAACAGTGCCGCGGGTATTCCATTCGTCAAACCAAAGTTTGATTTTTGCAGAGCCGTGATATTCCGGCCCCCAACTTTCGATGTAGACGGCATTATCTGAAAACATCTCAGATATACCCAAATCTTTCTTTTGCAGCCACATATCAAACCAACGGCGAATGACTATTTCACGAGTTTTCATAACAAACCTCTTTTCATTGTGGAATTATCGAGAAGTATATCATAAACCATTCAATGCGGCTACTGTCAATTTGATATAGTCGTTAGCTGCTACACAAAAATCGGCAATTTGACAAACCATAAAGAAGCAGATTTTACACTTTTGCCGCTATACAGCCCCCGCTATTCCGTGGTACAATAAAGCTACGGAATAGTGGGGCTGGCTGTCGGAAACGGAGGATTTTATGTTAAGACAAGCCACCCAAAACCTCATTACCGCCCTTTATCCGAGATTGTCCCACGAGGATGAGTTGCAAGGCGAGAGTAATTCCATATCGAACCAAAAAAGGATACTCGAAACCTACGCAAAGCAGAACGGCTTTACCAATCTGCGCTGGTACACCGACGACGGTTTTTCCGGCGCGAACTTCCAGCGGCCCGGATTTCAAGCCATGCTTGCAGACATTGAAGCCGGGAAAGTGGGTACGGTCATCGTCAAGGACATGAGCCGGTTAGGGCGAAACTACTTGCAGGTAGGGTTTTACACGGAAATGCTGTTCCCTCAAAAGGGAGTGCGGTTTATCGCTGTCAACGACAATGTGGACAGCGCAAACGGCGGCATGGACAACGATTTTACCCCTCTGCGAAATCTGTTCAACGAATGGCTGGTGAGAGATACGAGCAAGAAAATCAAAGCAGTAAAACGAGCAAAAGGCATGAGCGGCAAGCCTGTTACCAGCAAGCCGGTATATGGCTACCTCATGGACGAGGACGAGAATTATATCGTTGACGAGGAAACCGCGCCGGTTGTCCAGCAGATATACCAGCTTTGCCTTGCCGGGAATGGCCCGACCAAGATTGCCCGTATGCTTACGGAGCAGCAAATCCCCACGCCGGGGACGCTGGAATACCGCAGGACGGGCAGCACACGCCGCTACCACCCCGGCTATGAGTGCAAATGGGCGACGAACACCGTCGTTCATATCCTCGAAAACCGGGAGTACACCGGCTGTCTGGTAAACTTCAAGACGGAGAAGCCCTCTTACAAGGTCAAGCACAGTGTAGAGAACCCCGTGGAGAAGCAGGCCATTTTCCCCGACCACCATGAGCCGATTATCGACACGGAAACATGGGAGCGCGTGCAGGAGTTACGCAAGCAGCGCAAACGCCCGAACCGCTATGATGAAGTGGGGCTGTTCTCCGGTATGCTGTTCTGCGCCGACTGCGGCCATGTGATGTACCAGCAGCGGTATCAGAACAAAACCCGCAAGCAGGACTGTTACATCTGCGGCAGCTACAAGAAGCGCACCCGCGACTGTACGGCACACTTTATCCGCACAGACCTGTTGACCGCTGGCGTCCTCTCCAATCTCCGACAAGTGACGGAATACGCCGCCAAGCATGAGAGCCGCTTTGTGAAGCTGCTTATCCAGCAGAACGAGATCGGCGGCAAGAGAAAGACCGCCGCAGCCACCAAGCAGCTTGAACAGGCGCAGGAGCGTATTGCCGAAGTGAGCCGCATTATCAAGCGGCTGTATGAGGACAATGTGAACGGCAAAATCAGCGACGAGCGTTTCATGGAACTGTCGGCAGACTATGAGCAGGAACAGCGGGAACTGAAAGACCGCGCCGCCGCTTTACAGGAGGAACTCTCCAAGTCGCAGGCCGCCACCGTCAACGCGGAAAAGTTTATGGGGATCGTCCGAAAGCACCTTGCCTTTGAGGAACTTACCCCCACCCTCTTGCGGGAAATGATTGAGAAAATCGTCGTGCATGAGTGCAGCTATGACGAGAACGGCACCCGCAGGCAGGACATTGAGATTTATTACAGCTTTGTCGGCAAGATTGACTTGCCCGAAGCCTAACGCCCGATCTATCCGACACAATGGCCAAGTGCCGGATAGGAACGGCAAAATTTTTTACACTTCTATTACTTCTTTATCGCACATTAGTAAAGTCTCAGGGCATGAAGCAGCTCATGGCTGGCGGCGGCGTTGCTCTGGTGGGCATCACCCTGATTCCTCTGCTGTCTGGTCTGTTCGGCTAAGAGCCGCAGGCGGGTTTTCTCGCCTGTACATACGCAATCGCTCCATCTCTGCTGTGGATAACAGCCCTTATTATAATAGGAAGCGAATTGCAGACGAACATCCACCCATCAACGAAAGGCGGTGTCTTATGCAGTTTTTGACCCACATTATTTTTCTCCTGAACCTCCTCAAGACCCTTATCAACCACTTCAGCTAAGGACGGTGACTGCTGAATGGAAACCGTTCTCAAAGCCATTGCCGACTGGATCAAAGGCATCCTGACGGCAGGCATTATGTCAAACCTTTCCGGTCTGTTCGACGATGTGAACACGCAGGTCGGCAACATCGCACAGCAGGTGGGCACCAAGCCCTCCAGCTTTGAACCGAGAGTGTTCGCCATGATCGAAGCCCTCTCCCGGAACGTGGTGCTGCCCATTGCAGGCATCATCCTGACCTTCATCGCCTGTTATGAGTTAATCGAAATGATTACTCAGCACAACAATATGGCGCAGTTTGAGCCTGCCCTTATCATGCGCTGGATCTTCAAAACGGCGGTGTCGGTGTGGCTCATCAGCAACACCTTCGATATTGTGATGGCAGTGTTCGACATCACCCAGAAGGTGGTGTCCGATTCCAGCGGCATCATTGCCGGAAACACCCGTGTCAACGACATTGGCTTGTCGATGTTGGAAGCCAGCCTGATGCAGATGGATGTAGGACCCCTGTTCGGGCTGTTTTTGCAGTCCTTCTTCATCGGCATCACCATGCGGATCTTGAGCATTATCATTTTTGTGATCGTCTACGGGCGTATGATTGAAATCTACTGCATGGTGAGCCTTGCACCCATCCCCATGGCAACATGGGGCAACCACGAGCAGTCGCACATGGGGCAGAACTACCTGAAATGCCTGTTCGCATTGGGCTTTCAAGGCTTTCTCATCCTCATCTGCGTGGCGATTTACGCCGTGCTGATCCAGAGCGTGGCGATTTACGGGGATGCCATCAACTCCATTTGGAGCATTGTGGGCTACACCGTTCTGCTTTGTTTCAGCCTGTTCAAGACAAGCTCCGTGACAAAATCCGTCCTCGGAGCGCATTAAAGGAGGTGTTTGATTGGCTGCGTATATTTCCGTTCCCCGTGACCTGACGAAAGTGAAATCGAAGGTTGCATTCAACCTGACGAAACGGCAACTGCTTTGTTTTGGCACAGCGGCTCTCATTGGAGTGCCGCTGTTTTTTGTTCTCCGGGATTCCGGCGGCAACACTGCCGCCACCCTCGGCATGATGGCGGTGATGCTGCCGGCGTTCTTCCTTGGAATGTACGAGAAAAACGGTCAGCCCATGGAAAAGCTGCTGTCGTACTATGTGCAGTCCCGGTTTCTCCGCCCGAAGATTCGCCCCTACAAGACCAACAACTACTATGCGATTTTGATGAAGGGAGGCATGACCTATGATTCCGTTTTGGAAAAAGACCGGTAAGCACAGCAAGTCGCAGTCTGCGCAGAAGCGCAGGCAGAACGCAAAGCCTGCTGTGCCCCGGACCGCCCAGCAGTCCATCCCCATGCAGCGGATGTTTGAGGATGGCACCTGCCGGGTGAAGCCTAACTACTACACCCGCACCATCCAGTATCAGGACATCAATTACCAGCTCGCCCAGCAGGAGGATAAGACCGCCATTTTTGAAGAATGGTGCTCCTTCCTCAACTTCTTCGACAGCTCCATCAAATTTGAGCTGTCCTTTGTGAACATGGCAACCGACAGCACCGAGTTTGAAAAGAGCATCCGTATCCCGTTCCAGAAGGACGGTTTTGACGATGTGCGTGCGGAGTACAGCCAGATGCTGCGCCAGCAGCTTGCCAAGGGCAATAATGGTCTGACCAAGACCAAATTCATCACCTTTGGTGTGGAGGGTGAAAGCATGGCGCAGGTCAAGCCGCGGCTGGACCACATCCAAAACGATTTGCTCAACAACTTCCACCGGCTGGGGGTGCAGGCAAAGCCCCTGAACGGTACCCAGCGGCTGAAACTCATGCACGATATGTTCAACATGGACGGTGCCAGCAAGTTTCACTTCGACTGGAAAGACCTCGTAAAAAGTGGGCTTTCGGTGAAAGATGCTATTGCGCCTACCGCCTTTGCCTTCAAGAACAGCCGCACCTTCCAGATGGGCGGCATTTTTTGCGCCGCCAGCTTTCTGAGCATCACGGCATCCGACATCAGCGACCAGCTTTTGAAGGATTTTCTGGACATGGATTCCAGCCAGATCGTCACCATGCACATCCAGTCTGTTGACCAGAACAAGGCCATTAAGACGGTTAAGCGCACCATCACCGAACTGGACAGAAGTAAGATCGAGGAGCAGAAAAAAGCAATCCGTGCCGGGTATGATATTGACATCATCCCGTCCGATTTGGCAACTTACGGCAGAGATGCCAAGGCTCTTTTGAAGGAATTGCAGAGCCAGAACGAGCGGATGTTCCTCGTCACGTTTCTGGTGCTGAACACCGGGCGCACGGAGCAAGAGCTGGAAAACAATGTCTTTCAGGCCAGCTCCATCGCCCAGAAGCACAACTGCAATCTGTGCCGGTTGGATTTCCAGCAGGAGCAGGGGCTGATGAGCAGCCTGCCGCTGGCAGACTGCCAGATCGAAATTCAGCGGGGACTGACCACCAGCAGCACTGCTATCTTCATCCCCTTTACCACGCAGGAATTGTACCAGAGCGGAAAAGAATCGCTGTACTACGGTTTGAATGCCCTGTCCAACAACCTTATCATGGTGGATCGCAAAAAGCTGAAAAATCCGAACGGTCTGATTCTCGGCACTCCCGGTTCTGGCAAAAGTTTCTCGGCAAAGCGTGAGATCACCAACGCATTTCTGGTGACGGACGATGATATTATCATCTGCGACCCGGAAGCAGAGTACGCTCCGCTGGTGGAGCGTCTGCATGGGCAGGTTATTCACATCGGTCCCGCCAGCACCCAGTATATCAACCCCATGGACATCAACAGCAATTACAGTGAGGAGGACAATCCGCTGGCTCTGAAAGCGGACTTTATTCTTTCGCTGTGTGAACTGGTGGTGGGCGGCAAAGAGGGCTTGCAGCCGGTAGAAAAGACGGTCATTGACCGCTGTGTTCATGTGGTCTACCGCAAGTATTTTGAGAATCCCACCCCGGAAAATATGCCCCTGCTGGAAGATCTGTACAATGCGCTGTTGACGCAGGACGAACCGGAAGCCCGTCATGTGGCGGCTGCGCTGGAAATCTACGTCAAGGGTTCTTTGAACATTTTTAACCACCACACCAACGTGGATATCCACAACCGTATCGTTTGCTTTGACATCAAGCAGCTCGGCAAACAGCTCAAAAAACTGGGGATGCTCATCGTGCAGGATGCCGTGTGGGGGCGCGTTACCGCCAACCGCAGTGCCGGAAAATCCACCCGGTACTATGCAGACGAATTCCACCTTTTGCTGAAAGAGGAGCAGACCGCTGCCTATTCCGTGGAGATCTGGAAGCGTTTTCGCAAGTGGGGCGGCATCCCCACAGCCCTAACGCAGAACGTCAAAGATCTGCTGGCAAGCCCTGAAGTATCAAACATTTTCGAGAATTCGGACTTTGTGTATATGCTCAATCAGGCGAACGGTGATCGACAGATTCTCGCAAAGCAGCTCAATATTTCGCCTCACCAGCTTTCTTATGTGACCCACTCCGGCGAAGGCGAAGGGCTGCTGTTTTTCGGCAACGTGATTTTGCCCTTCGTTGACCACTTCCCGAAAGACCTTGAACTCTACCGCATCCTCACGACCAAACTCAACGAGATCTCGGAGGGCGCACAGAAATGAGCAAGCCGAAACTGAATCTCAAAGAGGAATCGTCTGCCAAAAAGACCCGTTCTCCCCCGAAGAAAACCAAGGTGGAGCAGTCGGTGCCCAAAAAGAAAAAGCTGAAAACCGATGCGGAAAAGGCGGCAGAGAAAGCCCAGCACCTGCGGTTCGGCAAGGCAGAATTGACCCCGGATGAGTTGAGCCGGTTGAGCAAGGCACAGAAACGGGAAATGTACGCCGCCCATGCCGCCCGCTCTGTGGTGCATCGGGAGGTTGACCAGTACGAGGATGAAAACGTCGGTGTGCAGGCGTTGAGCGAGGGCGAAAAAGCGGCAGGAAGTGTCCGTGATATTTCCAAAAGCCGCTATGCCCGGAAGCTCAAGAAGAAAGCCAAGATGCAGGGCAAGAAGGGCACCAAAACCGCTAAATCTTCCGCATCGGAGCCGACTGCGGCACAAGATGCAGGCGCATCCGGCACCGGTGAGGGAGGCTCCAACTGGCTTTCACGCTGGAAACAGCGGCAAGAAATCCACAAAAGCTACTATGCCGCCGCCCGGTCGGGCACGGCGGCGCAGACCGCAGGCGGCAAGGCGGCATCCAATGGTGCATCTACCGCCCGGTCCGGCGTGGAACAGGCGGTAGAAAAGGGCAAAACCGCCGTCAGCACCGCCGTAAAGGGGCTGGTGAATGCCGCCAAAGGCAACGCACACGTTCTGGTGATCGTGGGCGTTTTTCTTTTGCTCGTCCTCATGGTGATGTCGGGCTTTTCCTCCTGCGGAATCCTCTTTTCGGGCGGCACACAGGTGTCCGGGCAGACCATATACTCTGCCGAGGATCGGGACATCCGGGGCGCAGAACAGGACTACAAGAAACTGGAGAAGGAACTGGACAAAAAGATCAAACGCACTCCTACCGACCACCCCGGCTACAACGAGTACCAGTACCATCTTGATCCCATCGAGCATGACCCGTGGCAGATCACTTCGTATTTGACCACACTCTACGACGATTACACTCGCAGCGAGGTACAGGGCAAATTGAAGGAGACCTTCAAAAAGCAGTATAAGCTGACCACATGGGTAGAGGTGCAGATACGGTATAAGACCGTGTGGGTCATCAGCCCGGCAGGCATCCCGGTTCCCACGCAGGTGCCCTATGAGTACCGCATCTTCCACACCAAGCTGGTGAACCGTGGCTTGGAGGTGGTCATCCGGGAAGAACTGGACAACGACCAGTGGAAACGGTATGAGATCTTTCAAGACACCTTGGGCGGCAGACCTTATCTGTTCAACGGCGGCTTGCCCCCCGGTGGCTCCGATGGTTCCGGCGCACCGGGCATCGACTATCAGGTTCCGGCAGAAGCCCTGACCGACAGCGAGTTTGCTGCCATCTACAAGGAAGCCCAAAAGTATGTGGGCACACCCTATGTGTGGGGCGGTTCCACCCCGGAAACAGGCTTTGATTGCAGCGGCTATGTCTGCTGGGTCTACAACCAGAACGGCTACGATGTGGGACGCACGACGGCAAACGGATTATGGCAGAAAAGCCAGCACATTTCCGAAGCAGAAGCAAAACCCGGAGACCTTGTTTTCTTTGAAGGAACGTATGATACGCCGGGGAAAAGTCATGTAGGCATTTACCTCGGAAACGGCATGATGGTCAGCGCCGGAGACCCCATCAAGTACGCAAACATTCACTCGTCCTACTGGGAGAAGTATCTCGCAGGTTTTGGGCGGCTTTCAAAATGAAATGGAGGATTTTTATGGGTGAAAGACTGGAAAAGCTCAAGGCGATGCTCAAAAAGGAGCAGGAACGCCGCATCAAGCTGAACAACCGCATTGCGATTCTGGAACGGCGCATTCAGGAGGAATCGGCGGCAGAAGTTGCCGACATGGTGCGCACTGCCAATGTGACCCCGGAACAGCTTGCAATCCTGCTGCGGCAGGCGGCAACTATGCCCCCGACCCCGGCTGCGCTGTCCGCAGTCGGCGCAGAGTTTGACAAGGAGGAAATCAACGATGAGATTTAAGAAAATTGGTGCGCTGTTGCTGTCGGCGGTGCTGTGCATCGGCATGGCAGCTCCGGCATTCGCTTATGGGGATGATACCGCGCCGGTGGAACAGCCTGTTCTGCCGGAAGTCGTGGAGGAAGATGTTGTTACCATCACGGATGAAACCTCCGGCGCACTGACCCCGGAGGGCAATCTGACACTGGTGGACGATTACCACACCAATTATTCGGATGGTTCCGGGCAGCAGTTCATCACGCTGGTATCGAAATCGGGTGCGACATTTTATCTGGTAATCGATCGGAACAGTAAAGGCGCACAAACCGTACACTTTATGAATCTGGTGGATGAAGCCGACCTGTTGGCTCTGATGGAGGAAGAAGCTGCCGATGCCTACACTGCGGAGAAAGAAGCAGCGGCACAGGCTGAACTGGACAGGCTGAAAGCCGAGGAAGAAGCCAAGAAAGCCGAAGAAGAAGCGGCAACCGCTGAACCGCCCAAGGAAAACAAAATCTCAAAGTATGCAGGCGCATTTCTGGGCATAGTCGCCCTGATTGCGCTGGCTGCGGGCGGCGGCTTCTATTTCTATCGCCAGCAGATGCAGAAAAAGCAGGCCGAAAAAGAAGCCCTCGACCCCGATGCAAACTACACCGAGGACAAGGGCGATTTTGAGATTCCTGTGGAGGATGAACCGGAAGAACCCGGCGAGGAAGATACCGAACCTATCTGATTTTAAGGCGGCGCTTGCCGCCGTACATATTGCAATCCGAAACAGAATGGAGGGATTCTTATCGCAAAATTAGTCGTGGCGGAAAAGCCATCCGTCGCTATGTCCTATGCAAAAGTCCTTGGCGCAACCAGCCGCAAAGATGGCTACCTTGAGGGCAACGGCTATCTCGTCAGCTGGTGCGTGGGTCATCTGGTGGAACTTGCTCCGCCCAATGTCTATGACGAAAAGTACACCAAGTGGAGCATTGCAGACTTGCCCATACTGCCGCAAAAGTGGCAGTATCTGGTGTCTGCCAGCACTAAAAAGCAGTTTGGCATCCTGCAAAAGCTGATGAACCGCCCAGATGTGGACAGCGTGATCTGCGCTACGGATGCAGGGTAGTGCGGTTAGGTGACTTAAAAGAAAAAAAGAGACCTCATCATGTCGAAAAGCAACTTACAAACAACTCATGCTGAAAGGGAAACTGGAAAACCACTTCTTTCAACCGTGACAATGGCAAACTTAAAATATCTGAAGTGGAACAAACAGCCCTCTACCTGCAGTCTTTGCAAATAGAGAGCTGTTTATTATTAGCTATTCGTTTTTCAGACACCGATTCATGGTGTCCTTGTATATTGGTTTTAGGCTATTCTATATTTTCTTGACTTTTTAGAAATTGTGTGTATTCTTCAAAAAAATCAATTACTGATGCTCTGTAGCGGGTAACTGCTTGCTCTTGATTGCTCTGCAATGACTCAGTTGAGACAAATTTAAGCAACACAATACAGTGTTGATCTTCCAGAACCATTTCGTATGTTTCTTGAATGTTTATGTCATCTTCCTTCTGAAAAGTAGCAACCGCCTCTGCTGGCAAGGAATCAATTGTCAGCATTCGCTTTCCTAGTTCTTCTTCAGAATATAAAAATGTCATACACGCAAGGATACCATTTGTTGAGTTTAAATAGATAGCTTTTCTGTTTTTTGGTTGTAGTGGATTACCATCATACAAATCATCTCGCTCCTCAAAGTATTCGTTTTCAGGAAATCCAGAGCTATAGATATCGGCTGTACTATTTAATATCTCAAATCCTTCTGGCTCGAATTTTTTTACAACTTTATCAACATATTGCGAATACAATGAATAGTTATCCGGAACCGATTCACTTTTATTTTTTGTATTAAAGCAAGATGTTAATGTAAAGCAAACTATTAAACAGAGCAGCACTGTCAGAGGCGGTTTTTTAAATGTTTGCATTGTACGACTCAGAGAAAATGTCCAAAGTATCACTGGGATACAAAGTAGAATTAACATCATAAGTAGCATACCTCTTACTTTGAGATGGGTTGCTCGTATTAGCCGTCCAAACAGTTAGTCTGCCACCAATTTTATAGCCTTTATAATACAAATTTATATGACCCACTTTTCCGGCTGGAACTGTATGGACAACTTTATATCCAACAGCTTCATTGGTTGTGCGGGTTTCTTTATAAGATATTCCTAAAGTTCCTTTTAACGACTCAATGATTTTCTTTTTGATTTCAGCTGTAAATTCAACATTTCCGCTCCACTCGGCTCCCTGAGAGGCAGAATTTGTTATCTGTGCTTCCATCTGCTCAGACAGCTTGTTCAATCTGTTATCATGTGAGAAGTGTGCAATATGTCGATATTTATCAACAGTTGTCTTTTGATTGTAATCGTATCTGTAAAAATACGGTCCCATAATAACATCTGTTACCATCGGAGTTTGTGATTCAGGGATTCCATTGATAAGAGTTTCTGTTTCTGGTGCAACCCAAACAGTGGTTTTGTGAATTGGAGCCGATGCGGCAGATGCATAAATGGATAAAAACAGGCTCGCCACAACCAAAGTTATGCAAAGTGATGTCATTCTTTTCGATAATGTCATTTTATGTCAACTCCTTTTTATAAAAGCATTGCATCTGTATTGGTTTGAGTTCTGCACTGGAATCACCTCATATCAAGTTTGAATTCATATTCTATGCGTCAAATTGTGACTGATTTCAATGTTTTTTTGGTGATGACTAAGATGTTTTATTTAGCTCATTTCGTCCGATGCGGTAAATCTTCTTGTCTTGTTCTCCTACTTCAACAATAAGTTCATTTTTATTGTGATGAACTATTACTGGAATATAGCTATCGGAATTTTCCACCATCAAACATGTGACTCCATTCGTCCATTCACTGTTCAATTCCTTTGATAGTATGGAAATGATTTCTTCTTTCGTCATTTTGATTAATGAATCCTTTAGTTTAGTTCAATCGTGTCAATCGATGCCGGTAGCGCAAGTGTACCACCCCTTACCGTTGAGACAGAAGCACTAGTCCAGCCAATATTGACTTTCTTCAGTCCGCTATCAATGTCAAAGTCATCAGTAGCGCCACTGGCTGTATTATATCGTCCATTCAAATCGCGATATTCGTCAATGTCTCCATAAAAGAAATAATTACCATAATCTCCGCCGATAACATATGTAGGCTTGCAGTAAACACGTGCCCTTACCCCTGTTATTTGCGAACTGGTAGCGGTCCAATGGATATGTGCTGTACTAGCGTTTTTGTGGTAGGTCAGTCCACAGTGAAAAGTACCGGCCACTCGTTGGTTTGCCTGTAAAGCTATATCACTCTGTTCTATCTTTTGTACGGTAAGTGAGCCATCTGCTTCTTGGATTATTGCAAATGTAATTCCATCTGCCAACTCATCAATTGATGCTTCAATAGAGAAATTTTGATTTTCCAAATATGGTTTGGCTGCATAAGCAGGAGCCATACTGGTTAAGGCCAAGAGTACAGATAGCAACAAAGCAATTAATTTTTTCATGGTTTTTCCTTTCTGGTAAATAGGCAATCAAAATAGTCTTTCATTTAATAACGCTTTAGATGCTGTATTAGCATCACCTCTTTTTAACAAAATCGCTCTTTTATAAAATCATTTAATGGCTGGCAGTTGATGTGATAGTTTCGCTCTGCCCATTTGAATAAGTGAATGTTGCTGAACATTCAAGGCGATACGATCTTCCGGGTTTTGTATTATAATTACTGCTTGCTGAGCAGGAAGAAGATGCACTTGTGTTAGAACAGCTGCTTACCTTCTGCCATGTACCAAATGTTCCTTTTTCATACAGCGTTCCAGTGACGGTGATGCGCTTTACCGTAACATCAGTTTTGGCATTAACCTGATAAAAACTTTGAGAAATCGTCCCTTTGACAGTGCTGTTTTCTTTATACCGCCTAGGTTGGCCAGCAGCAAAAACCGTTGCGGCAAGGCTCAGAAAAATACCAATTGACAGAATAAGAGTAATCAGACGTTTTTTAGACATAAGGCATAACCTCCATTTTGTACACTCCCACAGGAGCTTTTACTTAGTCAACGTAGTTCACATTGTGTTTGTGACAGCTTTTTTGAAAAAAATTCGAAATTTTATTAGCTTTGTATATTTGCACAAAAAATGCCGACACACTTGTAAATAATCACAAGTGTGTCGGCAAGGTCTTGACAAATCAGGAAATGCTTTCCGCAATTCTTAGAAGCTCTTCACGCGATATCTTTCCAATAATCGTATGCGAAATGCCATCTTTCTCCCATACTAGCACATATCCTGTACGTCCTCCGCTATTGTTTGTTCCGAGTGTGGCATCGGCTGTTCCAACTTTAATGCGCTCATAAACCGTATGCTCATTGTCGAAAGTTTCGATTTGTCCATAGTCTTGAATTACGGAACAGTCCACATAATAAAAGATGCTTTTATCATTGGCATCAACATAGGCATGAAGAAAGGATATTTCGTTATCATACCCTTGTTCATAATCCCGTTCAAAGCCGTCCGGTACATAATGGTCGCTATATCCATTCGGAAGCTGTTCCAACGGCTCACCATCCATCTGATACGTCAGCTGCATCTCCAATGGGCAGAAATTTTTGAATCATCGTATAGACTGCCCTGCGGAACTCTGCACTTACTGCAAGCGCGCCGAGAGTTAAAATTACCAGCGTCAGGACCGCAATAAGAACTCGTTTCAGCACAGGGCGGCGTTTATGCAACGCCGCTTGCAGGCGGGCATCCCATCGGGATGTGTCTGGGTAGCGTTCCTTAAGCTGGGCCGGACTTGGCAGCTCGTCCAGTTCTTTCTGTGCATCTGCACGGAGTGCCATCATCAACGCTGCATCAAAAGAAACTTCTGTCCGCTCACTCATGGCTGTTCAGCTCCTTCCACAATAGTTTTCTTCCACGGAAAAGCCGCATCCGAACCACTTCGTCCGTCAGTCCAAGCGATTCGGCAATCTCCCGGTTGGTATAGCCCATTGCCAAAAGGCGAATAGGGTCACGGTACATCGGTTTCATCTGTCCGATCAGTTCTGTCAGATGTTGGATGTTATCGGCGCTGACTGCTGCATCATCTGGCACTGGGGCATCATCTGGTGCGTCCGGGATTTCTTCCAGCGGTTCTTCTCGCTGCTTGCGAAGCATATCGTATGCACGGCTTCTACTACAACTAACGAGATAAGCAGCGAGTTCGTGACAGTTTTCTCGATGAATTTTAGAAAAATTTTTGGCAACGTACAAAAACACCTCTTGCAGTACATCTTCTGCCAGATACGAATCGCCCATAATTTTGTAAGCGGTATGGTAGACCAGCCGTTTGTAGGTATTATATACATCTATAAATTGTTCTTCACTGCTTTGATTGTCAAGAGCGGCTAAGTACAGAGAAAGCAACACAACCACCTCCAACTGATTCGCATGGATTGATTGTAGTGTACCACGAACCAACAAAAATGTCGAATATGCAAAACTTTATGAGGACGTATCAAAAGGACTTCTCCCGGAGAAACGTTTTCAAATGCTTGCAGATTGCTACGACACAGAACAGGCTGGACTGACCGAAAAGATTGAGCAGTACGAACGGGAAGGCCGTGCTGAACACGATCAGCTGGACAAGATTCTGGTATCCAAAGCGGAAAAGGTCGATGGCGAATACGTCCAGAAAATCCAGTTTTTCTACCGCCTGTTATACAATAAGCCGTCGGAGTATGCTCAGCTTGTGCTGGGTGGTGAGGTTGAACATTATCCCTCGCTTAGCTACGATAATAGTAAATTGGAAGACTGACTTTTTGTTAAACATTGCAAATAAAATAAGCACCTTAGACTTTTTTGAGAATCTAAGGTGCTTACGCTTTTTTAGTGAAAGATTACTCTATCAAAAAGCTGTCCAAAATAAGGCAATCTGCATTCCGGAATCAAAAAGTCAACCCTTAGGTTTACAAGCAGGCACCTTGGTCATCGCAGCTGAAATATTAGAAATTGCAGAAACAACGGACGAAATTGCGCTAATAATAGCTGTAGTCGTTGCAACATCAGAGCAGGGGTTAATTTGACTATCATCAGAACCACCAAAAGCAGCCAGCCGTTCAAGTTCAGCGCAGTCAATTTCTTCATGTTTTTCATTAGAATTCATAGCAGCATGTTCCTTTCATATGATTAACACAAAAAACAGCCAATTAAATCCGGAATGCAAATCAATATTATAGGTGCATTTTTCTAGTTGTCAAGGTTAAAACAGCACAAAAGACAAAGTACTTGATTGGGATTATTTGGTGATAATTTAATTGACAAGACGATACAGCGGTGCTTTAATTTGCAACGAAGGAACGCTCTATAATTGTCAAAAGCTGAGGCGATAAAAATGAAAGATGAATTTTTAAGTATCATAATGGAGTGTGCAGCATCGATTGTAAATGAAAAAAATTCTGAAAATTCGCTACTGAGAGATGAATGCGGAGAAACGCTATATGGGCAAGTACTAACTCAACTTACAAATGCTATTGCTAATCTATTATCAAGCATTTGGATTAAAGAATATTCTGAAGCTCGCAATAATCATATCATCAATGATTCGACTGTAGAATCACGATTTTCTCATTTTAGAAAGCTGTCAACAACGAAAAAATACAGGAAATACATTTTTGACAAGTATGAATTATTAGAAAATGATGTTGACCAGTATATAAATAATTACTATGATATGATTGGTGAAATCGTACAAAGCTATAAGAAAGATAAAGCCGATTTGGAAAATCATTTTAATTTTATATACGGAAAGATGATTGCAATACATAGTGGAATGGGCGATACACATAATGGTAAAAATGTGTGTGAAGTGGAATTTGAAAATGGCACACTGTTTTATAAGCCACGAGCATGTTTAACGGATCGTTTCTTTGAGGAGCTACTTACCATTGTTTCGCCACAAAGCATAGAGAATAATCAAACTGACTTTTGGGGCGATACAACACATTCATGGCATCGGCCAATAATATACCAGATGGCTAATAACATTAGTGCTGTTAAAAATTATTATTATCGAGCTGGGGTTTATCTCGCTGTTATGTATTTGTGTTCATCGACCGACATGCACTCAGAAAATGTCGTTTGTTGTATGGATTCGCCAAGAATTATTGATTGCGAAACGGTTGTTTCTGCTCAAAAACATAATTTTGAACAAAATCAAATAGGTAAGACACTGGAATCAAGTGTTTTGCAGAGTCGGATGCTTCCCGTTAATTTACCCACTGATGTATTCGATTACGACGTGAGTGGACTATTTGCAGAAACGATGAAGTCAAATAAAATCAAGGTTCCGATGATTGTTGACGATGTGGAACTAGACATTAAATATAAATATGTTCTAGTTAACGAAACGCCAAAACTTTCAGCATTACATTCAAAATTGGGCTGTGCACAAGAAAAAGATGTTATAGGGATGCTTCTTGCTGGATTCAACGCGGGATGCACCGAAATAATAAAAAGAAAAAATTCTGTGCTACAAGTTGTTTCTGACCCACAATATTCGAAGATGAAAGTTCGCCAATTATTAAGACCAACCTATACTTATTCAAAGTTTATTGATGAGTCACATAAACCATGTTGCGAAAGAACAAAAGAAAATCGGGAAGCTCTATTTGATATTTTACGTGAAAATTTCAAAAGTGATGCAAAATATGGTACGACGCGACTCGAATATGAAATTTCTGAAATGAAAAGAGGAAACATACCGATTTTCTATAGCGAATTCTGCAAGAATGATTTATTTGCAGACGGTAGAATTATTTGTCCGGGATATTACCAATTCTCTGCTAAAGAGACTATTTTGGAAAAGCTACTTCATCTTGACGAAACAACCATTAAATATCAAGAGCGTTTAATTGCAATGTCGATTTTTTTGCACTCTGCAAATTTGGATCCTTCAAATACAATCCATAATTTTGACAATATTTTTTATATTAACGGTTATGATAATTATACTACAGAGTATCTTGAAGCCTCAAAAGAATGGTGCGAAGAATTTCTAAAATATCTAAAAATCAGCGAGTGCCCTGTAGATTCCACTCACGCATCTATGATTATTCCAACAGCTATTGAAGATACACAAACTCCTGCATGCTTATCAACGATATGTCCGGATTTTTATGCTCAAGGAGGTATAATTTTCTATATTTTGGCATACGCAAAAGTGTTTTCCAAACTAGAGGATAAGCTATATGCAGACAGATTGTTGGAAAACGCAAAAGATGCTCTAAAGAACCCGTCAAAGATTGCTGAAAAAAATGCCTTTTCATTATATGGTTTTTGGGGAAGTTCATTATATATAAAATATAATGAGTATCTAATGTTTGATGACAAGACCGATTACGCATGCGTTTTCGATTTAATAAAAACAATCATAGACAAACTTTTGCAACAGCGATTTGAAAATGCAGAAAACGATTTTGATTTTATGCACGGATTTAGTGGGACAATATATCTTCTGGCAGAAATTTTGAGAAACGATAACAAAATATTCATTACATTCTTTGATGATTTCGATTACATTTCACGCAAATACATTGATGCGTTTTTTTACTCTTTCCTTAATGGTACTTTTAGCGAAATTGGTTTTGCCCATGGTATTTCCGGAAATATTGCAACTGTTGCAATGATATCAAAGTTAATTCCAATTGATTATAATAAGCTTGAACAATGTATAAAGGCTGATGATCATATGTTTAAAGAATCTTCTGAGCATTCATGTTTGCCCAGTTGGTGTAATGGCATTGCTGGACAAATACTGGCAAGAGTAATTGGATATACGGCCACCTTAAACAAATCTACCAAAGAGGTGTTTGAAAGTTCACTGAACAGCTATCTTGAAGAAAAATATCTAAATGTTTTACTGTCTTGCAAACAATTATGTCTTTGCCATGGTGTTTACGGAGTAGCTTCTGTTTTGAATTATCTTAAAGATAATTCAAAGCAGAAGAAATCTTTTCCTAATATATATTTAAATGTGAATCCCATGAGCATTCAGTGGGTAAACGGCATTTCCTATCCATACGAATCATTTATGACGGGCATTACCGGTGTTCTCTACGAGCATTTAAGATTGATAAATCACAATATTCCCAATACACTTGCAGCAGGCCTATATGGAGTAGAATTATAATTTTTCTTGACAAGCCATTCTACGTGTACTAAGGAGCATCCGTATAAAGCATATCAAATAAAAAAGGACTTGCAATACAAGAGCGAATTGTTTTTCCAAGAATAATTTTATAGGGTTTGGAGTTATAATGCGGCTACAGTTTTGTTTTATCAAACGGTGAAAGAAATGATTGTAAACATGAAAAAAATCCCAATGATTTATCAAACAACTACATCAGACTGTGGGCTTTGCTGCATTTCTATGCTAGCAAGTGCTTATTCATTCAATCAACCATTAGCCTTTTATAGAAAGCAGTTTAATATCGGTCGAGATGGAATCTCTATTGATGGGATTTGTGAGATATATAAGAGCATAAATATGGATACTAAAGTATTGAGAATTGATGATTTGATTGAATATCTGGATCATCAATACGAAGCTCCGTGTATATTATATTTAAATACTCAGCATTTTGTCGTGGCTCAAAAGAGAGGAAAGAAGTTAATTGTTTTTGATCCCGCAACAGGCAAAAGCACATACTCTCTAAACAAGAAAGACTCCATTCCATATGCATCTCAATTTGCCCATTACTTAATTATTCCAACGCCTTCAAAAAAGTTTTGTGTTCGAAAAGGTGACATTGGAACCTTACGACATATAAAACCATATTTATTTGAATTTAGAGGTACTCTCGTAAAAATTCTGTTTTTTTCACTTTTGGCATATTCAATTTCTCTTTTGGTTCCGATTTTATTACAGAACATCGTAGATACACTGGTGAAATCAAGAACTCCGGCTATAGTTCAGTTTGCCTTAATAGCTTTAGGATTAGTGGCTTTTTTTACCCTGTTTTCTTTCCTAAAAAATAATATAATAACACGATGCCAAGTCGATGTATATAATGCACTGTACGAGAACGCCATTCGACATTTATTTGAAATTCCATATTCATATTATGATAATAGATCGCAGGGAAATATACTGTTTCGCATAAATGTCCTTTCACAATTTCAGTCAATTATTAGTTCTGTGTTTCCTCAATTTGTTGTTTTGGGAACATCGACATTTGTTATCCTTGTATATTTGAGTGCCCATTATCCCATACTTATGCCACTTCTCGTTGCTACTTCATTATTAGCAATTCTTTATGTGGTAATTTCGAATAAAATACTCCTAAAGATGAGAAACGAACAGATTCACGAAAACGAGCAGTTAAGTGTTCTTAACACAGAAACTGTTCAAGATATGTTTCAAATTCGATCAATGCATCTTTCAAAAATGTTTTTGAACAGATCTTATGAATCGCTCCACAAGTTTAGCAAGGTTACCTTGAAAACAGATTCAGTTTCATTGAATCTCAACCAAATCGTCAGCTATTTTACAATGTTCGTTCCAGTTTTTGGAATACTATATCTGTTGATTATATTACCGGAAGATACTTTAAGCGTCGGCGAGCTTGTTGCTGTATATTCATTAATGGGAACCTACTATTCATCTGCAATCTCTTTTTTCACTCTTTTTCTTAATACATCTACATATAAGTCGTCTCTTGAATATTTAAACGATTTTCTTGATGAAGAAAGTCAAAAAAAAGACAAACACATCAATCCGAAAGAGTTCAAACTGCTTACATTTGAGGACGTTTCATTCTCTTATAATGCATCAACAAATTATATTTTAAAAAATGTTTCTTTCTCTGTAAAGCAGCATGAAAAGGTTGCCATAGTTGGAGCCTCTGGCAGTGGAAAAACCACAATATTAAAATTATTGTCAGGTCTATATCAGCCTGTAAAGGGTGATATAAAATTGAATGGTTATAAATTAGATTACATTGATGATTGTTACTTCTCTAAAAACATTGCATTTGTTCCGCAAAACGCATTTATCCTCAATGACACAATTCTAAATAATGTTACATTTGGAGACAAATCCATCACAGAAAGCGATGTGTTCAATGCTCTGGATATTGTTAATTTAAAAAATGATGTTTTATCTATGCCATTGGGTTTAAGGACAGTTATTTCTGCTTCATCATCTAACTTTTCGGGTGGACAGGTGCAGAGATTGGCGATTGCGCGTGCAATTATCCGACATCCTGAATTGCTGGTTTTCGATGAGTCTACATCATCGTTGGATTCAATAAATGAAGAAGATCTGTATCGTAAATTAGCACAATTAAATATCACAACAATAATTGTTTCGCATAAATTATCAACAATCAAAAACGCCGACAAAATACTTGTAATTGATGGTGGAAAAATTGTAGAATCTGGGACTCATGAAATGTTAATGAATAAAAAAGGAATCTATTATAATCTGTTTGTACACCAAACCTAAGTCAGTATGTTTTCCTCTTTGCGCTTTCCTACATAATAGATTTTTGGTGCGAGAGGTCATTGATGGATTATTTGCATAAGTCAAAGTGGATAGAGAATAAGCGATGAAAGTTTTTGTTTTTAACGGAAGTCGGCATAGAGCCAACTCTGTTTGTTGTATGTGGATTGATCAGTTCATGCAGTTGCTAAAAATGTCAGCTCCTGAGTCTATCGAATTCCTTTCGCATGGAATGGAGAACATTCAATTTTGTTCTGGTTGTCAGGAATGCTTTAAAACGGGAATGTATTTGTGCTCAGATTCTATGAATTTGATTAGAAGCGATATGCTTGCATCTGATGTTATTGTATTGGTATCACCAGTTTATAACAACTCAATAAGTGGAAGCACGAAAGTTTTCCTTGATAGAATTTCTTGTTGGACACACCTATTTAAACTCGCTGGAAAATATGCAATTTTAGTAACCGTGTCTGATCGAAAAAACATGAACGGCGCAATGGAATATCTAAAATATATATCCGACTTTCTTGGACTTTATGTTGTTGATTCGGTGGTTGTTGAAAAAGAAAATTTGATCAAGGATGAATTTGCCAGCATATGCAAAAAATCAGTAAACAAATTAATTCGAGTGCTTACAGCAGACGATGAACTTATCCATGTTTCTGAAAGACAAGAGCAATGCTTTCGCTCAATGAAAAAAAGCTATAAAGACTTTCAACTACCAACATACGAGAAAAATTATTGGGAAAAGCATCTAATGAGATATAATTCACTGTTGGATATGATATTAAGTAAAAGGCTTAAATTTAATAAGCACCTGTAGTACCTCTAGCCAAACAATCAGTGCGAATCAAGTCTGATTGTTTGGCTTTTTATTTTTCCCAAAAAGGAGCGTGATGCCATTGACCCAACCGAAAACCGACCTAGCCTATCTCCGCAACGAAAAAGCCAAAGCAGAGCAAAAGCTGCGCTCTTGCCAGAACCGAGAGAAGATCCTTGAACGCAGGATGTCAGAGTTGAACCGGAGAGAGCGTGTGCATCGTCTTTGCACCCGTGCCGGAATCTATAAACTGTTCTTCATTGCTTTGATCGTCAAGAACAGCTAAGTACAGAGAAAGCAACACAACCACCTCCAACTGATTCGCAACGATTGGATGTAGTGTACCACGAACCAACAAAAATGTCGAATGTCACTAATGTTGTAAAGGAGCGTGATGCCATGACCCAACCCAAAACCGCCCTTGCCTATCTCCGCAGCGAAAAAGCCAAAGCCGAGCAGCAGCTGCGCTACTACAAGTACCGCGAGAAAATTCTGGAGCATCAGATACCGGAGCTGACCCGCAAAGCCCGTGTGCATCGACTGTGTACCCGTGCCGGGATGCTGGAAAGTTTTCTGATCGCGCCGGAAGAACTCACCAACGATCAGGTGATGGAGCTTCTGAAAATCTCGTTCCGTCAACCGGAAGTCGTGCT
>ERZ791909.656-NODE-656-length-27588-cov-3.844441_pt1 | contig 27588 bp, 37 predicted proteins | sample MGYA00510143_ERZ791909 | MGnify/ENA primary metagenome ERZ791909 (study PRJEB30046, sample SAMN00792093) | human gut metagenome | study: EMG produced TPA metagenomics assembly of the A metagenome-wide association study of gut microbiota in type 2... | reverse complement strand
GGGTTTGGTGGAATTTTCATTTGATGCAAAAACGGATCGGCCGGAAAATGTCAAGTATTCTTTTGTAATGGCCGGAGGTAAATATCATAAATACCCGTTCCCTGGCAGTGAATGGCGGCGTGTGACAGTCAAAATCCCGGCCGCGGACAGAAAAAACATTCGCGATATCAAAATCGGCATGAATGCAAAGGACGCTGAGCCATGTAAACTCTGGGTTCGTAATTTCAGTGCGACTTTTGTGCCGAATGTTCCGGTTGCTGACCTTCCGGCAATCCCGGAATCGCTGGCTTTGAAAGCCGCGGTGCCGTCTGCTGTTTTTTACGATGGCGAACCGCTTCGTTTTGAGCTGGAGGAGCGATTCCGCAAACCATGCCGATATCAGGTGATGAACTGGCGGGGGCAGGAGATTCAAGCGGGAGAGTTCCCCGGCAACGGTTCTGCCGCATTGACTTTGGATAAGCTGCCGTGTGGTTATTATACGCTGAAGTTGAAATCTTCCTTATGGAATTTTGCTGAGCCGATGAGTTTTGCCGTCGTTCCTGACGCGTCGAAGCGGAAACCGAATCCGGAAAGTTTTTTCGCCGTGGATACTGCTCAAGCCGTCTTCGGAATTGCGAAAAAATGGGATGAACGGTATCCTGGAGAGCCGTTTGACGTTTATAGCGAACTTGTTCGTCGTGCGGGCTTCAGCGTAATTCGAGATCGATTTGACTGGCGACGTGTAGAGGCGAGGCGTGGGGAGTTTAAATTTGGAGAATCTGAACAAAGTGCGGAAATGCTGGCTAAACGCGGAATTATTTCCTGTTCCACGTTTGGAACTCCGCCGGAATGGAGCGACCCGGTGTTTGATTTTCCCAATGATTTGTTTGCGCTTTATAAGACCGCAAAGAAGATCGCAGAAAAACATAACGGAAAGACATTTGCCTGGGAATTTTCCAACGAGCCGGATCTTGCGGCGAAAGCACCGGCATGGCATTTTGCCGCTTGCTCTAAAGTTTTTTATCTCGCCGTAAAATCCGCCGATCCGCAGACCGAGGTCGTAAGCAGTGCGTTCAGCATTTCTCCATTACAACATTTTGCCCATACTGCACTCAAAAGCGGTCTTGCTGAATATATCGATGTGTTCAATTATCATGTTTATTCTCATCTCACGCAATATCCGTGGATCATTGGCCGGCTGCGCTCCGAAATGGCGAAATATGGCGTGGGAACGATGCCGATTTATCTGACTGAAAATGGTTCAACTGTTGACGGGGATGCTGAGCGAAAATATTTATTGCACAACAGATATGGTCATTCTGCAGCGCAAGAATTACAGGTCGCTGAATTTATTCCGAAAACCATGATTCGCATGCAGGAACTGGGGGTGACCCGAAACTTCTTCTTCATCATGACACCATTTTGGGAAATGAACGGAAAGAAAGACTGGGGTTTGTTTCGCTTGGATTATACTGTCAAACCAGGTTATGTGGCGTTGGCAGTATTGAATGCAGAGTTGGAGCGCGCCAAATTACTTGGAACACTGGATCTCGGAAACGAGAGCATCGCCGGTTATCTTTATCGGCAGCCGGATGGCAGTCAGACGCTTGTCTATTGGAGCAGGAGCGAGGTCGATAACCCGAAGTACAAAGGAGAAAATATCAGATTCCGATTGAAGCAGCCCGGCAGGACGTATCAAGCGCTCGACTTTTTCGGAACTCCATCCCAGGTACAGTCGACCCAAGGCGTACTGGAGCTGACCGCGACCCGTTATCCGAAATACCTGAACGGGCTTTCCGGACTGGAGGCAACGACACCGATGGTTCCGGCCTCTGTACCGCCGATTAAAAGCGATAAGTTCGATCGTTCCATTGTTCTGTATCCGATGCTTGGAAACGATTTCGTCGTTGGTCCTTCGCAGGCGTATGCCGATCAGAAAAAGATTCCCGGAAAAATGACCCTGGCAATATACAATTTCAGTGACACTCCTAAAAGTGGAACGATCACAATGACAGGAGGAAATGTAAAAGGTCTGCCGGAGAAAGTTGCGATTGGCGCATTTGATAAGGTTGTGTATTCTCTTGAAGTTTCCCCGGAAATTCCGGAGAATGATTGTCAGGCGAATTTGGAATTTTCCGGCAATTTTGACGGCAAAAAAATAACCGCCGCCGTTGTCCCTCTTGTACAAAGCAGCGCAATGCAACGAGAAGGGGTGGGAAAAATGCTTAACTGGCATGATCCTTCACGTTGGCGCGCCAACAGTTCCGATGGAGATAAAACGACTATAAGTTTCAATGAACAGGAAAAGGCTTTGCAGTTGAGAGTTGTATTTCCCAAAGAGAAAGCCGGTTGGTGCTATCCGGAATATATGCTTGATCCGAGCGAATCGCTTGCCGGGGCAATCGGAGTTGTTTTTGAGATAAAAGCTGGTCCTGAAATAAAAAAAGGCATCAGTTATACAGCGCTGATGGCGGTTCTTGGTACTGAAAAGGAACGCGGGAATGCTTTCTGGCTTCGTTTTCCGACGGTTTCGGATCAGTGGGAGAGTCGAACAGTCATTTTTGGCGGCTTTGATCCCGCAGAAGTAAAAATGCTTCGTATCGGAATGAATCCGAAATGTGATGATTTTACCTATTATATTCGGAATGTGAAGGTTATTTATGGAAACTGACATTGAAAGGAAGGTAAGTATTATGAAACACAGAAACTCTCAAAAATTAATGCGTTTTACCCTTATTGAACTTCTCGTAATTACATATAACTCATAGGTGTAAATTATCCTGTCCGACCTGAACTACAACCCAAGATTTTGAGCTAATTCAGCAGAAATGACCAGAATCCTCTTCTGAAGCACTCTGGACAACATAGAGCTGTCTATCAATATCTTCTTGATGGCTTCCTCTTTCATCAACCAGCGCCTCCCGGTTAACTCCCTGTCAGCATCACTCTTGACCTCAACAACTGCAATGCCAATTTTTTTGCATTCATCACAAGGCTGAATATCACCTTTGAGGAAAACATACATCGGCATTTGCCCATCAGGATGACCATTCTTCTTGGCCCATTTTTCACCTTCATATCCTGTGAGAATGATTTCATTCTTAGGCTTTTTACAATAATGGCAAAGTGGAATGGACGGATTCAAACCGTGCTTTTTACTAATTCTCATGGTGATCACCTTTTTATGTTTGAAGGCTGCAAAACGATCTTCAACAATGTCCCGTTCAGTCTAACATACTGAATGAATCGGATTGAATTTTTCACAGTCTCAAAATTGAGCTTATGAGAAATCCAGTCACCATCATCATTAAATCCGACGATAAGGCCGTGTCCTGCATATTCATCACCATCAGGTGTTTCAAAAAAGCCAATGAATGGCGTTTTCAAAAGACCTTCATCATCGACTATCACATCATGTTTCTCATCAAAAGGTGCAGTGGTGATACAGTCACACTTCAGCAGTCGATAGTAAGATGAAAGTTCATTTTCAAATTCAACTTCTCGAATTTGTCTCTTTTCCACGTCAATCAGAATGCCTTTGATTTTCATCACTTCACCTCTTGGTTTAAAGATTCAAGATACTTGGCAATATCTTCCCTGTTGAACTTAGAAAGCCGCTTGAATGTAGTCTTCTCCATCCGCTGTCTATTCTTTTCAGCATCAAGAGCATTTTGCAGTTCAACAATAAGCACGGCAATCTGTTCACGAATTGGATCGTAAATATGATCAGGCAGATTTTTGGCTTTCATATCAATCCGATGAAGCACGATATCTTTAAAGGTTTTCGGCGTTTTTTTGGTCTTCTTCTCAACGGTAACTTCTGCTGTTTTCATGATGGCTTCAATTCCTTCGTTTTCGTTGTTCTTGACTTCCGCGTTGACTTTCGTGTTCTTTCTCATTTTACTTGCTCCTTATTGTGTAGCCTCCTCACTAATTAGAGTAGGCTAATTTTGATATTAAAAAATTTTACTCGACTTCAACGTATTCAATTACCGTTGCCAACAGGTGATCATAATCACCAGATTGAGCTTCTTTCAGGAATTCTTCAACGAGGTCTTTTCTTCCATTCTTGATAAGAGCTTGCCGCACTTTGCCGAGGATGAAAAAAGCATTTCCATCTTCACCAATCAATTTGACTTTGATGTTTGTCTTTGGCATATTCTGCCTCCTTTTGTTTTTGCAACCTTTTTCTTATTGTAAATCCATGTTGCTTAGGATGTTACAATGGATAATATACTACACGTTTTCCCCATGTACATAGTAGAAATGAAAAAAGTGTGAAAAAAATCACACTTCTTATCTTTTGTGTATAAAAACTACTATCGGAAGGCTATTTTTTATCTTCCTTGTCCCTAAAATAAGGACAAAGGATATCATGAACTACATCCAATAAGCATATTATCATACTGGTTAAAGCTCTCCATTTCATTGTTGCAACTCCTTAGCTTCTTCATTAAGCTGTTTTATTGTATATGGAGGAGCATCTACCGTTACTGCAAGGTCGATGTTTTCTATTACATCAACAGTTGTGGCATTTTCTATTTGACCTTTCAGAATGTAATAAGCATCCCATAACTGGAAGACCCAATTTCTGACAGCAGTTCCCATTGGCTGATTTGCAAGTGATAAAGTGGTTGCCAATGTCAAATCTTCTGGATCGACATATCTTCGTTGGAATGCTTTATAATTGCTCCATAATTGATTGATTGCTCGATCTTTTTTATCTTGCAACATGTGCTCAGAGTCTTCATTCCATTTTTCTCCATCCCAATAAGCATAATTTCTGTCTATTTCATCAGGGATAGGCGTGTCTGTCCAATAAATCCATTCTTGCGCCTTCTCTTCAGTGATCATTCCGAGTATTCAGGAATTTCCCTGAATCTTTATCATATCTAAAATATAGTTTTATATCATCATTCATTTTATGTGTCTCCATCATTTCCAATCATCAGGTATTTCATTGTAATTACTAAGCCCTGTACAATTTGCAAAGCATCCTGTATGTGGAATAGCTTGATATTTTGGATATGTCCAAATTTGCGGAAATGTACCTATTAGGTTCGCACCAATATTTTGAAATAGATATTCCAGCGTATCATCAATGTCAGGATTAAACTGCAAAATCTGAATTGCATAATGAGAACTTTGATATTTATCCATCTGAAATGTCGGCATTGATAAAGCATCTGTAAAAATGTAACTTCCAATAACTGGTTGATTTAATTTATTAAAATAGTTACTGACGATATTAATATTATTCAATGTTAAAGTATACCATCCGTTATATGATCGTGTTATCATTAATGATGCTTCAACAATTTTTTCAGTTGGAAAAGATGGTCCATAGCTTTGTGTCAAATACATTAATAGACTCATGTACACCTCCATTAGGCAAAATACAAAGGCCATTCTTGACCATTGTAATTTAGCATCATAACATCATTTCCTATCTGATGTCTGACTTTATAGATTAAGACTGTTACAATCCCTGTATTGCTTGAGCTGATTAGTTCTTTTTCCCAATGTTGACCATTATCATCATATTCTCCGAAATTATTATTTGAATTGTAATCAAGATAACCAAACTTAAATGTATATCCATTAGGGTTGTATATTTTAAACATCTTTATGTCATTGAAATAAATCTGATTTGAAGTGTAAGTTGCTGTATTTAGCTCATAATTTTCACTCAACAAAAATGTGTTGATAACATTGTTGCAGTCTAAATTTGAATAGGAATAGAGTTCTGTATAGTTTGAAGAATATGAATATTCAGGTATAGATAGATTGTTTTTCAGATTATCAAAATTCCAATTAATAATACGCTGCGAGGTGGTTCCACCTCGCATGACATTAATGATGTTGTAATTATCAACAGTATATACGGAACCATAACAATGATCAATATCACTCACATAAGCAGAAGGAAATTCACTTTCACCACCTGATGGAATATCACTTTTAAGTGCATATATGTTCATCCCGGAAATTGGTTGATATGCGCTAAGTGATTCTTCAACATCAGAAGAAGTAACAAAATTCGAATCATTGGTCAGTTCAGAAGTTGTAGTAGGTTTCTCGTTGAAAAGTGTGATTCCTCCTGATGTTCCATTGCCAGTGAAGAATTCATTTTTCGTGGTATTATAAACTATTTCTCCATATTCCAAGAGTGTAGAAGAAAGTTGCTCTTGAGTAATTTTAGGTGGTTTAAAAATGCTTGCCATTATATTCTGTCTCCATATTCAATTCTTGTTGCGGCATCAAGACCGATTCTGTCACCAAAGTCAATTGTAATTGCATTACCTGTATATGAGGAATCTTCACTTAATGGTTTTCCTCCAAGAGTTCCATTGCCGGTGTAAAATTTATTATCATCCGTATTATAAACAATCTCACCGTTTTCAACGAGCAAAGTTGAAAGTTCTGATGATGAAATATAAGGTGGTTTAAAAATACTTGCCATGTTCGTTAAATCCTTTTTGCATAAGCTAATTTTGTAATTGCATTATCACCGATTCTAGCACCGAATTCAAGAGTTATTGCATTTCCTGATGAAGTAGGATTATTTGTGTTGAGGATAATCCATTCTCCTGCATGAAAATATCTCATCTTGCGATCATCAAGAGTGAAATATATCTTGTCTAATGGCGCAATCGGTAACTCACTGGAAGAAGAAAGATAAACAATATCCCTGAATTGTGTTCTTAAACCATTCTTCTCAATATAGACTTGTTCCGTATCGGTGACGTAAATGATTTTTTCATCATCAGAGATGGATAATGCAGCTAATTGAACTGAGTTTATTGCTTTAAATTCGATCATCTTTCTTCTTCACCCATGTGGTTACTTAAAGCTTAATGCATCAGCAACAGCAGCTTCTGTTGCAATAGTGTTTGCATTTGGTGTAGCAGATAAGGTTGCACCACCTATTGCTTTTCCAGAATCCTTTACATTGCCTTCCCCGTTAAACGTAGCGACATTGTTTTCAACAGCATTAGTAATCTTATCCATCTTTGCATTGAAGAGATCTGGCTTTATAGAGAGAGCTCCATTTGAAAATTCAAATATGGAAGAATTCACATTGAGTGAGACAATATTATTTTCAATTGTCACGCCGTTACCACCAGTATAGGTAATTTGAGTAATCATCTTGATCCAGCGTCCAGTTCCACTTGTTGGAGCAACAACATTATCATCATCTGACTGATCAGTTGATTGGGCATCGAAGCGATATAAATTGCCTTTATCTTCAACGAGGATCATATCTTTATCTTCCATAGTGGTGATTGCTTTCAATTCAGTAATACTCTGAACTGCAGTATGAAGTCTTCCACCTATACCCATTTCAGAAGCGGCAATTGCATCTGCAACGTAATCGAAGACCGCTTTAGCAGTTGGAATCTGATTATCAGTTGAAGATATGGATATTGTAGAAGTCTTCGGACTTTGCACCGTTACCCAGTTGTTATCTTTGAAGATTCTCATCTCTTCAGTAACAGAATGAACATACAAAATGCCAACAAGCCCTGTAGCTGGCCATTCTGTCACGACAGAAAGATTTGAACCGTAGCGCACACCGTTTAAGTAGATGACTTTTGAGTCGGTAATGAAGTAAATGCCATCGTTTTCATAAGTAGAGAGAGCATCATATTGTGCTTGTGTTTTCTTATAAAATGTAATCATATTTGTATTAAATCCTTTGTTTAGTCTCTGAATACCAGTTCTGTTTTCTTAACGTACAACTCTAAGGCATCTTCAAGAGAAGCGTTATCAATGAAGTTTGAATCATTGAACAGGTCTGAAGTATTGATGGGAATTTTTGCTTCAGTATCTTTAATCATGTCATCAACTTCAGTCTTGGTGTAGTAGTTGTTTGGTTCAATCTGTGGAGGTGTTAATCCTGCAACATACACTCTTGGATTTGCATAAGCAGTATCACGTAATAAAACTTGTTGAGCTGATTCTGTTTCAATTCCTATTTCAATGTTGATTTCAGTGTTCTTCTTAGTGATTTGCTCAACAAATGGTTGAGTATAGGTGTCAACAGTAAATGTGATAATATTGTTTTGAATTGTGTATGTTCTTGACAGGAAAAGAAGCTGATCTGAACCTTTGTTCATTTTTAAGCTACCTGCAAAATACAACTTCAAATCAGGATTCAATACTTTAATCTGATTGCGATTGTCGATAAAACAAAAATCTATAGTCCCTAAAGTATGGAAATCAATCGCAAGGGGAATGGAATTAGGTTGATTATTGCGTCCGAACAAGACGCTTTTTTACTATGTTAATATAATGTATCATATTTCAATTAGTCCTCAAAGGTTTTTGTTTGCTCTTTGGCAAAACACTAATTATAAATTTACTTTTCTACTTGTGACTCAATATTGCACCTATGATATTTATAAATCTCAGTTTGAACAATTTCTCTAACTGTTTCTCGTGTGATCATCTTTGATTGAACTTCCACAAGTTGAACTTGAATTTGAACCAAATCTTTTTGCACTTCGTCCATCTTGTTGTATAGGCTAATACAGAAGAATCCCGCAATGGCTAAGAGAACAGAGCAAATGGACTTATAAGTAATATGATTAAATGAAGGTTTATTTTCCATGCTTTATCCTGCGATTATATGAAATATTTATAGTTGCTGCTATCAAAAATCAATAGTCCAACCTTTATTGACAAGCTGAGTAACGTAACTTTCGCTTGGTACGTAGTTATTGATATTATTTGCGAAGGTAATGTAACCAGCATTATTTGGTGAATAATTGTAGACGTAGTTCAGAACATCATTCATTCTGCTTTGGTTCATGCCTAAACCACTCAATTGAAGATTTGTAATTGAATAATCGTAACCAAGGTCGATCGACAAATCTGTACGTGGGCAACTCTCAACAATAATATCAGTTAATGAATATCTATTATCACGAACATTAATCCTGTACAAATTAGGACAATTTTTCACATTCAATTTAGCTAAATAGGATACATCTCCATTACCTCGAACATACAATTCACCTAACTTTGGCAAATCTTCTACTGTGACATTTGCAGCTCGTAGATAACTGAGATATAATATTGAAAGTTTTGGACATTGCATCAGTTCAAAACCATAATCCAATGTTGCAGATTCAAAATTTGCTTCATTCAAGTTTGCACAATTTTTCAAAGTAAAATATTCAAGTTTATTGTTATTATAATCTTGATAAGCATAAACTTTATATAAAGAAGGGCAATTCTGAATATTGATACGCTCCAACTCATAGTTTTGATAACATTCGATATTATAAATTTTTCTATTACCTTGACTGATGAAGTTCTTTACATGGGAAGCCCCTCTCATGATGAAAGTTGAAAGATTTGTATATTGAGATATGTCCATATCTCCGCTCATTGCGTATGGACGGTACAAATATGCAGAAACGATATTGGGTGCTGCTTCTGGTGATGGAAAACTCTCTAATGTTTGATAAGAATCTTCAAAATTAACTCCTGATAACGCAATATTATTGTTCCATGTAATGGTACAATATTTTTCGGCATCATCAGGTAGATTACGTCCTAGACGATAAAAATACGGAGCAATAAGACTTGAACAATTTTCAAGATGAATTTCCTTAGCTTTATACAACCTTGTAAAGTCACATGATGCTAAGGAATGACATTGATTGAGATTTATACCTGACACATGCTCACATTCATCAAATTGTATCTCTTTCAAGTTAGAGCATCCGCTTAAATTGACATCATATAATGGACCTGCATTCATATTTTGCAAGTTAATAGTAGTTAATTTTTCATAATCAGTAATCATCAATGAAGATAGTCCACTTTGGTAAAGGTCCAATATTTGGAGATTATATGGTCTTGTTTCAGTTCCTTCAAATGGAAAATCTCTCATTGCACTGCAATACTGCATATTAAAGTTGATCAATTTTGGAACCAATGCCCAATCAGGTGTTTCAGTCCAAGAGAAATAATAGCATTTGCTGAAATTTATGATCTGAAGATTCGGTAATTTTGTGCATTTTTCAGCTGTTAATGGAAATGCTTTAAAATCACTTCTATCTGTAATGTAAAGTGAACTCATCACATAGATGCCACTACCTCTTACCTTTACAGAACGCTCTCTGCTATTTGAATAGCTATGACTTAAAGTTTGAAGTGATCCAGTTGTTTCAAAATGTTCTTCTTCCTGTAGAGAATCATCATCCCAATCAATATAAAGCTCATTTCCAAGCAACGAATTTAGTCTGAAGCTCACACTTGAAGTTGAATTCCATTCCAGAGTCATTTCACCATATAATGCAGTATATTGCTTTTTGCGCTGTCCGTTGATGACTTTCAAAAGTTTCGTTATATGCATGATGATTTTACCTCACTTATTAAAGAATCTCTGTTGGAGCCGTTACAAGATAACCTTTTCCATTGTTGATGACACCAAATAGATAGGTGCCTATATCTGATTCACCCAGAATGATGTTGCCTTTGTAGGTGAATGTACTATCAGCAGTAGGTTTCGTCACTTCTAGCACAATAGAATCACCACTTGTGAAGTTGATAAAACTGTTAGTTCCCAACGCGACAATTGAACCTGCTGCCATTTCCATCATGTGATAATCACCACGTTTGCCATCAATAGTAAGCTGACTTGATACTGTTCCCATATCATAGACAACTGTTTTTGAAAGTTTTTCATCTACTTCATTTGTCAGATTCGTAATTGAAGAATAAATCGTGTTCATTTCCGCATCAAAAGCAGCACTTGTCACATAAGAATTTGAACCACCAGATATTGAGCTGAATTTGGTATCAATTTCTGTCTTGGTGTAGACATTGGACATTGTGGCTTTTTGATTCAACTGATTCTGCAAATCATAGATTTTAGAGATTGGAAGAGTGTTCATCAGCGAACTTGGAATTGTAGGCAACAATGAACTTGGTATATTTGACATCAAACTGCTTGGTATGACTGGAATCTGTCCACTTGGTATTTTTCCACCAGTAAGATTTGGAATTGTTATGCCAATATCTCCTGATGTGAGAAAATTCGTTGTATCATAATTGAAAGTTTCTGCCACCCATCCTGATTCACCACGATAAACAGCCAACTGACCTTCGAGAGCATTTTCAGGAAGAAGTCTTGCTCTTTCTTCTTCAGTGATTCCTGTTCCACCCATTTCTCCATCTTCTCCATGAAAGAGCGCACCATCAGTCCATGATAAACCGTCATCATTTGAAAAGCGTATATAATAATCACTGCTGATTGGAGTTTCATGCCAAGGTCCAGAAGCTGCTTCTGCATATTGGATCTTGACATTTGGTGCAGGAGAACCATCATTCCCATTAACAATGAGAATTGCTTCTGTCCATTCTCCTTCAGGATAGCGTTCACGATAGTAAGAATCTTCCGCAGTTCTTGTTTCGTGCCAATCAGTTAATCCATCTACTGAGAATTGCAATTCTCTTTCTGCTCGAAGTTTTGCCATTACCCAATCTTGGCTTACACCACCTGAAGTAATTGGCAATGGTGATGAACCAAAGGGGTCAATAGCACCTAAGCATGAAATATCAAATCTGTAGTCATAAATAACTCTTCCATCAGATGAAGTGCCTCTTACTTCAAAATATGCATTTATGCTGGATTTTTTATCTACCTTAGCAAGAAATGTGTCAGTGTTGGCATCAAGAGACACATATAAAACCCCATTTGCGATGTCTGATTTGTCGATACAATCATCAAGAGTTCTGACCATTGGCTCTGTTGTGGAATCGAAGTCGGAATCAATGGCTGCTCTCCAAGCTGTTCCGTGAAGATAAGTCAACCGGAATCATAGTACCGTTAGTATCAATCTGAACAAAATGAAGTTCCCATATAGGTTGTGCTTTGTATGAGATGGTTGGCTTAGTCAAAAGCTGTCCACCAGAAGAAGTGATGAGTTTCCCTGTCTCTGTGTTGATATATAAAATTTTATCACTCATGTATTTTTTATCCTTAAATATAGTAATATTTATGGTCTGAATTTAAATCCATTGTTTACATTCCAGTCTGCCAAAATCGAAAATTTTGTCTGTGATGCAAGCCATGCACCACGTCTGATGGTTTGTTCAGTGGTGCTGAAAGTAGAACTTGGTGTACGTGGAAACCTTGCCCACGTATCGGCATCGCCAAATGTGTAACGATTGCTTTCATCCATTTGCCCATATTTTTTCAAATTGATTCCTTCACTAAATCCGAAAGGTGAGCACCAAAAATCATTGTATTGTGTTTCATTACTGTAGTTGACATTGTCGGTGCATTTGTATGCCAGACCAAAACATAAAATATCAGGTTTTCGGTCATCAGGAAATGGGAAAATATGATCCACTTCAACAGTATAGTTCCAGACATAACCGCAATATCCAGGATTTCTATTATAATGGGTTGTTCCTGAACCAACACGTCCTGAAAATGTATCGGCAGAAGTGAATTCACCTTTAGTGGTGTATTGTTCATTTGCAACATCAATGGATTTGTTGATGGTTTCTGCTACACTTGGCGGGTCGTGTGAACTGCCTGATTTTGTAATGATATGACCGTGCATTTTTGTTACTTTGGTATAGCGCATCATATCAAGAGCTTGTTTTGCTCCTTTAAAGAAGTTAACGTAATCTGAATTAATACTCTTATACGGCAATGCTAAGAACGAATACTGAATCTTTTCTTGAAATTCTGAAGACTTGTGCATCTTAGGAAAATCAGTTGCTTGAGTTGGAGCGTCTTTTTCAAGGTAACGGTCATATTCGATATCCACAAAATATGGAGCAAGAGTGTTGATTGATGTTCTTATCCATCTAATAAAGTCGAATGTACGAAGTCTTAATAAATCCGGTAGATATATAAACTTGCCTCCGACTAACACCAACTGCTGGTAAATTAATACCTGTTATAGCAGCACGTTCACAAATCGCTTCCTTCAAGGCCAACGCATAGGAAATATTACCGGGATCAGGATTGCTCCAATCCATGCAACAATCACTCCAACTTTTAGGAATCTTTATCGCCATATTGCGGCTTCTCCTATGTAAATGTATTGTTTTTCATTCCCAGCAACATACTTGTCAAAAGAAATTGTTCTATTAGTGCCGGTGACTTCAGAGTCGTCATTCTTCATGAAACGAAATATTGTTGATTGGCTGACTTTTGGTTCATCACCTTCATACCATCCGTTCTCATCACCAACAGAACCGATTAACCATTTTCCTTTATCATAGTGAATAAATCCATAACTGTAATGACCATTTTCTTTATTCATGCTTCTCGTATAACGTAAGCCATAACCATCCTTCCATTCAGGTAGGCCAATAACTCTCTGACCGGATACATCACCATGTGGTTTATACACACCGTATGGTGAATTTACATCTGATTCCTTCAACCAGTAATTGAACATTACTTCCAAAGTTGCTGACTTATTTCCGTTGGTTATTTCTCAATGCACCACGTACACGGAAAGTTGAACTGCCAGATTCAGAAGGTAAACTACCTGTATAAAAATTGTCTCCAGCATAAACTAATTCTCCTTTGTCATTACGATAATGATATTCCAATGGTGTATAGCCTGGAAATTTACCATTTATCAACATCCAGCCAAATTTAGGTTCGGAATACAAGTAATAATAACCGTCTGTCCAATAGCAATAGTTGTTCACATCCTGAAATACTGGCACCAAGGTTCTAGTTCCATTTAAATTTAATTTAATGTTGTATCCTATTACGCTAGAGATAATCCATCCTTTACCATTTACATGATATGCAAATAGATTATTGTCTGCTTCTCGACCTACCATTAGAGTGGTTGAACTCATATTGAAGAGTGGTAATATTGGAAAATTCAAATTCTGTGGTGAAGATAACCAACTCATGATTCAGATCCTCCGGTTTTTGACACAAGGTAGGAATGTGCAAGAATCCAGCTTCCGGTTGGCAATTCACTATCAACAGACAATTCTGTAAGGAAGAGAGTACCATTGCCTGTTGTTGGTTGATCTTTTCCATTTGGAAAAAGAGATACCGTATATCCAGTTTTAGAATTCCCATAAGTTATTCTTGCAAGAACCACTTCTTGAGCCGGTCCAGCATTTCCACTTGGAGTTGTGTTTGAAGCTCTTCCTATCACTTCAAGGGTCTTTCCTGAACCGAATGAATTTGCTCTAATAGTTTTATTATCACCACGAACTTCGAGTGATGGCAAATAGTCTATGATATTGCAAATGGCATCGTACATGCTCTGCAATGTTTTGTCACCAGTTTGTGGTTTTCTTGGTAAAATCGCCATAATTTTTTCTCCTTAGTCCGCATCTGTATATAAATCTTTATCCCAGCCATCAGGAGAATGAGCATAAGTACATGTCGCAATCCAATACTTTCCGTCGTAGCTGACAGAACCTCCTTCACATAGCCAGTTTCCACCAAGTTTCTTTACGATACCAAAATCGCCATTGCTTGGATCTGCGATTCTTCCACTCTTCTTTGCAACAGCCCATCCAGCCTGTTTCTGTGTAGTATGTTTGCTCTGCTCAGAGAGTTCATAAATCGGGTAATCGAATGTTTCAACACCGAGGCTTTGTTTTTTGTTTTATCATACGCCATGTTTTTCCATTCGACTTTTCAAGTGGAATTTCTGATGCTTCCTTGATCCAGCGATAAGTCTGAATGTCAGATTCGCTTGTGAGGGAAGTTGTTTTTGCTGTTCCCCACCATGATGGAACTGTATTCGTTCCTAATGCAATAAGATGATAATTCCAGTTGGTTCGATAATTTTTTCTGCTCTCGATCGGAAGAGAAAGCATCCTCACAGTCAATGAAGATTGTTTTGGTCCATAACTTGAACCTTTCGGTATTTCATTCCCGTTTGCGTCATATTCAATGCTCCACTCCAATTCGCATGACCAGATAGGACCTTCATCTTGTTGAACACTAATGGATGAAAGAGAACCATGTTCTGAGCTTTGGCCGATTTTATGTTCTGCTGCAAAACTTTCACATGCAGATTGAGACCCTTTATATATCTCAGTAGTGTTCTTGCCATTGGTATCAGTAGTGAGAGTTAATCCCTGATATGTTTTTGTTGCTGTATCTAATGCCATATTAACTGATGACTCCTATTTTTTTCAACTCAGTGGTAATTTGTTTTAGGATTGCTTCTTGTGCTTTCTGAACAGTGAGAATCTGATTGTTGATATCAGTCTTGCTGTCCGTCACGACAGATGAAGCAAATCCACCTCTGCTTGCAAGTTCATTTGTCATGGTTCCACGCCCAAGAGAAACTTTCATATTCATATTACTGAGTTCATATTGCAGATCAGAAAGTTTCTTCACTTGAGCGATCTCCTCTTTCGTCAGCTTTGAACCTTTCGTTTTTTCTGCATTTCTTAATGCTTCAAGTTGTGCTGCTTCTTTTCCAAAACCTGCAGCTTTCATTGCCTGAAGTTGTAAGTTTTCACCTTGACTCTTTAAATCGTTTTGCAGATTCAATGCACCAAGCTCACGTTGTTTTTTAAGGATTGCTTCGATTTCTGCTTCATCTTTGGTGATGCCTTTTGCCTTCAAATCATTGATCAATTTGTATTTTGCAATCTCGTCATTCAAGCCATTCAGCTTCATCTTGGCAATGTCGATTTCCTGATTTAAAGAATCTTTCTGTGAAGTGTAATAATCTGAACTTTTTTTCTTCAAAGCAGCAATTTCTTTTTCGATATTGTATGTCTTTGTCAATGATTCTTGTCTTTCAGCTTCTGCTTTTGCTATCGATTCATTTATTTTTGCAATCTCTTCACCGACTTTAACATATTCTTTATCTACATTTGCATTACCTTTGCCTGCCGCTGATTCAAGTTCTTTTTGTTTTTCTTTCAGAGATTTTAATTTTTCTTCATTTTCTATGATACTTTCAGTCAAATCTTGACGTTTTTCGAGCTCTCTAACACTTTCCTTTTCTTTATAGCTAATTTTATCTTCATTTGAAAGTGATTCATAATGGTCTTTTTCTTGAGCCTGTTCTCTTGATTTCTTACTTCGTTCTGCTGCTTGATTATGATTATCTGTTGCGGTACTGATAGTTTGCTGACTTCTTTTCTTCAATGCCTCTGTATACGCTTTTTCTGAACGTTCTCCATATTCAACAATAGAGTTCAATTCCTTTTGCGCAAGCATTAGTTTCTCTATTTCGATAATTAATTTCTGCCATTTTTCAATATCTTTTGCTGTAGTGGCATTTTGCGCCATACTATTTGCAACTGCAAGTTTTCCTTCAAGACCACCTGAATTCCATTTATCTGCTCTAGTAACATTAACAGATTTTGTTGCATCTCCAAAATAATATGGAGTAACTTGTGCATTGACATTTCGTATTCCAAGAGCACTTTCAGTTGCTGAATCGGCAGCCATCTTCTGTGCGTTGACACTGATTTTCGCTGCATCCACCTTCATCTGCTGCTGATTTTTTAGAAACGTTCTCTGAGCTTCATCCAAACCAGTAATTTTACCAGTTGCCATATCAATTGAAACGCCCAAATCTCCATATCTCTTGGTCAAAAGAGAAATTAATTCTGCTGCTTCCATCTTCATAGCATTGGACATATTTTCAGCTTGAGATAATTCTTTCAATCTTTCAAGATAACTGGAATCTGCTTCTTGCTGCTTAAATGTTTCTTCAAGATTTTTATTTGCCTTATCAACTGCATTAGAGGCTTTCATAGCATACTCTTCAGCAGAAACGGTCATAATATCCCAAACTTTAACTGCAAGAGTTCCCAATGCCGCTATTGCTGCCGTTGCTAATCCAATTGGTGATAATAGTCCGGTAAATGCTTCAATAATGTTCTTTGCTGCTCCACCAAGTTTACTACCAAGTTTGTTTACTGATTCAAAGCCTTTACCAGCGTTTTCCATACTGGATTTAATATTGGCACCAGTTTTCTTCGCTTGTTGATCTACCTCTTGCAGACCTTTCTTCATTTCGCGGTTATCTACCGAAAACTTAGCCTTAATTGCCATATTATAGGTTCCTTTAATATATGATATCTGTTACTGTTTATCTTCTGTATAACGGGAGAAGATGCTTAATAAACTAATTGGAATTTCGCTCCGATATTATTTATTTTTCCGGGTTGGTCGTCATGATAGAAAAATACTTGAAATAATCTTCTTTCTTGATTACATCAAGCTCTATTAGACGTTGGCAAATCATTTCAACAGCTCTTCTATCTTGTGCAATCAGAATTTCTTCTTCTGATCTCTTGTAAATGGTATCATCTCCGTTCATCCTTGCATATTGTGCAAAGTAATAACAGGCTGCTGTCAAACTCATCTCATTCATAATTTTGTAAGGCGATTCACCTGTGACGGAATGTACTTTTGCCACTAAAGAAGTGATCCAATCAGCATCGAATATAATCTTATTGTTGTTTGGTGTCTGTCTCTTTGGAAAAAGATTTAACGGTCTGAATGCAACACGAATTGAATTAATGATGAGCTTTATTCCTTCTTCATAACTGATATTGAGCTTCTTCGTATAATTTAGCGACTTACTGAGTAGAGAAACTGCATCGCCATCTTCAATACCGTTGTCTAAGATATAGAGAAAATAATCAATATCGATTGGTTTTGGCTCTTTTTCTGTAGCAACAAATGGTGATGATGTTGCCCATAAGAAAGCCCATTTTGCAGGAGTAAGAGTCTTGGTTTTACGACCATCAAATGCAAGCTCTAGTCCGCAGAACTGCTTGCAGTGCTTTGAACTCTTCAGCAGGATTGTTCTTCAAGTTGTCGAGTTCATCCAATTCCTTGTCTGTGGCGAATCTATGTTGAAATTCCTTGTCTTTCGTCAGTTGAAAAACTGCATTTTGTACGTTCTTAGGAAGGTTTGAAAAATACATATATTAAATTCCTCTAATCTTATAAAAATATGGGGAGTTTTTGTACTCCCCCTTTAGTAAATCATATTTGCTGATTATTAAGCAATTGAATCTTCAATTGGATGAAGTGTTGCATTATCAGCTCTACGAGCAGATACGGAACCTTCTTGAAATGCGGTGTTTGATTCTGTTCTTGAAACAGAAGTAACAAGATAACTATTCTCACCAATGGTGATTGTCTTTCCTGCTTTAACACCTTCTCCTGTATAGACCCCTTGAATATCAACTGTAGTGCCTTTTGAGTAGGCTGCAATATCAATGATTTCGCCTTTTTCATTGCGGGCTTCGGCTGTCTCAACTGTATCATTGAATGTTAAACTATTTGCTATGATACCTTGTGATAAGCCACTGACATCGGATGTGACTCCGAAATATTCTTGCTGGAAGTTCTGGCATAATATTATGTTTCCTTTAATTAAAGTTTTTAACTAAGAATTTGTGATTATAATCACATTTTTTCAATACTATTTATATCGACATCGGAGCAGATGTGAATATCTGATAATTGAATACTGCTCTGTTTGATTCATTCGTTATAGTGAATGAACTATTGACATAAAGAAAACCACACACGGGGATGTCACCAAATGCATCTGAAAGTGGTTTACGCTTGACAATGTAGTCAACCAATTGCTTTTCCATTGTCTTGTAAATTTCGTTGAATTCATCTCCTGAACGGTCATCTGCTATCAATGTGTCAACTGTGATGTTCAAGTCATATTGATAATCATCCAAACCGTGGGTTCACTTGTGTTACAGTATCAATGCCGACAACAATCATGAAACTTTCACGCTCATCAACATATTCATAATACGGCATAATGCTGAAGTTTTCTTTTTCCTTGAAAGCAGGTTTTATTAAATCGATAATCTTTCTGATGATTTGTTTTTCTTGAGCCATTTTATTTCCTCTCTGTTATAATTCACGCTCTCTGTTTGCTATTTGCTTCATTTCCCTCATCAATGAGTTTGACACTTTGCGATAACCAGCCAATTCTGCTTTCTTGGCATATCTTTCAATGGCTGTTACATTGTTGGTTATTTCGACACCGCTGTTCATCTTTGTCAGAAGTCAATTTCACTGTGTTAAAATTCAAGTTATTCAGTTTAGTGCTTTTAGACATTATTTTCAATATCGAATTTGGTACTTTCGCACCTATCGAAGTCAAATTCTTACCCCACATCACACGGGATAAACCTCTTGTCTCGATTTTTGCGGCTTTCTTTGCTTGTGCCTTTGTCTTCGTATAGGCAAATGCTGTTCCTTTCTTAATTCCGCTCTTGGTATAAAGCACTTTATATTTCATTTTCTTTCGATACTGGTCATAATCTTCTTTTGTTGGTTTATGATTCGGATATTTGTTCCTGATAAGAAGTCCTAATACAAGAATAGGTCTGCTCCAATACTTTTTCTCAATTGATGCTTTACCAATTGAAGGAGGCGTAGCTTTGGCAGCACCATCGGCAAAGTCGGTTGACACTCTTATTAGAATATCTTTTGTCTCTGACTGAATATCTTCAATAACCTTCTTTGCGTTCGCTTCAAATTCACTCATATCATAGTCAAATTTTACGCTTTTAGAGAATGAACTTTTTAACGGTTTTGCAGTTGCCATTATGCGCCTATTCCTTTACTTTGAGCTATAATGAAGATTTTAACAGAGGCATTTGCTGAATCAATTTGCAAAGATTCTACTTTGTACCAGCGATCACGGAATTTTATTCTGTCATTGATCTTCGGCATTCTGAATACAGGCAGTTTTATATCAAGGGTGAAGTTCTCGCCACTTGTAACTCCGGGCATCTGTGAATGAAATATCATCATTGACTGGACTGACAATGCAAGTATAATTCATGCCATCAATCTGAAAAAACTCTGTAAAATCAGGATTTGAAAAGATGTCATTCATCATACTATGAAATACTGACATAATTATTACCTTCTGTTTGTTGATAGTGACAGACGAGATTTGAACTCGCAACTTTCGGGTCGGAATCACGAAGTTTTTCCTGTTAAACTACTGTCACAATTTTATTATATTTATCACTTCATGAAAAAAGAGCGGAATGTTTTGTTCCGCTCTTCTAACTAGGAATTTTATATATGAATAATTTGGCTTATTCAGCCTTGGTAATGCAGAAGCTCTGAGGTCTGCGAACGCAGCAATCAAATTCCATATCCATGATAATCTGAATTGCCTGTTTCTTTGCTAATGAAATATCATCAACTTTAACTTTGAGTGGTCCGAATTCTGCAACAGCAACGTCTGTAAAGTCACCGAGAATGATTTGGTCATCAGCGAGGAAGTTGTTCACAACGACTTCATAACCTTTGATCATGTTATCTTCGCAGAGATATTTTGATCCTGCCACTTTATCTTTGAGTGTAGTTTCAAATTTAGCTTTGTTGTTTGAATTCATTACCCAGTAAAGGTTGCCTGTTACGTTGTTTTCGCGGATTTTCTTTTCAGCTTCAACAACGCCAGCCCAGCTGTAAATGCCGGAAGGTGCAACAGTATTAACACCGGAAGTTGCATAAATGCCAGTTGGTTCATTGCTTGCACCTGATCCTACGAGGATCATCTTATCGCGTAATTCTTTGATTGCATTGACCATATCTTCCTCAACGATTGCATCAGCTTCTGGCTTTGCCTGAAGTATGAGTGAGAATGGAATTGGAACACAGATACCTGCTTTCTTTGGTGTGAGGGTCTTTAAACTGAATGTTGGTTCACTATCAGCAAGTTCTCCATCAAGGCCATACATTGCTGCAGTAGCACCAGATGTCATAACTGCAAAACTTACAGGTGCGCCATCAGATGGAATGGTATGAAAGCCTGTTTTTTCGAGAGTAAGTTCAGGTCTGAGTGTTGGAACATACTCTGTTGGTAAGTAGGTGGTATTGATAAGAGCACCACCGGAATTGGCTCCGGGAACTGAGTGCTCTGAACTGGCCGATCGGCACGAATAAATCGTGATCGTCTTCAGCATTGAGAGTGCGTTGTGCGTTATGAGAAATATTCATCTCATATTCTGCGTCTTTTGTTCCTTTCCAAATGGAACGGATTGCTTTTGTAATGGAGTATTTTTTAGGAGTTTCCATGGAGTTCTTTTCCTTTAAGTTTCGTTTCTGTTTCACGAGTTGTTTAAATTCTTTGAGAGAACGCTTTTCCTGAATACAGGTTCTTGCCAATTCCTCTTCTCCGGCTAATTCCCCGGCAGCAAGAATATCTTCTGCTTCATCAGCAGGATCAAGTTCTTTGTCTTCCGGTTTTGGAGTTTCGGTTTGGGGCTGGTTTTGAGATGTATCAGCTTGTGTTGAAGTCGCGTTGTTTTGAACTTCGTCAAGCTGTTTCTCTGTGTCAAGTTGTTCTGAATCCTGTTCTTGGAGTTTGTCTTTATCATCCATATTTAGTGTAATTCCTTGATTTGAATCATTGTTTAAATTTCGCTGATACCCAACGGTATGATCTGCCGGAACGGTACAACTGGAACATTCATAAGGTTGCCATTTAGTGATATACACAGTTGGAAAATCACCTCTATTTTGCTGGACTTTTGTTTCCATCACAATGTAGCCGACAGATACATTACGTCTTATTCCTGAAAGAATATCTTTAAGCACCGTTTGAGGGAAGTCATTTTCACTGAATCTGACCAATATCTTGAGCTTACCATCAGAAAGATAAGATTTCTCAACGACACCTAATTGCTTTTCTGTATCGTGTTCAAATAAGAATGGACATTTCCCATCTACCATTCTTGAAAAATCGATATTCTCTTCTCCAATGACAAGAACTTCGTAATAGCCATCATTAGGATTGTCTTCGTTTGCACGAAAGAACGGTTCTGATGACGCAACGGAAAACTCAATTAAATCAGAACGTTCAAGTGATTCAACTGAAGCATTTAATTCCAAGTTTCTTGTATGATGTTTCATATAAAAGTCTCTTTTTTTTTTCATTTATTATTGTTTGTCCTCCATATCGTGAAGGAAGATAATTAGAAGTTTCGTCATCAATATTATTTATTATCAAAAGGTGTGTTTTCTTCATTATTTATAAATTCAGGATGATTACTCTCTTCATTGAACTGATTTACAACATCAAGTGGAAGTGGCTCAGCTTCTCCGAAGGAAAGATTATGATTCTTTAGCTTTTCATTCCATTTTATCCATCCATCAAGAACATCATCAACATCATAGCCACGCGCTTCAATTTCCATTATTGGATTTGTTAAGCCAAGCTTTAATCTTCTTTCAACAGCAATAATATCTTTGGCTGCATCAAATAAATCATCTTTGCGTGGAATAAAGCTAAAATCTAGATAAGTTTTAAAATGAGATGGCTTAATCAAATTACTTGTGCTGTTTATAACATAGCTTTTTAGCCAAAGTGAATATTGAACAGTTTTCCAGTTATCGATAAGAAAACGCTGAATATCAGAATATGTTTTTGCCTCATCAAGAGATGCTTCTCTTAATGAAGAGTAGTTTACTGCTTCGTAATCATGTGCTAAACGATTATAGCTTACTCCAACTGAAGAAGCTATTCTTCTGATAATTGATTTTGCAAATCCACTAAAGTTAGTATTAGGATGAGTTGGAGTAACAGATTTTACAGTATATCCATTTGGCACAATAGATGCCTCACCTGGAGAAAGTTCACTTACAAATACTCCTTGATCTTCTTCTTCTGTATTTGCATCAAGCATATCACCTGATTGAGAGGAGTCATTTCTTTCATAGAATATACCTTGACATGCAGAAACTTTTGCTGCAAATAATTCAGCTACTGCATAGTCATCAAGCTGTTTCAGTGAATCTATTGATGCAACTATATCACCAAAACCGCGAGTTTGTCCAACGAATTCATGTTTATAAATGTGGATAATTTCATCTGCAGGAATTTTAATAAGTTTACCAACTTGATAATTATCAACTGTTGCTTCTCTGAAATAATAGTTTACTGGCTTATTATTCTGGTCTATTTCAACACCCATAACAATAGCGTTTTGACTTGGTGTTCTATTCTGCTTTTTAGTAATATCTATTTGAAGAGAATCAAGCAATTCAAAAGAAATACCATACGGATTTTTTGCATTTTTATCTACACGAATGAATACTTCACCATCTATAACAAGAGTGCGTAATATTAAAATATCAAGATCTATATCACCCATCTGACCACACTTAGAAATATAACCATTCATTTTTTTCCCATAATCCCACCATGCATATTCTATTTCTTTATTAAATTCTTCATTTAGTGTGCCATCTGGATTCTTTACCAATGACTGTAAACGAAACCCTTGACTACCAATAATAGATTTTTGCATATTGTTTAAATGAGAACGGAATATCTCGTTATTCTTTGCTAAATCTCTACTTCTAACAATAAGTGTTTGTAAATCACTCTCTAAATCACGATTTATTGGAGCAAATGTTGACATTAACCATGAAGTAAAACGTGTACGAGATGCTCCTTTAAATGAACGTTTTTTCTTTACATTTTTTTTATTCTTATCAAAAATAGCTTTTATATTAAACATGCTTTACCTCATTTGCCATACATACTTAATTCTACCTCGGTTATTTGCAGAATATTTATTTTGCTCTTGCTCTACTTTTGATTTAAAATATTCACGCAATTTTAGTAATTCATCAACTGACATATATTGAATAGATTTATCTCCAACAGACATTGATGATTGTGCAGCAGTTGCTTTACCTGCTATAGTAGCTTCTATTGCTTCTAAATAAAGCTCGTTCTTTGATTTAATACATGTATCCTCATCAGTAAGCAAAAAGTTTTTTGTAACTTCAAAATCACCTTCTTCAATAACTCCTGTATCATCTAGCAATTGATAACGATGATTGCCTGATGGCCATGTTGATGTTTCTTCAGCAGTAGCAATTAAATAATATTCGTTATTCTGTTGATTTATCGTGCTGATAATTATCTTTAAACCAGTATCTCTAATAACGATTTTAGCACTATCTGAAGTAACCTTATATTTGAAATTAAAACCTTGTGTATGTTTCATTGAATTTTACCTTTATAACTCTATTGCTGATCTTCCATATCAAGGAGGAAGATACTTAAACCTAGAGATAATTCTAGATAAACTCCGTACAATAATTGGAGCTTTCATCACCAATACTATTTATATTTCTTAATCCATATTGAACCATGATTGTTTAAACTTCTCACCAAGAATCTGCTTTTCATCATGCTTTTTCTGTGTAATCAATACCTTTTCCCATCTTCTTTGTAGTGATGGTGCTTTGCAGAATCTCCATCTATCTCTCTTGAATGATGTTTCTGCAACATCTACAGCAACATACGCCATTTTCAATACGTCAAACCAGTCATGCTGAGCTCCATTCTCTGGCTCCCAGTTTTCTGGTGCATCTCCAAATTTTTTTGTTGCGTCGGGTTTTACACATACTATCTGCTTAATAACCTCATCAGTAATATCAGGCATGAAATAAAGATAATTATTATTTCTCTTCTTCTGACTATACAGATAGTAAATCAAATTCGATTGATAGTGCTTTGCTGATGCAATAATCAACTTATTAATATGCTCTGATTTTCTCCATGTTTGTTGATTCATTGATGTTCCTTGATACATCATAATTTGCGGATGTTTATTTGCAAAATACTGCACTTCATTTGTTCTATGACCTTGTCTATCTATTAGAGCAAATGTTGGCTTAATTCCTACTCCATTCTTTACTAGATATTCTTTTAGCAACATATCTTCGACAGTTTCAACCTTGACAAATGGTACGTTGTTCTGCTTTGAAAGCTGTTCTAAATTTGCATTCACCTTCTCTCTGTCATCATCCTTCAAGAAAAGATATTGTGGTTCTTTTGCTTCTATCAAATGAAGATTATCATTTACATCTAGACCAAATATGCCAACAACTGAACGGTTATCCTGCGTATCTGCAACTAGAAAAATCATTTCAATATTGTCAAGTGATGGCTGTTCAGATGGCTTCCAACAGTGAATCTTTAATCGTTCAAAATCTTCTTTTACAACCTCTCTTCTCTTGTATGGCAATCCACGAAATGAATTATCAAATGTGGTTTGAAATTCGATGTCAGAACGTTTTCCTGCTTCAAGCTGAGCTGTTGCAATTGTTTTCCAGTTTAATGCAGGAAGTTGAGAAGCTAATGCGCCTACTTGATAACCGGGTGCGTCCTGCTTCAGTTCAGGAATCTCGTGAATGTAACCTCCTTGCACGTTCATATCATGCTTCATCGTTTCAAGATGTTCAAACCCGCATTTAGGACAGACAAGGCGGATTGTTGAAGGTTTGACAATGTGTTGTCTTTGCTCTTCGTTGTATTCGGTCTCGAATTGAAGATTATGAATATCACAGCTTCGCATTGAAAGTTTGCCGCAATGCTGACAACGCAAATGCCAATACCCTTTGGAGGATTTCAAGAACTGCTTCCATATCTTTCCATTCTGTTCTGTTGGAGTGCAAACAAGGAACGTGATGGACGAATTATAGGAACGTGTTCTTTTTTTCAGATCAGCAACGTTGTCCAATTTACCAATAACAGGCCATACATCAACTTCATCACCTATTGCTATTTTACAGCTTTTAGAAACAATCTTTGAGCCTGCACCTTGAAAGTAAATGGTTGAATTGCTGAATGCATAACGATCTGCTCTATAAGAACGAGGTCTATCTAACTCTGGTTTTAACTGTGGAATACGCTTGATAAGGGGATTGATCTTGGTTAAATTCGTCTCTGAAGCCAACGCATCAGAAGGGTAAACAATCATTCCGCTGACATGGAGCAAAAACCATTCTCCACAACAACCCGACAACAAACATATTCGTTTTGCCGCATTTGTTCCGGCGCAACAACTGTTACAGTCTTGATACTGTCTAAATCCTCCCACTCCTTGATGATGTCTACTTGATACGGATATAAATCAAAGTCAAGGTAATTTCTTTCCGCAGAAACATCCTTGCTGAAATCAATATTCTTCTCTGCCCACGGGATAATGTGCTCAAATGGGGTGATTTCAAAGAAGTCTCTAATCGCGCCAATAAGATTAAATTTCGTCTTCATTATCTTCACCCTCATTCAAATAATCATTCTCTATTTCATCAAGAGATTGCTTCATATTCTGCAATGCCAGATCAAGATTCTCATTTAGTGTTTTCATCTGATCTTTTGTTAAATGCAGATTAATCAGATTGTTTTTGAACTTAGAAAAATTCTTTGAAAACACCGTAAAGAAACGTTCTGACCATTCATTAAATAATTGCTCTTTTTTTGCAGTTATCTTCTGTGACAGATATTCAGTCTCTTTGATGATTTTCTGTCTTCTTGCTTCCTGAATATCCAGAGTACTCAGGCTATTATCGAAATCTCCAGCAATATTAATTTCAGTAAGTACTTCATTCACGTTAGGATCATCAGCAACTTCAACTATCTTGTCTTCATATTGCTTCTGATATTCTGGTCGCATCATGCTTAATGGAATGAAGTAAGTTCTCTTTCTGTTTTCTCCTTGCACTTTAAGGTGTGGCTTAAAGCCGGGATATGAATTTGCTGATCCCAACTCCAAGTGATAATGCCGCCTCCGATTGAGGTAACCAAATTCCTTTTTCGCTCATAGTGGTATTCTCCTCAACTGAAAATGTGCAAAAATCACAAAAACGAGGTGTGCGCCGCCTTCACCACGAATCCTCGGCAGTAAGAAAGTAACTAGTTGATCCGCGAAGACCTTGACTGGGGAGCAAAATGTCTTGGGCAGACGGATATTGGGGACCGAAATGTTTTGGATAGACCAAATGAACGTTTGAAAAATCTTGGGCAGACCTGTATGTAGTCGATTCATCATTTCTGTGATTCCTGTTGATTGTGTTTGTATAATGATAATTTATATGCCCATTGAACAAGTGTATTCGCAGCAAGCATGGAAATGAATGTGAGTGTGAGTATATGAATAAATGTCATTGTTGTTTATCTCCTTTATTCATGAGAGAAAGTGCATATTGTGTTGGCTTATTTCTGTAGACAAGTCTTTTTGTTCCATTAGGATTATTTTTCCAATAATCTTTTATATGTTCTTGTCTATGTTCTGCTGAAGAAATTAACTCAAGATTATCTAAACAGTTGTTTTGTTTGTTATGATCCTTATGATGAATGATGTATTTGCGTCCGCATTTTTTTCGATCATATTCAGGATGGAAAGCTAACCATACAAGTTGATGTACTTTCCATAAACTTGCTTTGTGTGCAGGTTTGCCGATTCTTACATGAAGATATCCGACATTTATCTTTTGACGGTTTAAGGATTCGTTCTTTGAAGAAGAATTTATATTCTGGAATGCTTTTCCATTTGGCTACTGTTTCTCGTGCAAGAGATTTCACTCTGCCGAGATTTGACACTTGATAATATTGTTCTAAGCCGGGAATCGGCTTCCATATTTCATTACTCATATCTGCTAACTCCGTTTATGATTTTCATTAACGAAGTTATTTATACAACTTGCTATGAAGAACGAATAAAATAATTAATTTAACTCTGTTGATGTATTGTTTGTCAATAAAATAAAAGGCTCTGTCACAACAAATGGTTGATTTTTGACGAGAAATAGCGTATAATAAT
>ERZ791909.651-NODE-651-length-27707-cov-3.280486_pt1 | contig 27707 bp, 23 predicted proteins | sample MGYA00510143_ERZ791909 | MGnify/ENA primary metagenome ERZ791909 (study PRJEB30046, sample SAMN00792093) | human gut metagenome | study: EMG produced TPA metagenomics assembly of the A metagenome-wide association study of gut microbiota in type 2... | reverse complement strand
TGGAAATCTATCATCTCCAGGAGGACGCATTGGATAAGCTATTTTTTAGCTTATGTCCGAACAATACAGATATTTCAGATATCCTGATAAAGGTATCAACGTTGAATGATTTTTATAGCACAAATATCTTTTCGGTGTATCCGGTTGCAAAGCATATATTGTCTATGGATGTTGATGCAAGACTGAAAGCTGGAGATGTTACTTTAATCAGCGATATCCAGAAGGTTACTATCAATGGAGTGGAAAAGAATTTTTATTCATTTGCTACGAAATATTGCAGCCATCACAATCCGTTGGAATTCCCTATTTACGATAGCTATGTAGAGAAGGTTCTGAAGTACTTCAGGGATAAGGATGGGTTTTCTTTATTCACAAATGATGATTTGAAAGAGTATATTCAATTTAAAGGAGTCTTAATAGACTTTAGAAAGTTCTATGGTCTTGAGCAGTACAACCTGAAAGAAATTGATAAATACATATGGCAGCTTGGAAAAGAGTATTTCCCTAATCACTACGGAAGGGGCAAGTGAGGTGATAGGTCATGAGGATACATTATTTTCAGAGATATCATGAGAAGGAGAATGTGGCTACAGCGAATACAATGCTTTTACTTTCGCGCCTTTATTCTTACTCATCAGATAAATTTTTTAGATTTCTGAAATCAGAGTACTTTTCAGATTCCTTTAATCCGGAGATTATTTTTACATTGCAAGAGAAGAGCGTTGATAGCATTCCAGATGCAACGATTACGCAGGAGGGCTTTAAGATAGTAGTAGAAACAAAAATGTCAGATTGGTTCTATGAGGACCAGCTGCTTCGACATCTAAATTCCTTCGGCGATGAGAAGTATAAAGTTATGATAACTTTGGCGCCAGAATTAATGGACGAAAATAAGAAGGCTGCTTTTGAGCAGAGGCTCAAAGAGTATAATGAAAAGCAACATCATCCAGTGATCCACATCAATACCACATTTGAAGCAATGGCTAATGCTATCAATGATGTTCTGGATGATAGGGACTATGACATGCAGGAGGTACTGGATGATTATCTGAACTATTGTTACAATGATGGCTTAATCCCAGTCTCAGATGCATGGAGGTATATGAGAATGCAGCTTGCTGGAACTACATTTGATTTCAATATCAGTTCAAATGTCTATTATGATAATGCTGAGCGTGGCTTTAGAGCTCATGATACACTTGGCCTTTATAAGAATAAGAGTGTGCGTGCCATTGGTAAAGTGATTGCGAGAATTACTGCTGTTGAAACAGAAAATGGTGTGAAATATAATACTGAGTTTGGCGAACTTACTAATGAGAGAAAAGAGGTTATAGCAAAGGCTATGGACGATGGCGACTCCCATGGATATGACCTTAGAACGATTGAACATAGATACTTTTTTGTTGAGAAGTTCTATGAAACCGACTTTAAGAAGGTTACACCAAGAGCACCGATGGGGACAAGAATATTTGATTTAACACAGATACTTGGCACTGATGACATTCCATCAACAGATCAACTTGCGGAAATGCTTAAAAACGAAACATGGACATAGACACTTATGTTGTTTCATAAATAAAAATTGGAGGTGTCGATATGGCTTTTGATCCAGGATTAAGAATAGGACAAATACTGAAGAATGCAGACGTGGTTGATACATTTAAATGTGGCAATATGGGTGGCATGCGTCGCTCAAGAACTACAAATACACTTGTTATTGTTTCTGATTACACTAAAGGCATTTATCATGATAAGTGGATTGGTGGAGTTCTTCACTACACTGGTATGGGGAAGAATGGAGATCAGGATATTAACTGGTCCCAGAATGCGACTCTTGCAGCATGCGGTTACAATGGCGTCGATGTCCACCTTTTCGAGGTAATGGATGCAGGCGAGTATGTGTACTGCGGAAGGATAGAACTTGTTGACAAACCTTACACCGAAACCCAGCCAGGTGAGGATGGAGTGCCTCGTAAAGTTTGGATGTTTCCTATCCGTCCGGTGCCTGATAATGATGTAAAGAAACCGGCCATGTTTGTATTTAAGGATATGGAAGACTTCAAAAATCGTGGTAAGGATGTAGATGCTCAGTACATGAAAATGGTTGCTGCAAGGAAAAAGAATGGAGAAAAAGCGACTTATGTACCACCAGTTATTCCAAAGCCAGAGCCAAAGCCGCCGGTAGTTATTCCTGATGATATTGTTGGAAAGCTGGTTCGGCATAAAACATTTGGCGTTGGAATGATTACAGCAATAGAAGGCACTTCTGTTGCTGTAGATTTTGATAAAGTTGGATTAAAGAAGATGGGGTACGAATTCTGCATGGAAAAGAAAATGCTGGAATTTATTTAGAAATTGCTTTGAAAACGATAAAAGTAGTAGCTGCAGTGATTTGTGATTCCCTTCAGGAAAAGAATCAGAAATTTGCTACAGGTAGAGGATGTGGTGAATTCAAAGGTCGATGGGAGTTAGCGGGCGGAAAGATCGAAGAAGGAGAACTCCACAGCAGGCGCTTATTGGGGAAATAAAAGAAGAACTGGATACTATTATTAAGGTTGGAGAACTTATTGATACGATTGAGTATGACTATCCTACATTTCACTTATCAATGGATTGTTTTTGGTGTTAAGTGATAGAAGGAGAGCTTATGTTGTTAGGAGCAGAAGAAGCAAAGTGGCTTAACAAGGGTGAACTTGATAGTGTACAGTGGCTCCCGGCGGACATTACATTGATATCTGAAGTCAAAGCGTTTATGAAATAGGAGGTGCAGCGTGGCAGAAATAACACGAATTGTAATAAAAGGCTCGTCGGGCTATTGCTGCTATGATGAAGCCTTCAATGATAAAGTGACTATTACGCAAGATTCAATAGAGTATAAATATGTTCCTTATCAGGAAACGGATATTAATCCAAATAGAAAGTGGAGTTATAAAACGAACAGTCCAATCTTCAAAATGAAATATGACGAGATTGCAAGTATGCTTTCAGGAATTGTTGAAAGAGGCGTTGAAGAGTTCTACACTGATATAGGTGGTATAGAAATTAATATTACATATTCAGATAAAACAAAGCTTAAAGAAACATATTGTGTGCCTGGTGATTGTTTCGAAGAATTATTTGTTGCAATTAAGAGCCTTGTACCAGAATGTGAATATACTCCAGCAGTCTTGCTCACATCAGAAGATTAGAAGATTTTGAGGAAGAAGAGTAATTATTCTTATGCGAAATTTACAAAGGCTATGTTGAGATATTATCTGATCAAATAGTCTGGAGGTTGATTATGGGTGAAATAGTAAATATGAATGGAACTAACAAGTTAGAAAACGTTAGTGATAAAAACGGATTGGTAGAGCTTACTGAAGGATTGCTTATGGATGCCAGAGCTTCTATTGACGGTAATAAGGCGTTAAGCGTTCCTATAGCTGAGTTGTCTACTTTGGGGGCTGGGGTGTCATCATTGATTCCTGCATTTAATACAGTTACTCAAACGACGTCTTTTGCTACAGATGGACTTTTCCGAGTTGCAAATGCTGCAGCGGGAGATACCTTAAAGATTGCAAAGAATGGAAATGCATGGGGCGCTATGAAAACCGCTACTGGTGGTTCAAAGATGGTACAGCTTGCTGAATCGGGGCCTTTGTCAGCTACAACACAAACAGTAGCTGCATTTAATCCTGCTACGATGATGATGGCAGCAGCGCTTTATTCTATAGAAAAGGATCTGGCCGAGATATCAGAAACTCAGAAAAAGATACTTACATTCCTTGAGGTGGAAAACGAGTCGCAGATTGAAGCGGATGTTGAGTCGCTTATGGGAATTGTTACTAATTATAAATACAATTGGGATAATGAGCTTTCGGTAGCAAGCGGCCACAAGTTGGTTATGGATATTCAGAATCGTGCTCGGAAGAATATGATTGTTTACCAGAAAAAGGTAAATGATACAGTTTCGTCAAAACAGCATATTGTAGCTCAGAGCAAAGTGAATTCAACACTATCTGATTTAGAGAAAAATTTCAAGTATTACAGATTATCGTTGTACACATTCTCGTTGGCATCGTTGATGGAGATAATGCTTAGTGGTAACTTTAAAGAAGAATACATTGCTAAGGTTAAGGATGAGATTATGGCATTGTCTGATACATACCGAGAGCAATTTGAAAAGGGTTCTTTGTTTTTGGAAAAACTTGGCAACGCCGGCGTAGAAGCAAATGTTGTAAAAGGCATAGGCACCGCTAGTAAAACGGTTGGTAAGTTGATTGGTAGTATTCCTTTGATTAAGGAAGGAACGGTTGATGAGTTCTTGCAAGACAAAGGTGATCATTTGCATAAGAATGCTATCGGAATGGAAAGGAAAGCTGTAGGAGCATTTGCAGAAGTAGGCAATCCAGGAACCGGAGTGTTTGTGGAAAAGATGGAAGATATGATACAGATATACAACCATACGTCACAGATATGCTTTGATAGTGAAAAGATATATCTATTGGCTTAAGTTAGGGAAAGTTCAAAAATGGGGTTATAGTTAAAGGGCTCGTGGATATGTTCATACAAACGCACAACTCGGTATGAAGTAATTCCTGTCGTGTCGAGCCACATGGAGACGGTTGTTTTGATGTCAAAGGTGAACCCTAACAAGTAAAAAATATATTGATTTGTAAGGTTTATTCAGGGCCTATCGTTAAACGGTAGGTTTGTCTCTTGATAAGCCTTTATTTTTTGCTCTAAAAAGAATTAGTGGGAACTGGTCCACTAACTGAGGTTGACACTACACTTTTGACAACAGTGAAAATGAACCCTTTGAACCCTAGCTACGCACGCTAATTTTGCATGAAATAATATTTTGGTATTAAAATACCAAAAGATATTGACGATTAATAAAGTTGGTGATATACTATCGTTAGAAAGTACAAGAGTCTATCTTTTTAAGGAGGTATATTGCATGAAGAAGGACAGAGATAGAATTGATAGAATATATTCCTTTTTTAACGCTATCAGAGGCACTAATTCACCAAGCGAATATGAAAGTACATTAGCAGTGCTAAAAAAAGTAATAGATATACACGAGCAAGCTATCGACGAGCTTAGCGATGATGATTTGTACAGCATCATGAGACAGGTTGCGGCAGATTTCGAGGTAATCAATCCCTTCCCTGATAAAAACAAGTTTCTTGATGTTTACAGAACACTTAGAGGTTTTGAGACTGTTACTTGGTCCGACATAATTGAATATGGCGACAGACGTACTAAGTTCAGAGTTCCGGAAGCGCTGGTTGATGAAATGGAGAAGAATTTTATTGATGGCTTCCAGGAAGTTCTTATTCCAGAAGCAGAAAAATTCTCACCTTGCTTGGAACGATTAGTTGAAGCGCACAGCGATTCGCATTTTACATTGACTTCTATGAATCCGTTTTATTATAAGGTCCTTACAGAAATGTTCAGTGACAACGATATGGTCGATGTTAAACAAACAAGTATTTATGAGTATGAGTTTTCATCGGAGAAGTTTGACTTGATTCTTGCGGTGCCGGTATTCGGTGTCAGAGATAAAGCAGATGAAAATAGAAACTTCATCTGCAGAGAGTACGATTTGATTGCAGCAGAAAACCTGGCGCTGCATTTAAGAAGTGAAGGAATCTTGTCTATTGTCCTCCCTGCCAGAATTACATTCGGCGGCGGTAACGTTAGAGAACTTCGTCATTTTATTCAGTCGATGTACTGCTTGAAAGAAATTGCTGATTTGCCAGCAGGCATCTTTGAAAACACTGGAGTTAAAACATACTTGCTTACAATTACAACAGGACGAACTGATGAAGTGTTTATTAAAAGATATGTCACAGATACAGAAAATCCAAGAAAAGACGGTCTTAATAAACTAATTGTTCAGGATGATACTTTCGTCTTGGAAGATGAACTGTACGATATGGGTGACTGGAATATCGACAGGATTTTCGAATCCCAGGATGAGGATTGGATTAAGTTCCAGGAATCAAACGTGAAAAAACAGGAACTTGGAACCGTAGCTTCTATATTTAGGGGAAAAGCGGTTAACAAAAAAGACGCTCATGGAAATATCGGTGTAGTAAACATCTCGAATATCGGTGATTATGAAGTTGATTATTCTTCCTTGGACCATTTAGAAGAAGAGGAAAGAAAAGTTACAAACTATCTGCTGCAAGACGGAGATTTGCTGATACCGGCAAGAGGCACAGCAATTAGAGTAGCAATCTTTAAAGAACAGCCTTATCCATGCATTGCATCTTCAAATGTAATCGTGATTAGGTCTACGGACGAAAGTTTGTCTACCACATTTTTAAAGTTGTTTTTCGACAGTCCTCTTGGAAGAAAAATGCTGGTTACAAGGCAGCAGGGAACTGCAGTAATGAACATCAGCTATAAGGAATTGAACCACATAGAAATTCCACTCCCTTCTATCGAGGAACAGAAATCTATAGCTGAAGAATACGAAAAAGAACTCGAAGCTTACAAGAAGGCAATCCAAGCTGCAGAAAACAGATGGTCGTCTACATTGGCAAGACTTCAAGAAAGGATATAAGGTGATTAAATGTTAGGAGCTATTATCGGGGATATCGTAGGATCCCGTTTTGAATGGAATAACAATAAAAGCAAGGAGTTTGATTTTCTTACTTACAAGTGCTTTCCGACGGATGACAGTATTATGAGCTTGGCTGTTGCACAGGCAATTCTGGTAAGCAAGCCGGACTACAGCGACTTATCAAAGAACGCAGTTGAATGTATGCAGAGCGTAGGAAGAAACTATCCAAACTGCGGTTATGGCGGAGGGTTTTATCGCTGGATGTTCTCTGACAATCCTCAACCATATAACAGCTACGGTAATGGGGCAGCGATGAGAGTTAGTGCTGCAGGTTTTGCGGCAGAAAGCTTGGAAGAAGCAAAGAAGCTATCCAAGTTGGTTACAGAAGTAACGCACAATCATCCGGAAGGTATCAAAGGTGCAGAAGCAACTGCAGTGGCTATTTACATGGCAAAGACCGGAAGCAATATGCTTGAAATAAGAGATTATATTGATAAGTATTACTATCCTATGAATTTCACTCTCGATGAAATCAGAGATACATATGAGTTCAATGAAACATGCCAAGATACAGTTCCTCAGGCGCTTCAGGCGTTCTTTGAATCAACTGGATTTGAGGACGCTATAAGAAATGCTATATCCATTGGTGGCGATAGTGATACCTTAGCCGCTATTTGCGGTGGTATTGCAGAAGCGTACTATGGAATACCTACAGACATCAGAAAACACGCACTCACCTTTTTAGACCAGAAGTTGATGCAGTTGTTAATCTTATTTGAAAATAAATATCCGCCGGTCATGGAAAAGAAACGTGATGATGTGAGTGTAAGCATAAAACGTTCAGCGGATAAGAAAGTAAAAACAGGAGGTCGTGGCTCTATGATTAAATCGGCTACAGAAGTGGCAGATCAGGAATTGAAAGACTCTATTCCTGAAAACGAAGAAACAACAAGCAAAAAATTGTTCGCTCACTTGTATGAGGCCTGCAACATTTTAAGAGGTCCTATCAACCAGGATGAGTTTAAGGATTATGTTACACCAATCTTATTTTTTAAGAGAATTAGTGATGTGTACGATGAAGAAACTCAGGACGCATTAGAGGCTTCTGGTGGTGATGAAGAATTTGCTGCATTTGATGAAAATCACAGCTTTATCATTCCTGACGGATGCCATTGGAGTGATTTAAGAAATGCCAGTCAGGATGTTGGAAAAATAATCGTTAAAGCAATGAACGGTATTGAGCGTGCAAACCCAGAAACCCTTAGCGGCGTATTCTCAAGTTTTGACGATGTCACATGGACTGATAAAACAAAACTTACAGATGAAAGATTAAAAGACCTTATTGAGCATATGTCCAGTCTGAAAGTTGGTAATAAAAACTACAGTGCAGATGTTATGGGGGACGCCTACGAATACCTCATCAAGAAATTTGCGGATCTTTCAAAGAAGAATGCAGGTGAGTATTACACGCCTAGAACGATTGTTAAGTTGATGGTTATGCTGATGGATCCAAAACCTGGCGACACAGTGTACGATCCGGCCTGTGGTACGGGAGGTATGCTCATTGAAGCCATCCGACACATTGATAACAAGCAGACAACTTATGGCAAGATTTACGGACAGGAAAACAACTTGTCTACATCTGCAATTGCAAGAATGAACTTGTTCCTTCATGGCGCTAATGATTTCAAAGTTGCGCAGGGTGATACACTGAGAATGCCTAAGTTCCTGGAGCATGGACAGCTACAAAAGTTTAACTGCGTCTTGGCAAATCCGCCATTTGGCCAGGAAAAATGGGGCGCTGATAGTTTTGAATCAGACAAATATGGTCGTAACATGTGGGGCTGTCCTTCGGATTCAAATGCCGACTACGCTTGGTTACAGCACATGGTAAAATCCATGAAGCCTATGGATGGTAAGGTTGCGGTAGTTCTTCCACAGGGTGTTCTCTTCCATGGAGGTAAAGAGGGCGACATTCGTGAACAGCTTATCAAAAGTGACATGATTGAAGCGGTTGTGGCTCTTGCAGGAGGTGTATTCTACGGAACGGGTGTATCCGCATGTATCATCTTCCTTAACAATCACAAGAGACCTGAGCACAAAGGTAAAGTTTGTCTGATTGACGCTTCGAATATCTACACGCCACAGCGTGCACAAAAAGTAATGGAAGAAAAAGATATACAGGAAGTGTTTAAACTCTACCAGGATTACACTGATGTTATTGAGAAGTGTAAGATAGTAACTATCAATGAGATTGATGAAGCGGGCTGCACTTTGGCTGTAAATACCTATATTGAAAAGAAAAAACAGAAAGTTAAGGCGCCTGAAGTTGTAAAGTCTGAGTACTATGAAGCAATTGAAGAAGTTCGAAATGCGGAAAACAGAATGAGACAATTGCTTGTCAAAGGAGGCTATATAAATGAGTAATAAAATTACAATAGATGAACTTGAGAAATACCTCTGGGGATCTGCTGTTTTGCTTCGTACCCATGTGGACGCTGGTGCATATAAGCAGTACATTTTCCCTCTCCTGTTCTTTAAACGTCTGAGTGACGTATATGATGAAGAGTGTGAAAAGGTTAGAAAGGAATACGGGGAGGAAGCGTTAGACTGGGAAGAAAATCACCAGTTTATGATTCCGGATGGAGCGCATTGGGACGACGTGCGTAATGTATCAAAGGATGTGGGTAAAGCATTAAAAGACGCTTTTCATGCTATCGAGGTAGCTAATCCAGAAAAGCTTACAGGTATTTTTGGTGATGCGTCCTGGACAAATAAAAATCGTTTGCCTGACAGATTGTTGAAAGATTTGATGGAGCATTTTAGTTCTAAAACTCTTTCTATCGAAAACTGTCCGGCAGATGAGCTTGGCCAGGGATATGAATACCTCATCAAACAGTTTGCTGATGACAGTGGCCATACCGCACAGGAGTTCTATACAAACCGTACTGTTGTAAACTTGATGACAGAAATGTTGAAACCACAGCCTGGCGAATCTATCTACGATCCGACGTGTGGCAGCGCCGGCATGTTGATTTCTGCAGTAGCATATCTCAAGCAGCAGGAAAAAGAATGGCGCAACCTGTCGATTTACGGACAGGAAATCGTAACCCTTACATCGGCAATTGCTCGAATGAATTTGATTCTTCATGGCGTACAGGATTTTGAGATTGTAAATGCGGATACGCTTAAGGTTCCAGCATTCACAGATCATGCAAAATTGCAGCAGTTTGACATCGTCCTTGCGAATCCGCCTTATTCTATCAAACAGTGGGACAGAACCGCTTTTGAAAGTGATAAGTATGGACGTAACTTCTTAGGCACACCACCTCAGGGACGCGCTGACTATGCTTTCTTCCAGCACATACTGAAAAGTATGGATTCTACAACCGGAAGATGCGCAATTTTGTTCCCTCATGGAGTATTGTCGAGAAATGATGAGCAATCAATGAGAAAAGCACTTGTGCAGTTGGATTTGGTTGAAGCAGTAATTGGTATTGGTAAGAGCCTGTTTTACAATTCTCCTATGGAGGCTTGTATCATCATCTGTCGTTCTAAAAAGAGTGCGGATAGAAGACACAAGGTCTTATTTATCAATGCTAAAAATGAAGTGACTCGTAAAAATGCTCAGAGTTACTTAGAACCGGAGCATATTCATAAAATTGCAGATGCCTATGACAAGTTCTCTATTATTGAAGGATTTTCAAACGTGGCTACTGTAGAGCAGGTAAGAAAAAATAATTATTCGCTCGGAATTCCTAAATATGTTGCTGGTGTCGTAGAAGAAACTGAAGAAGAACAGAATCTTGATGAAGCAATAGATAACTGGATGCGCAGCTCTAGCAGTGCACAGAATGAGTATGAGATTTTAAATAGTCTCTTGTTAGAAGGTGGTGAAACAAATGTCTAAGGTGTATTTAAAAGATGTAGTTACCCGCATTAAAGATAAGGTTGATAAGGATAACACCGACTTGGAATATTACATTGGCGGTGAGCATTTTGATAATGGGGAAATTCAGATAACCAAAAAGGGTGTAATCGCAGGGAGCACCATCGGCCCGGCTTTTCACATGAGATTTGTGCCAGGTGACGTCCTTCTGATGTCAAGAAATCCACATTTGAGGAAAGCAGGTGTGGTTGATTTTGAAGGCATTTGTTCTGACGTTAGCTATGTTTGCAGAACGAAGGACGAAAATGTTCTCATGCAGAAGTTTTTACCGTTTATTTTCCAGTCGGATGATTTCTGGAGATTTGCGGAGGAAAACAAAAAAGGTTCCACCAATTTCTTCTTGAATTGGTCTGACTTTGAAAAGTACGAGTTTAATCTTCCTCCTATCGAGACTCAGAGAAAACTAGTGGAGATTCTTTGGTCTTTCGAAGACACAAAAACAGCATACAAGAAGCTTCTTGATAAGACGGATGAATTAGTGAAATCGCAATTTATCGAGATGTTTGGTGATACTGAATCTAATCCTATGGGCTGGAAGGAATCGACGCTGAAAGAAATATGTGTTGGAAAGCTTTCATATGGTTCAGGAGCAGCTGCGACCGAGTATGATGGCGAGACTAGATATGTGCGAATAACAGATATAACAGAAAATGGTGAACTTAGCAATGACGTAAAATCTCCTAATGCAATTGACGAAAAGTATCTTCTAAACGATGGAGATATTCTATTTGCTAGATCTGGCGCTACTGTAGGTAAAACGCTTATGCATAAGGCGGCTTACGGTAGATGCATATATGCAGGTTTTCTTATTAGGTTAGTACCAGACACAAGCAAAGTATTGCCAGACTACGTGTTTGGATTTACAAAGTCTGCTTTCTATGAGGATTTTGTTAGAAGAACGCAAAGAGCTGTTGGACAGCCTAATATCAATGCTCAAGAGTATGGTGATTTAAAAATTTGTATCCCGCCTATGAGCCTTCAGAAGCAGTTTGCAGCATTTGTTGAACAGAGCGATAAATCAAAATTTGAACTGAAGCAAGCTATTGCGGATATCGATAATCTTGCAAGAGCATTGATGCAGCAAGAACTTAACTAGTGGAAAGGAGTAACTATATGTCACAGTTTAATGAAGACAATACAGTGGAGCAGTTGTTTATTGATTCGCTGAAGAAAAATGGTTGGAAGTACATTCCATCACATGAATTATCAAGAGATTATTCAGATGTCATTGTAGAGCCGATGGTGAAGGCTGCGTTGATTCGATTGAATCCTGAAATTGCAGAAGATCCTTCCAGAGCAGATGAAGTGATTTATAAGCTTCGCGCTATGTTACAACCATTTCCTAGTGACAATCTCGTTGCACAGAACGAAGCCTTCAAGAAGAAGTTGTTTGAAGAAAACTCGTATCCTTTTGGCGAAGACGGAAGATCTACTTCTATTTCCTTCTTTGGTACGATGACAAAAGAAGAACTCGCTAAGAATGAATACGTAGTAACAAATCAGTGGGAATATCCTGTTGAAAGCAAGAATGGAGGAAAACGTCTGGACTTAGTTCTTTTGGTTAACGGTTTCCCGGTTGCAATCGGTGAACTTAAGACACCGGTTCGTAACGCGATTTCCTGGTTGGATGGTGCACAGGACATTGCTGATTATGAGAAATCCATCCCAGAAATGTTCGTTCCTAACGTTTTCAACTTTGCATCGGAAGGTAAATGCTTTAGATATGGTTCTGTAAATATGCCTCTTACAAAATGGGGCCCTTGGCATACTCCTGACCATAAGGCAGAAGGAAGCCTTGCTGACGTGCGTATTAGTATTGCAGATATGCTTACTCCTGAAAAGGTTATGGATATCATGCAGTTCTTTACCCTGTTCTCTACTGACAAGAAGCACAGAAAGATTAAAATCATCTGTAGATATCAGCAGTATGAAGCAGCAAACCTTATCGTAGAACGTGTAAAGGAAAACAAGATTAAGCAAGGTCTTATCTGGCATTTCCAGGGTTCTGGTAAATCATTGTTGATGGTATTCGCAGCTCAGAAACTTCGTATGATTCCTGAACTTCAGAATCCGACAGTAGTAATTGTCGATGACCGTATTGACCTTGAAACACAGATTACTGGAGATTTCAACGCTGCTGATATTCCAAACCTGCAGTCATTGGGAACAAAAGAAGAGCTTATGAACTTCTTTGAGCAGGATATGCGTAAAATCGCAATCACGACTATTTTCAGATTTGGAGATGTTGAAAAAGCGTTGAATATGCGTGATAACATCATCCTTATGGTTGATGAAGCTCATCGTACACAGGAAGGTGACCTGGGTGAAAAAATGAGACTTGCATTACCTAATGCATTCTTCTTTGGTCTTACTGGTACACCTATTAACAGACTTGATAAGAATACATTTAAGACTTTCGGTGCTATTGAAGACAAGAGTGGTTACATGAGTAAGTATTCTTTCTCTGACTCCATCAGGGATAAGGCTACACTTCCTCTTAACTTTGAACCGGTGCCTATCGACCTTCATGTTGATAAGGACTCTCTTAACCAGGCGTTTGATGAATTGGCCGAAGGTCTTTCTGATGAAGACAAGGGCGAGCTTTCTAAAAACGTTACTATGAAGGCCATTATGTATGACCGCAAGCGTATCAGAAAAGTTTGTGAGCATATTGTAAATCACTATAAAACAAAAATAGAACCAAATGGTTACAAGGCGCAGATTGTTGTGTATGACCGCGAATGCTGCTTGATGTATAAGGAAGAGTTGGACAAACTGTTGCCTGAAGAAGCATCAACTATCGTTATGCATACAAACAACGATAAGGAAGACCGTTATAAGAAGTATCGCCGTAACAGAGACCAGGAAGCGAAGGTCCTTGACCAGTTCCGAGATAAGGACAATCCGCTTAAGTTCATCATTGTTACAGCGAAGCTGCTTACAGGATTTGATGCTCCTATTCTTCAGGTTATGTATCTTGATAAACCGATGAAGGACCACAACCTGCTTCAAGCAATTTGTCGTGTTAACCGTACATACGATGAAGGCAAAACCAACGGTCTCATCGTAGACTATATCGGTATTTTCGATAACGTTGCAAAAGCTCTGAATTTCGATGAAGCTGGAATGAAGAAGGTTATCACAAATATTGAAGAGGTTAAAAAGCAGGTTCCAGCGCTTATGCGTAAGTGTCTGAGCTACTTTATGGGTGTAGACCGTACTGTTGAAGGCTGGGAAGGATTACTGGCTGCACAGGAATGTTTACCTAACAACAAAGCTAAGGATGAGTTTGCAGCAGATTATCGTGTGCTGAACCGCGCATGGAATGCACTGTCTCCGGATCCGTTTCTAGAACCATTCAAATATGACTATGTGTGGCTTAGTAAGGTTTATGAATCTGTGAAGCCTACAGATAATAGAGGTGCATTGGTATGGGCAGCACTTGGTGCAAAAACACTGGACCTTGTTCATCAGCATATCGAAGTCGGCGAAGTTCACGAGGATGTAGACATTCTTTCGCTTGATGCAGCTCTTATCGACGAATTTATCCAGAAGCAGAAAGATATTAAAAAGACAACCATGAAAGTGGAAATCGACCTGGTGGCTAAAATTCAGAAGCATAGCAAGGACCCTAAATTCAAAAAGCTTGGAGAAAAACTGGAAGAACTTCGTGACCGTCATGAACAGGGATTAATTACAAGTATCGAGTTCCTGAAACTTCTGTTAGAACTTGCTAAAGAAGCTGCTAGAGCAGAAAAAGAAGTTGTACCAGAAGAGGAAATCGATAGAGGCAAAGCAGCACTTACAGAGCTTTTCAATGGCCTTCGTAATGAAAAAACACCTGTTATCGTAGAGAGAATTGTTAATGACATAGATGACATCGTTAAAATTGTGCGTTTCGATGGCTGGCAGAAAACTACTACAGGTAAGAACGAAGTTAAGAAAGCACTTCGTAGTGTCGTTTGGATTAAATATAAGATCAAGGACAAGGAAGTCTTTGATAAGGCTTACAGCTATATCGAACAGTACTATTAATGCTAAATGACTAGACAGTATATTTAAGTGGTGCAGGATGTTGGTAAGAAAGGAAAACCAACATGAAAGCACAAATTATAGACCAGATTGAAAAAGTAATGCAGTTGCATTTGTCAGAGACACAGATGCAACTGCTACATAAAACGTTGAATGCAGTTATCCCTGATACGGAGCCATCTTCAACAGATCAAAACCAGCCAGACTATATTCAAATATTTATAGCGGCTAAACGCGTTGAGGGATGTTCAGATAAAACGATTCGTTACTATGAATCAACAATAAGAAATGTGCTCTCTGCGATAAATAAGTCGCCGGAATGCGCAACAACAGACGATATCCGTCTATACCTAGACGATTATCAGCAGAAAAGTGGCGCCAGCAAAGTCACAATCGACAATATTCGCAGGATTTTATCAAGCTTCTTTTCTTGGTTGGAGGATGAAGATTATATCGTCAAAAGCCCGGTGAGAAGGATTCATAAGGTGAAAACCTGCAAGACAATAAAAGAAACCTATACAGATGAGGCACTGGAAATCATGAGAGATAGTGCGGATTGTGTAAGGGACCTGGCCATAATCGACATGCTCTCCTCTACAGGAATGCGTGTCGGAGAACTGGTGAAATTGAATAGGGCTGACATCGACTTCCAGAACCGAGAATGCGTTGTGCTGGGTAAAGGTAATAAGCAGCGCAAGGTGTACTTTGATGCCCGCACCAAGATACACTTGAAAAAGTATCTGGACTCAAGATGTGATGATAACGATGCGCTATTTGTTTCTCTACAAAAGCCTTATAAGAGATTACAGATAAGCGGTGTGGAAATCAGGCTACGCGAGCTTGGTAGAAAGCTCAATTTGAGTAAGGTGCATCCGCACAAGTTCAGAAGGACGCTGGCGACAATGGCAATCGATAAAGGGATGCCAATAGAGCAGGTGCAGCAGCTACTTGGTCATCAAAGTGTGGACACTACATTGCAGTATGCCATGGTCAATCAGAATAATGTGAAGGCTTCGCATAAAAAGTATATAGGGTAAACCAGTCGCAATTTATCGAGATGTTTGGAGATCCGGTTATGAATACTCAAGGTCGTGAAGTAGTTGCTTTTGGGACGTTGATGACGAGTATTAAATATGGGACCAGCCAACCGCCTGTATTTGCAGAAAATGGTGCATATAAATTTATTCGTGCTACAAATATTAAGTCTGGACGTATTACAGAAGTTGATATGCTAAGAATTGACGAAAAAGCAGCTGAGAAATTGGAAAAGTGTAAGCTATGCGGTAATGAAATTATTATTGTTAGAAGTGGCGCAAATACGGGAGATACATGCGTGGTAACAACAGAATATGCAAATCAATACGCGGGATATGACATTATAGTTTCATTAGATTTATGTAGGTGTAATCCGGTTTATTATAATGAGCTTCTTAACACACATTATATGCAACAAGTGGTTAAACCATTGACGGTAAGATCAGCTCAACCGCATATAAATGCTCAACAAGTGCAAGATCTTCCTATGTTAGTTGCAACTTTGAATGAGCAAAATGAATTTGCAGCATTTGTTGAACAGAGCGATAAATCAAAATTTATCAGGTTCAAATCGCAATTTATCGAGATGTTCGGAGATCCGAATAACAATGCAAATACAGTTTCGTTTGAAACAGCATTTACTATTCGTGATGATCTTAGAAAACCGATTAACGATTCGGTTCGCTCAGAAATGCACGAAAATGCAATGTATCCGTACTACGGTGCAAATGGTCAGGTAGATACAATTAACCAATACTTGATGGATTGCACAGCACTTTGTTTGGCAGAAGATTGTGGCGCATACGGCGCCGGAGAAGCTTCTTCCTACATAGTTTCAGGAAAATGTTGGGTAAACAATCACGCGCATGTCATTATTCCAAAAGAATGTTGCGATTTGCATTACGCCAATGCGTTCTTCAAGATACTTGATATGACACCTTATGTGTCTGGATCAACGAGACTGAAGCTGACTCAAGGCAAAATGAAAGAGATACCTGTGGTTCTTCCTTCAATCGGAGAACAAATGAAATTTGCAGCGATAGTTGAACAGAGCGATAAATCAAAATTTCAAGGAGTTAAAAGATGAACCGAGAAGAATTACTAGAAGAAAAATATAGATTATTATGTTTATTAGACTTGCCTATCACATTATAGTTTTTTAAATTAAAGGATAAAAAAGCTTCAAGTATATTTATTTTAAATGACAACGCGAGAAACAAAGGAGGAGGGACAGACGTGCCGGAAATAAAACTCTTAGAGTTATATGCAGAGATGCAAAAGGAAATGTTACAGAAATTAAATACGGGGTCGCATGCGATTATCCATTCTGGAACAAAAGGTGAGAATACAGAAATGAATTGGATTAGATGGTTTAGGGACTATTTACCTAAAAGATATAAAGTAGATAAAGGTATTGTTATCGATTCGACAGGAAAGCAGAGTCAGCAAATAGATTTGATAGTCTATGATGCACAATATTCTTATTTAGTTTTTCACCAAGAAGACACTATTTTAATCCCAGCAGAAAGTGTATATGCAGTTTTTGAAGTAAAACAAAACTTAAACAAAGAAAGAATTGAGTACGCCGGGGAAAAGGCAAAAAGTGTTCGAACTCTTTTTCGAACCTCGGCGCCGATCAAACATGCAGGAGGGCAGTTTGCTCCTAAAGAATTGCATGAAATCCTTGCAGGGATACTTACTACGAAATGTGACTGGACGGTACCTATTGTCGACAATGTAGTGAAGAATATAAGAGAACTGGAAAGAGATTCTCGTTTGGACTTCATTTGTGATATTTCAGATAATACTTTTGTGATGGAAAATAATACATTCATAAAACAATATGATGAAACTTTTACTCCTGAAATTCTTTTTTGTGAAGAGGATGAGTCATTAGTATTCTTGTTATTGAATTTGTTGCGGAGATTACAGGATATTGGTACAGTGCCAGCTATTGATTTTTCTAAGTACGCTGAAACAATAGCAAACAATAGATATGAAAAATAGGGAGGAAAGGATATATGGCAAAACAAACAGATTTCAATAATTTTTTGTCAAACATAGAGCCGAGTCCATCTACAATATCCTACATAAGTAGTATTCAAACAAACTTAAGGGAATATTTGAAAAAACATGATAATTATAAAGATGTTCATGTAGATACATTTCTCTCTGGCTCATATGCGAAGCACACATCTATTCGTCCAGTGCTTGGGGATAAAAAGAGGGATGTAGATATTATTGTGGTAACATCTTATACATCTAATGCACAATCAACAGATGTGATAGAAGAACTAAAAGATGTGTTGCTGGAGAATAATAATTATAAAAATGCTGCAGTTCAGCAGCACTCTGTAGGGGTTGAAATGAGAGGAATCAGCGTAGATGTTGTGCCAGTGATTGTTGATAAAGAAGATGATGAGCTTTATTATATAGGAGATCTCTATAGTGGTGAATGGATCGTAACGGATCCTAAAGGACATAAAGAGTGGTCAACCACTGTCAATAAAGATAATAACAACAAATACAAGCCCCTTGTAAAGATATTTAAATGGTGGAGAAGACACAATTGCCCTGAAGATAAGAAGTATCCAAAAGGAATAACATTGGAAAAAATAATAGCGGACAATTTGGGCGATTCTTCATTAAGTACAGAGGAATTTTTGATTGCAACGATGCAGAATATTGTATCAAATTATAAAGAAAGATATGTAGATGCATCTAAAAACCCGATTATTAGCGATCCTTCTGAAAAAATATACGAAAATGATTTATTAGAGGGGTACTCTCTAGATGATTTTTCGGCTTTCATTAATAAGATTGAAGAACATGTAAATTTACTCAATGCAGAAGGTACAACGAATACAACTTGGAGAACGATACTGGGAACAGAATTTCCAGATAGTACTACGGAAGAAAATAATTATGCTGCATTAAATTTGAAAAAATGTATGAGTGCATCTCATAGACAACGTCCTATTTGGCCAATGCAACGGGGAGGGGCTGTGTTTATTTCTGTAAGTGTAACAGCCTCTGCAGGAGAGAAGATTGAGTACTCGAATAATGGTTTTCCGTTAGAGAAGGGTTGTTCGTTGCATTTTAGAGCATTGACTGGGGTAAAGCCACCTTTTAGGGTAATGTGGCAAATTACGAATACAGGCACACAGGCGAGTAATGCAGGCTGTCTACGTGGTTACTTTGAAGAATCAGATTGTGGTTTGTATGGAAAAAATGAGTCAACATTGTATTCTGGTTCACATTCAGTACAGTGTTTTGTTATAAAAAAAGGTATTTGTGTAGCAAAAAGCAAGCCGTTCATAGTAAATATTTGCTGATTGCAAAAACAGAATGCTTATGTTAGTTTTAGCTAACGAACAATTTATCATTGGGTGATTTTCAGCCGTAATAAATCGGATTCTACTATAACTGTCAAGGCATTGCAAAGCATATCAGAATTCATCGGGTTTAAACGAGTACGGTGCTATACCTGTAAAGGCACTAGTGACAGCACAAAAGAAGGCAGAAAATGATGATTAAGGATATAAATGTTACAAAAGAACTATCACCTGACCAGATAAAAATGCTGAATAAAGCAGCCATGTTTTCTGCTTCTAAGTATGATGATTATCCAGCGCCTCCGTGATGTCTATGGCGAGGTTTTATGAAGGTGAGGTTGAAAGAAAAGATTAGAAAGATAGATGTTTTTATAGCAAAAAAGTATGATTCAATAAATAAAAGTTTCTTTGGAAAAATAACTATTAAACTGATTGGGGAAATTGTACTTGCCTGTTTTATCGCATGTGCGGTGTATCTTGGGTCGATTTTATATAGTGATATTTCTGCAACTTATGTGGAAAACAAAAGCTTGGGCAGATTTATATTTCTATTTCTGATAAGTATATTGAGGAGCAATTTGGGATACCATATATTAGTTTTAGCGATGCCCACGATTTAACAAATCATTTTTTCATGCTTAAAGATACCATTTTGCGGACTGTATCTGATGATAATAAAGTTATTGCGTATTTTATTACAGCAACTAATGAAAACCGAAGAATACCTGTCGATTCTTTTGAAACAGAGAAGAGGGTACTTGGTTCAACAACATATTCTGATTTGGAGTTTTATGACTCTGAGATAGAAGCTAATGTTGCTACCAATGGAAGGTACTGTTATTATGTCGAAATGCAGAGCACAGGTAGATATGGGATGTTTAATTGTTACCTTTATGGGAATGCGCCTTATGGCATTCTGAGTGATGAAATAATATCTTTAATATGTGGGGTTGCATCTGGTGATACAACCAATGATGAGGTATCGGTGTTACGGCAAAAGGCAAAGCCGGACACATTCGGCGTAGTAGAATGGGGATATGAAGACAAAATTGGAATATTACCTTTATGTGATGAATGGGAGAACATGTACCATCTTTTAGTGTTTAAGTATTAAATGTGAGGTTGTCATAAAGCCGGGGGTAAAGACAATAATAATCGGAGATTCTAGTTATGATAGAATTGGAGAGAATGCTGGGTTTTTATATAGGAGTTAGAATGATAAAAATCACTTGAACTTTGAAAATAGTTTAATCAAAGCAAAGACCCATTTCCCTTTTCATGCACAGTAAACAAGCCAAATTGGGAATGCCATGACCTATAATTACTGAGATAAAGACGATTGAAAATGAACGTGCAAGCTTATAGTTTCTGTTGCAGGGCTTTCCTCTAGAAACTGGACCTAATTTGGGCCCAAAAAGTCTGATAAAACGTGATAATGCAGATAATATGTATATATGTAGTGGCTAGAGAGAAAGAGAAACCACTATGTATAGGCAAAGCCAAAACCACATTATTGAGTGGGAATAATTAACGAAGGCTCAAAAACCCAGTAATATCAAGGTTTTTCGGACTTCGACCACCCCTTTTGATAACAATTTGATAACACCCTTTGAAGCACCCTTTATTCTATATCCCGTATGGTTTGCAGGTTATCAGAATAAACAATGCGTGGATTGGGACTAATGTAACCGTATTATAAGACGATGAAAGCCCTTAACTGTGGATAACGCAGTTAAGGGCTTTTTGTCGTCTTTATTGTAAATGGTAAACCACATACGTGGTCTAAAAAAAGTGCCGCCCTTGCAGGCGGCCAGTGTTAACTATTCAAATGTTTTCAACCTGCAATATTCCGGTATCTTTTCAGACCATGGCAGCAAGTCGTCTATGTAATCAGCCGGCTTGTCATCCAGATGCGCCAGCATCTGTTCGAGGAGATACTTGAAATATTCGTATGGCTTCAGTCCGTTGGCTTTGGATGTTTCTGCTATACTGTAGAGAATGGCGCTTGCTCTGGCTCCGCGCCGGGAGCCTATGATGTGCCAGCTATGCTTGCCCACACAGAATTTTCGGATGCTCCGTTCTGCGTCATTGTTGTCCAATGGGATGATTGGATCATCCAGAAATGCTCGCAGATACGGTTCCTGGTTTAATGCGTAATTAATTGCACCATAAAGCGAACCGCTTTTGTCCAGCAGTGTAAGATCAATCGATTTCAGCCAGCTGAAAAATTCATCAACCAGCGGTTTTACGGACCTCTGCCTGTTATCCAGACGTTCCTCAGGGGTAGACGTTTTGCACATGTTATCAACATGATAGATTGCAGCAATCCGCTTATGTGCTTCCGCTGAAATTGCGCCTTTCGTATTGCTTGTTTTCAGTGCCTTGAGCACATCGTCAAACTTTCGTTTGCAATGCGCCCAGCAGCCGGCAACCCGAAGTTCATTCGGTCGTTCAACGGCAAGCTTGTGATATACCTGATATCCATCGGTAACGAGAACTCCTTTGTAGTTTTTCAGGAATTCTCTTGGTATATCGCTGCTTCTCCCGTCCTGGTATTCGTAGAGGAAGAGTGGGTGACTGCCGTAGGCCTCCGTGGTATGGTATACCCACATGTACGCCTTGCTGTTTGTAGCTCTGTCCGGAGCAATCAGCTTAAATGGTGTTTCATCGCAATGAATCAGCCTGCTTTCCAGCATCTGCTGATGCATTCTGCGATAAACGAGCTGCAGATAGCGGTCCGAAATGCGGATCATCCAGTTTGCTAGTGTCTGACGGGAAATATTCATGTCCACTCTCTCGAAATCTTCTGCCTGTCGGGACAGTGGAAGTGCATTCACATATTTGCAGCAGAAGATTCCTGCTGCGAGACTTGGTGTCAGGATGCTGTTTGGCAGAAGTTTTTCCGGCGCATCCGCAACCCGAATGCCTTCGCCATGTTTTCCTGCATATTTGAATACATGATGTTCATGCTCCACAAACTTCGCAGGAACAAACTCCACTGTGTAGTAGGTATTATGCGGAAGAACATCATATCCGCGAGGGAAATACTCATTCAACATTTCTTCCGGAATGGTATGTTCATCAATGACCGTTTCCAGATACTGCAGATCCGACTGGCGCTTTCCTTTTCGCTTCGTCCGTTTGCGTACGGACTGAGAAGGATCCGGTTCGATCTCCTCCGCATTGGCTGAATCCAGAATATGTTCTGCTTCATTCAGTGCCTGCTTCTCATAGAAGTCAAAGGTAAGCTGCAGGCCATCAATCTCCGATGCCTTTTCGGTTTTCCTGCCGAAATATCGCTGCGTAAGAATGTTGAGTTTCTCTTCCAGAGAAGTCACCTGACGGAGCAGCTGATTGTTCTGCTCTGCCACCTGCTTCATGGTATCAGAAAGCTGCAGATACATGGTAACCAGCACATCCTTCGGGATTTGATTCAGTTGTTCTTCTGTCAGTTTTGATGTCTTTTCCATAGCATAATTATACCATATTTCGAAGAGCAAAAAAAGAGGAAAATGACTGAAATATCAACGTTTGGATAACTTCTTTTTCAGTTGTCAAGGTGCAGGTTTTATCAAAAGTCAAAGGAGCTGTCTGACTTTCGTCTGTTTAATGACAGACTTCTGTTCGATGGCAAGCCCATCCATCAGCCATCTGTACTGCTGCATGGTGATGGCCTTTACTTCGGCTTCGTTCCGAGGCCAACGGAATTTCCCGTCAGAAAGTCTTTTGTAGAGAAGCAGGAATCCATCGCCCTCATAGAGAAGTGCTTTGATCCGATCCGTCCTTCTTCCGCAGAAAAGAAAGATGCTGCCCTCATCGGTGGGATCCAGCTGAAATTCGTGTTTCACAGTTGCAGCAAGACCATCAATGCCGCGGCGTAAATCCGTATAGCCACAGGCAATGTAGATATGCTTGAAACCGGTTAAATCATTCAGCATTTCTAACCGCCTCGATTACCCTATGCAGAAGACAGCTGGAAGCTGCTTCGCTTACATGGATGACTGCATCACCAAGGCAGATGGAAACCGGTGAGCATCCGGATTCCATCTGCTCTGGCATCATCTTCTGGAAAGATGGATTCACTTCCGCAAAGAGACTGCCGGAGTTTTTAATGGCTGCAGCCTTTACCTTACGCAGCCAGTAGTAATATGCATTGCGGGAAATATTATGTTCGCTGCAGTAATCGTCTACTTTCAGACCACTAGCCTGACGATCCTGGATAATGGCGGTCCACTGCTGCAGTCTGACATTTTGTGTTACAGTTTGAATATCGTTCATCGAAAGCCTCCTGAGTTTAAAAAGTGTGAAAAGTTGAGAAAGTTTTTCAACTGCACACAATTATCTCAAAAAAGCGAGGCATTGAGAAGGACGTTGGTGGTTTACCATTTACATAAATATTACGCAAAGTTCCATCTTTTTTGGGTATATCAAAAGAAGAGTAGAAGGACTCTACTCTTGCTTCAAAGAGAACATATGTCAATGTTTTTCTCTGTATTCCTAAAAAGTCCGCCAGTTGGTTACGTGATTGTATTTCATTAAACTTCATTCTTTTTACCTCGAAAAAGAAATAAGCGTGCAACAACTCATTACGCAAATAGCATATAACATCAATATATGATGATCTAAAAAGCGATAAAGAGGCAAACTCCCTGCCATTTTAGTCAACGCTTGCGAAACACAAGCACAAAATCTTGTTGCACGCTTATTAAATTATACCACTTTTGAAACAACTTTTCAATTCGATGAATTGAAAACTAAAGAAATGAATTGAAAACTAAAGAAAATATTTTGTTATACGATTAATTATAGAAGGTGGCAGAAGTTCAATTTACATAAAGTACCTAAAATCATAGGATTTATCAAAAAGGACTTCATTTTGTTTGGACATTCTCGAAAGAACTTTGGCAAAATCTAGAGTAACAGGTAATGATTTATACAAACTATCTCCGCTGTTCCAGTTCATTTTAGTCAACATTAGAATTTCTTCTGCTAAAATTCCACCTTCCGATTGCCCCCAAAAGCGTTTGACAACCAGTGGTGCTGGAATGCCTCGTCCACCTTTGAAATAATTATATGAACCAGTCCATTCAGGTATATTAAGAGAACCGTGCGTCCAAATTAAAAAACTATCTTTATTGGTTGGTATTACAGTGCCTCGTTTAATAGCAAAATTTTCTGCCTGTCGAGTTGCTTGCATACCAAAGCGGATAGCTCGCCACGGAGAATGCTCTTGGATCTGCAACAATTCAACATCCACACCTTCGAAAGCCTGTGTTATTCCGATTATCTCTTCTTTCATAAAAGGTGTTGTTTTGTGAATTACCACACGATTGAGTTTAGCCGTAGGACAGCAATGATAATAGCTTTCTCGTAACTCTATCATCATTTCACGAGCTTCATTTCTGTCCATATAAGGATTTGATTTTTCAAAAAAGCAAGGGTTTTTAATTTTCCTTAAAATCATTCTAATGCCAGTTCCAGTAGAATCAAATAGTTGACTACAACCAATACAGATACCCTGTTTTTCGGACTTTGCATATCCAATACCTATATATGCCGTGTCATCTGAAATTGATCTGGGGTGCCATAGTATCCCTTGTGATTTAGCATAAAGGCTTGTTGAGAGCCCCCAGAGAACCTTACAAGGGTCATATGAATTAGTCGAGCGTTCTTCTATAAATTGTACACTAATTCCTTTATCTGCTGCGTAAAGTTTAATTGCATCGTGTAAATTGTAATCATCTGAACTATCTGGGGATTCTCTAAATCGCGCAAAAGATGTTGGTATATAAATGACGATAACATCGAAATTCATTGCGTTTTTAGCTGCACGGTCAATGCCCCGTTTGATAAAGGTAGAGAAATCCTGGATTGTGAGACGCTCGGTTGCTTTAGTGGAATAAGTTATGCATAGATTTGGATCATTTTCATTCGGGATCAGGAGTTTTTTTCGATATACATTTTCAAATCCGGCATAATCTTGCAAAAACTTATCTTTACCATTGGATTTAAACGAATTGTTGAGTTTCTTTAAATGTCCAATTATTTTAGCAAGATGTTCTGTGGGTGAAAACAAAGCTAATTGTATGGGCCTTTGCAGTCGATAATCATTGATATAAGAACAATCTAAAGGACCATATTGTGAAATACCGAGCAACTGATTTGTTGATGTATGAGACATATCGGTATCTGAAAAACACATGATTGGTTCGCTATATGTATATGCTTTCAGTTCTATCCATTCTTTTTTGCGATTTGCACCGCCTGAACTCAAAGGTATAGATATAAACTTTAATTCAAAAAAACCATTTGTGAACGAAATAGTCCCTTTGTTGGATAATACATTCTGCCAGATACGAAGTTTTTCATTATATTGTTGATTATAAATTCTTGATAATATTCGATTAGATTGAATTTTATATTCGTTGTTGGAAACTTGGTCGCCATTTTCTTTCAGTATATGTATAGATGGCAAGAGAAACAGATAAAATTCTCCAGCTGAATATTCGATTGCCATTTCGATAGCATCAAAAACCGCATAACCACTATCGGTCTTTCTCGTTTTCGCGTCGTAGTATTTATTACGCTTACAACATTGGAAACCTCGATTAAGCATACTGCTTTTTATAAGATCGTATAACATACCCGTGTAAACAGAATCCGATTTTTTCAATAGTCGCTCTTCTGGAAATGTTAATGTGATATCCGATTTGATATGGTTGCCAAAAGTTGAAATTAGTCTCTCAGAAGACTCAAAAGAGTATATTTGTCCATTATACAATGACGCTATACATTTATGCGGATTAATAATTGATTTCAGTTCTGACCAACTAATAATATCAGTTTTAAAACAATTGCACTGAGGAATTGAATCGGCTTTAAATGCATTTAACTTGATGAATTCTTTTATACGATTGCCAGAAAATAAAAGTTCAGAACTTGCTTCAATGTCGGCACTTTTTTCTTCAATAAGCTGATTTGAAAATCCTAACGATTTATAAATTGAATATAAAAGACTATCAAACTTGCTAATTTCAACAATATCAGCGATTTTACCACCTGATTTAGCACTTTCGATAAGCGCAGAAACTCGTTTAGATACTGGAACGCCTTTTAAGGTTGTCCAATATAATCCCTTAGAAATAAAATTTGGCTCAGCTATATGTTTTTCAAAAAACGACATAATGGATTCATCATTGCCAGAATAACCTATAACTATCATACCTCGATTTGTAAGACAGTGAAGCCAGTGCTCCTGCAAAGTGCTTTCTAATTTTTGTAATTCATCTTCTGTATTTTGCAGATTATCATAGCGAAAATCACCATGTAATTTGCATACGCCAGGATATGTAGGGTTGAAATTTTTGATGCTATTCGAGTTTGTTGAGCTACATACTAAGAGCTCTTGCTGGGGATTTATGATATTAACGGCCGTCTCCGTCAATGCGTCAAAATTGGTTGTCCAAACTTTTTTAACTTTATTGTTAATCATCATATCTGCCAAACATAAATATCCTAAGGAAGGATTATGTCTTGTAACTTTTGACTCAATAAAACGCTTTCGTGCAATGCAAGAGTTATAGCATTCCTGAAAATAAAATGAGTATTCATTTGATGCGTATTTAGGAGGATAACCGCCTTTTTTATCAAAATAATCTTGCAGAAATTTTTGTGTGGATGGTAGTTTTAAATCTTTGAATTTTTCGGTGGAAACGTGATTCTCAATACAGTAAATTTCTCTTTTGAAAAACCATATTAAATCTCCTCCGGTTGGTATACCGGAGTTAACGGATGCACCTGCCCCTAGAAAAAAGTCAACTTCTCCGTTTTCCATTACAGAGAAATTTCTAATTAATTGTTCCTGAGAAATCACAAGTATACCTCCTTATAGGTAATAAATTGACTATTATATAATTATCTGTTTCACCGAATTTACTGCACTTTTCTTGACAAAATCATTGGCGTCAAAATATCATTCGATAACCAACCTCGCTCGGAGGCATCAAACACAGAAATATTTCGGCATATTACTTTGTTTGTATCGTAGATAGCACCATCAACTTTTAGCATTTGATTACCTCCTTCTAAGTTTAGTCACCGTTAACAATTACATTCTCCACAATTTCATCAATTTTAGATCTGAGATTTGAAATTTGAGATTTAATTTCATCTTGTTTACTAATTTCCGAATGTATTTCATCAACAATACGTTGCTGTTCTTCGAGAGAAATATTAGGTATCGGAAATTCTTGAATAACGCTTGGAAAAATATTTGTATTATTGCCTAACCCTTTTTTGTAGATCTCAATTAGATACTGAAAATAGGTTGTTCTGAAATAGTAATAGGCGAACTCCGGATTGTAGTCTTTAAGCCGAATGCGCATTGTAAAATCAGCAAATATCCCATCAATTTCATCGTCTGTAATTAATGCAACTTTTCCGATAGTTCCTTCTCCTGAACGTGCCATTATTATATCATCTTTTTTTACTGTTTTTTTGTTTTTCGACTCGGCATAATCATCTGATACGGTATTAGCACTTTCGCTATCAAAACGCCAATTTTTTATTGTTGCCATCGAAATATATTTGTATGTCCCGTCTTCCGCATAATCTTCCGGAGAGACGCTAGCACCCAATATAATCGGTTCAGCTAAAAAATGTTTTATTTTTTTCTCAGTAATATTTGTTAGTTGCTTTAATACAAAGTTTCCTGCACTACGATGAAATTTGGCACTGAACCGCAAATCAGGATCATTTGCAAACGAAGACACGCATCTTGAAAAATTTTTGTCTTGTTTCAATT
>ERZ791909.647-NODE-647-length-27946-cov-3.226776_pt1 | contig 27946 bp, 37 predicted proteins | sample MGYA00510143_ERZ791909 | MGnify/ENA primary metagenome ERZ791909 (study PRJEB30046, sample SAMN00792093) | human gut metagenome | study: EMG produced TPA metagenomics assembly of the A metagenome-wide association study of gut microbiota in type 2... | reverse complement strand
TATCCGCCGACACCGCCTCCGCTTCCCTTGGTCCACTGGGGCGCACGTTCCGAGGCCGTGGGTTTGGCGGTGACGCTCACAGAAAGCGCCTCCTCCAGAGGCTGTTCAATCGAAAAACCGGTGATGGAGAAGTCCGCGTCAAGACCGGTTCCGTTGCCGTCCGTGACAAACAACGCCATCGGCGTGTTGTTGAAGTAGGCGTCGGCAAAGGCGTTGTAGTCCTCATCCTCCGTGTCATAAAGAATGTTGAACTCAAGCGACGCCTCTTTCAAAGTTGCGACCGACGCCCGCCACCCCTTCGTGGCCCGCGTCGTGACATCAGCCTCGCCTGACTCAAGATTCAAAGTCAAATCCTTGACGTTTTTGACCTCGGTCGAGCCGGTCGAACCGGCGGGGCCGCGCATCAGAATTGCATCAAGGCCCAGTACAATAGCCATAAAAAATCTCCTCTTTATTTTTTGACAGAATTTTCCCAGAGTGCCGGGAGTTTCGGAAGCGTCTTTTCCAGAGTCGGACCCATGAGCGGCCGTCTGGGATAGCGCCGTTTGCGGTAAATTCCGCCGAATTCATGCGCAGTCATCGCCGTTCCGATGAAGGATTCCGCCGGTCCGATTACAACGGACTGACGCTGTTTTTCCACACCGAACAGCAGCGATTGCTTCAGAAGTCCGCGCCGGGTGTTCGGCGGTGTGCCGGGCATGGATGCCTTCTGACTCTGTGAAACCCGGTTGCGGGCGGATTTCCGGATGTAAGCTCCCGCGCGCCGCAGTGCTGTTATATTGCCGCCTTGAACGGCAAGCAGGATCCGCCTGTCGTCAAATTCAATTCGGCATTTCACGATTTCAACATTTTGAATACGAGTTCAATGACGCTGGTGAACTGCCCTCGCTCACGCAAATGCTCCGGGCTGTAGATGGGGTTGTAGATGACCGAAACACAGGTTCCTCCGGCAAGTTTCCGGTTCAGGAAGCCGAGTCCGAGTTTTTCCGCAAAGCGCAGCATTTCATCCAGCGCATCCTCCCGGCATCGTTTCAATATGCCGATCTGCACTTTCGGCAGTTCCTCGTGTGCCGCGCGGGAAAGTGTCTTGTACTGTGTTCCGGCCGGAACCACAACGATCCGCAGATCATCCAGATCACGCAATTCAAACTCCGGGAAATAAAGCAGCTCGGCTTTATATTCCCTGAGTTCCTCCGCGACCGCGCGCGCCAGGGTCAGAATGTCGCTCACTCTTCACCTCCGTATGAATTCCATGATGATATTGCCAACCGCCGCGAGAAGCGCGATCAGCGCCGCCGCCAGCGATGAAAGCATCGTTTTCTGCAGATCCGCCGCAGGTTTGCACGGCGGGTAGTGATGCTGTCCTTCGGAGAAATGCATACTCAGCATTCCCCGCAGTTCCGCGATATCCAGCCGCGCCTGATTGAGTTCATGCCACAAGTCGCGATGATCCGGGGTATCAGGCATCATGCACCTCCGATTTCCTTTGTGTGAATTCTCCGCAGGATCCGCCCGGTTCCGGACCAGCGCCAGACCGGCTCGCCGTTCGGCGCAAGAACTTCATAGCGGAGTCCGGCATGGAGAATCACATCTCCGCGCTCCGGATCATCCGGCAGATCCTCCGCCGCGATCAGAAAATCGCGCGTCTCCGTCCGGATGGTCACGCCGTATTCATTTTCCGCACGGAACAGCGTCCGTCCCAGCGTCGCCGGGATGTTCAACGTTTCGCCATCCCGGCGCTGGTAGACAATCGGAACGGAGAGCTCCCGGAGCCGCTGTGATTCCAGCCATTCGGCTGCGTTCTCCAGCAGTCCCATTATTCACTGGCGATGATGCCGACCGCGCGGAGTGCGGCAAGAATCGTGTTGGTCTTTTTCGTCAGCGAGGCAATTGCGTGTTTGCAGTCACACCCGCTTTCACAGGAGAGAACGGGAATCGTGTCGGACGGAGTTCCGCCCGAATTGTCGGTCAGATCCGTGATCGGATCGCCTGCGACAAAGGTCGTCGCAAGGCTGTACGGGGCGTTGAGGAGCACACGAACCGTATCGTCGGCCGCCTCCGCAGCCGCAATGGCCTTGCCGAGGTAGTGGTTCGATCCGCTGACCGTGGTCGCCTTCTTCGCTCCCGCGTCCCAGTAGACCGTCGAGCCGGAAGGAATCGCGCCGTCCGCTTTCACAACATCGAACACTCCGACCACTGCAAGACTGCCGAGGGTATTGGCTTCGATATCGAGCCGGGCGATCCCGATCAGATCCGCGATGATGACCACATCCCCTGCGGCAACCGCCTCCGTCGGGCGGTAATCAATGGCGTCACCCTTCTGAACATAGCGTGCAAGCATTGTAAAAAATCTCCTTGAATTGAGTTTGAAAGTGAGAGGCGGATACAAAATCCGCCCCACTTGTGCTTTGACTGCTTACGCGGCCCCGTTGGCTTTGACCATGCCGCGGTGGTCCTGCTCGCGAACGCCAAGATCGAAATACACACGGAACCAGAGACCGAGGGTGTTGAAGTCCGTCTCGCCGCGCTCGACGGTCGGCGTGCGCTTCCCTTTCAGGAAACCGATCTCCCAGGTATCGACCGTTTTCGGGTCGCCGAAAAGATACCACCCGGTCTGGCTGGATCCCTCGTAGGCGCTGTTGCCGAGATACGGCGAACTGATCACCTGAAGATTTTCATCGGAAAGCACATTCAGCGCCGGACGAACCGCGTTGTCCGTGCCGCTCATGATGAGGGTCGCCCCCTGCGTCAGTTCGATCGCGAGATGCTTGAGCGCAGTCGGAACCAGCAGATATTTCGGTTCCACCGAGATCGGCTGACCGTCGGCATCCACCTGATCCAGGAAGAGCTGGATCGCCTTCTTGAGCGAATCGGAACTCAGCGCCGAACTTGCGCCGGAGAGCAGGTTTTTGTGATTCGTGCTGAACAGCGCCTTGCCGTCCGCCTGCGCCGGATTCGAGAGAAGCCGGCTGAAAAACAGCTGATCGATCAGTCGCGCCGCCCGGTTGCCCATTGCCGTCGGCACTTTCATAAACGAGCTCAAATCATCGTTGATGATCATTTTGCGCGTCAGGCAGAACTTTTTCCCGTAGGTGTCAAGCTGGTTTTTCGCGCTCTCTTCGATCAATCCGCCGTCCTTGATCTCGCCGTCGGCGGCAATCGGAAGCAGATCGCCCACATCCGTCAGGCGGAAGCGGTCGTTCTCTTTGAAGTCGTTGAGGTCGCCCGTGGAACACAGCTTCATGGCGATAATCGGCTGGGCCTCGTAGCTCTGCAGGAGTTTCTTGTTCGCCACGTTGCTCAGGATCCCCGGAAGCGAAACACTCGAGAACGCCGCACGGATCGTTTCATTGTCGAAGCCGCGGCTGTAAGGAATGCCGTCGAGTTTCATACATTCGATCAGGAGCTGCTTCAGCGGCATGTCCATTTCGGCCATCCCCGCTTCCACCGTTCGGGCCCCATAGGATTTCTCCAGCTGGTCGGCGCTCACTCCGACCCGGAGACACATTGCCGCTTCGATGGTCTTGCGCAACTCTCCGCCTTCCGGGGCGGTATTCACGCTGATATTGACATTGGCGGCGGGACGTTCGGCACGGATCGTTTCGAGCACCTTCTTCGTCACCACTTCCGGCGTCCAGCCTCCGGCAATCGCCTCCCGTTCAATTTCCGGGAATTCACCGTCGCAGATCGCCTGAATCGCACTGATGCGTTCACGCTCGGCTTTGACGGCGTTCTGAGCCGCTTCACGGGCGGTCGCCGCCACATCCCCGGCGGAGGCCTGAATCGCGGGCGGTGTCGCTTCCGCGGCCGCCTGTCCGGGCTTCTGTTCCGCATTGTCGGGTTTCTTTTCCGGTTCGCCGGGCTTGTTCGCCGGATTGCCGGGCTTCTGTTCCGTTTCCGGCTTTTTCTCCGGAGGTGCAGCGTCATTCGGGGCACTCACTGCGGAAACACTCTTCGTTTCGGACTTGTTGTTCATAGCTTCTCCTTCCTGGTTGACAAGGTTGAATTTCGCATTCACTTTCATATTGGTGTGAGCATCCGCGCCCACGGCAACAACGGAAACCTCCCGCAGCGTCGATTTTTTGATGTGGTAGAACGGGCCTTCGACTTCCTGACCATTCACCTCGCGGCTGCCTTTGACCAGCTCGCACTCTTTCACATCCGCACCGATGCTCAGCTGCCAGTCCGCTCCTGCCTTGCCCTGCGCGATGATATCGGCCGCATCCCTGCTGTCGGAGACGATCTCTCCGGTGATCTCCAATGCATTGTTCCGAACTGCGGCCGAAATGAGTCCGATCCGGCTGTCCGTCTTGTTCTCGTGATTGGTCAAAAGCGGGACGCTTTCGGGGATCTCCATTCCGGCAAGATCGACCACAACAGGATGTTGCCACCCCGGCAGACTCATTTTTCCGCCGGAGTAGGCAACTCCGACCACTTTCGGTTTCGCGCCGTTTGACGCTTCTATCAGGGTGAATTCACTCATATATCCTCTCTGGGTTCTGAACCGTCATCCGGTTCGGTTTGCTGTTCCGGGGATTTCGGGGATTCCGGGTACTCGGAACTGATCGGGATTCCAAGCTCCTTCATCAGTTTGATCTCTTTTGCCCGCTGTCGCAGAACAGACAAGTAATCCCGTCCGTCCTTGGCACACTCTGCCGCAAGTGTCGTTGTGTTACTTTCGAGGCGAACACGCTGTGCGTTTGCTTCTTTTAATGGGTCAACATGCACGAATGAATCCCAGTACCAGAGATGCCGCGCACCCTTTGCCGCAAGATGTTCCAGTAGTAAATATTCCCGGAACCACACCTCAAAAATCCGGTTCAGGACCTCCGTTTCCCAGAACGACCGGTCGACAAGAATGCTTTTATGGTAAATCTGGTTGTCCAGTCTGCCGCTGGCGTAGTTGTGCCCGGAAAAATCTCCCGCCAGCGTACCGTAGGTCGTCACCACACAGCGGGCGATTTCGCTCAGAATGATCTTCACGAACTCCGCATGGTTCGCCGCCGGCTGTTTGGGATCGAGCTGTCCCATTTTCCATCCGGCCGGAACCGTCAGCATCATGTTCCGTTCCAGCGGAATGGCATCCATGGGCTCGACTTCATCCGATTCGCCGTTCGGCGGAGCGTCCGTGTAGAGAATCGCCGCAAAATCCGCCGCGGCCTCCGCCGCGGAAAGCACAGCCAGATTGTACCTGCGAAGTTGAGCAAACAGCGGCAGTGCGGGCGTGATCTCGGGAACGCCTCGATGCAATCCCGGCCGGTCCTGACGGTAAATATGAATCATGTATTCCGCCGGGATGTGGATCGCATCGTCGCCCGGCATATACCGGATGTCCCCGGGATGGTACTTCAAAACCCGGTAGTCCGTCGGATTTCCCCAGCGGTCATACGAGATTCCGTCGACACTGGTATCATCTTCAAACCAGCGCAGTTCACCGGAAACACGATCCGCCTCGATCAACTGCAGGTCCAGTTTCACACCGTGGCGGATTTTGGGATTCGTTGCCAGCACGGCAAACGCTTCGCCATCCTGACAGCGGGCCATTCGCATCGTCCGGAGTTTCGGAGCAAGACGAACGGCATCCGACCAGCGCATGAATGCCGTTTCCACAGCATCATTGAACGTCTCGTCGGCGGATAGCATCTGCAGTCTCGGACCCGTACCGATGGTGTCGTTTGCGAGCATCTGCACCAGTCCTCTGGCGTAGGAATTGTTGGCGACTTCGTAGCGCGAGCGCATCCGCAGCGTCCGGCGGACTTCCGGCGCGGCCTCCATGTCCGCTGACAGATGATCCGCCGCCGACCAGTGGCGCCAGTTGTCCCGCGTCGTCTGCGCCGCATCAAACCGGGCACGGACAAGCTGCTTCGGAGGGGTTCTGCTCCGAAAAATAGATTTGAGTCTGTTGAACATCGATGGATCCTCACGCCCCTGAATGGCACAATTTGGTTATCTTCAGGCCGGAAGTCCGGGATTTTAGGGCCTTTTTCGACGCGAGATATTCATCTGCCGCAATCTGATCGGCAAGGGAATGCTGCTCGACCTTCTGTCCGTCCACTTCAGCAGACTTCGGCCCCGAGGCATTCCGCCTGATCGCCTCTTCCAGTGTTTCATTTTCCGGCATGGCAGCACTCCGGTTCATACTTTCCGCGATGAGCTTCACATTCGCCAATGATGAACTCCGCATGATGATCACATTTGTTGAGAAGTGCACACTCGATTGCCGCAAACGATTTCCGCATTTTGCGGATCTTTTTCTTCAGTTTACGATACCGGGCAGCCAACTCGGCATATTGTGCCGAACACTCCAGGCATTCCACATCAGCTTCACTCATTGATTTCCTCCGTTTTTATGTGATTTGAAGACTCATTTGAGGCTTCGGTTATTTCTCCGACCGGAAATTCGCCACGTTCGTGGCTGATTTTCTCTTCCACCTTCTGAATCCGTTCCCCGATCCACATCATACAGTTTACTGCCATGGAGTTTCCGCATGCTTTGTATCTGGGCGCGTCAGGACATTCTTCCTCGGATTTACCATTCCAGGGAATTCGCGTGTGATTGTCGGGAAACCCCATCAAGCGCTCGCATTCAAGGGGAAGCAGTTTGCGAACTGTCGGTTTTCCGGATGGCGTATAGGCGACTCCATGCACATCTCCGGCGGTCTGCGTATACATCACACCTTCTTCAGAAACCCCCATGCCCGATCCTCCGGAACGTTCACCGGGCTTCATTTTGTCTCCGTCAAGTGCGATTGGTTCGACAATTACCGTTTCCGCGCCGGGACCGCCTGCCGTAACGGTTTTTCCCGCTTTCGCCTCCGTCACATAAAGGCCGCCGTTCGGACGATCTTTTCGTCTGCCGTTCGCATCGCAGAAGGAAACGTGAAAACATTCTTCACGAGCTACCGCGGGAGTCACTTCCGTGCGCATCGTAGGGAAAACTTCGTCCCAAAATCCCTGCAGATCACCTCCCGCATCGTTTTTAATGAAGCCGATGGCTGTTTCCGGTTCCCGTGGAACTTCCTGGAGGAGCGGAAGATTGTTCCCTCCTGTACCCATACGGGCAACGATGGATTGTGACACTTCGACCGATTTTATACGGGAATCGGGAGCATGGTTTTCATAGCAAAGAAAATCCGTTCCGGTCTGTTCAATCACACATTGGAGACGCCCCTTGTCCGGCATGAACTGCTGATCGCTCGTCCGCGTCAGTGTACCAGCCTTCTGGGAACCGTCCCACCAGTCTGTCGAAGCAGAGCCTCCTTCAGAACCGGCGGAAGCGTTTTGCCTCTTCGTGCGGCGCGGCGGAGTATCCCCTCCGCACATTTCACCGTCAAATAGTACCTTTGCGGGATATTTCCACTGACCAGTATATCCGACAAGGAAGAGACGCTTCCGGCGCTGCGGGATTGCCCTCGGAAATTGTTCCACTCGGGTAAATTGAGAGTCAAGTATTCTCCATGCCACTCCGAATCCTCCCGGAGCCGGGGTGACGATTCCACATTTTCTCCATCCGCTTTCAGGGACCGGGACATTCCATCCACAGAGCAGGGAAACAAATCGTCCGAAATCCTCGCCTCGGCGGCTGGAAAGAGCAGCGGGGACATTTTCCCACACAACCCAGCGGACTCCAAGCTCAAAGCACAGTCGTACAAAGTCGAGAGCGAGCACGCTTCGCCGACCTTCAAATCCCAGTCGTTTCCCTGCGATTGAGAGATCCTGGCAGGGCGTGCCCCCGACGAGCAGGTCGATTTCTTCATTTACATCCTTTCTCTTTATTAGGGTAAAATCTCCGAAATTCGGAATCGTCCCGCCATCCGGAAGTCCAGCAATTTGACGTTTCCACAATTCACGGGTTTTCCGCTCCTTCTCGTTGTCTGCCATCGCCGGATCAAGCGGTCGCAATGGACGAGTCGCTTTGAATCGATGACACAGCACCGCTGATGGGAATGGCTCAACCTCGGCAAAAAAAACAGCTTTCCAGCCTAGAGAGCGCCAGGCGAGCGTTGCCGCTTCAACTCCACTGCAAATGCTGCCGTATTTCATTGACAATCTCCCGATGTGATCTTATACGCTTTTCCTTACATCGGGTATATCTGCAAAAAAAAAGAAAATTGACGGGGGTTTTGAAAAAAAAATAAAAAAAAATCCCCGGAAATACCGAGGACTGATACCATGAATTCCAAAACGTGAGGAAAACAGTCAGGAAATTTTCCGGTTTCGCATCATGAAAAACCATGCACCGAGGAGTCCTGTCGAAAGTTTTTGTGTGTCTGGAGCCATCTCGCTGAATGCCGATATGCCATGACCGTTATCCATAGCATACATGCAGGATATTTCATTGAAGCTATTCTTTTCAATTTGAAGTTCAAACCGTGTTTCAGAGGTCACGATTCCAGGCTTCAACCAATTATTTTCAGCAAAGGAAGCTTCGTCGACTCCATACCAGTCATGTGGAAGTTTGGAAATGATTTCATCTGCAGTCGGTGCGGGAAAAATTATGTAATGGGGTGGGAATTCTTTTTTTCGCAATTGGATGCTCCATTGACTCTTAAACGGAGAATAGCTCCAAACAAAAATACTTTTATTGAATTCGTCTGGATACTCTTTTTTTATGCTCATGCAGATTTCCCGGTCTGCAACAATTCCGCTATATGGCGATGGAGATGCATACTTATAAAAGTCCGTAATGGTACAGCCATCTTTTGATGTGTTATGACAATGAATATTGCCGATTACGGTCTTTCCCTCGACCCATTCACGTAACATCGGAGCATAACCATTTCTGTCATAGGGATCATCATATTCTGCGACCCCATCCTGATTACAGCATCGTGCGATAAAGCATCCCAATTTTTCATCCCAGCAGACAAAATGCCACATATCCAATTTCATATTTTCCAACCAATATTCCTGATAAATAACATCTCCTTCAAATATAGGAATACCATAAGAGTCAGTCATTCCTGTGAAGCGTTCTGCAATAAAGTTTTTCGCCTTAAGCCGGTATTCCAGTTTCGGCAAGTCAGTTTCTGGCAAATACATTTTCCCTTCGATGGAGTACATCCGAATTTCATTAATTTCAACTCCAGCAATTGCAGGAACGGTTTCCCCATTTCTATCTCTTTTTGTGGATGAAAACGAATTTTGTTTTTTTGCCATATTCATTTTAAGGCCTCCTTTTTTTATTCAGTTACCAGCATTTCTATGAGTTTACGATAAACAGCCGCAGCATCTTTTGCATCATCAAGGGCATGGTGACGTTCCCCCATGATGCCCAGGACATCACACACCACGCAAAGCGAGGTGCGGGGAAACAGCTCCTCACCGTTCATCCTGCGAAAAATATCGTTTACAGCGCGTGCCAGGTACATACTATCTCTGCCGTGATGCGAAAATACCGTAGATTCCGATGGAAAAGTCTGACGGATGAATTTCATGTCAAACTCCAAATTGTGGGCAACGGGATAGATTTTTTCAATCCCGTTGTCAGAAAGCCATTGACGAAATTCTTCTGCAGCCGCGTTTCGGCTTACTCCCTCAGCAGGATTCAGCCGATTAATTTGCATTGCCAGAACATCAGCATTTTCCGGATGGTCAGCCTTTATTCGAATACTGAACTCCGGCAGTGTTGAAACTTTAAAATCATCATCCAAGGGTACGATCGCGAAATCAATGATCTCGTGCTTCCCCACGTCAAGTCCAGTGGTCTCAATATCCATTGCTGCAAATATTACTTGTTCCATACCTTAATCCTCCGGTTGTAAAAAAGAAACTCCAATACCGACATAAGAATAGTCAATACCAAGTGTTTTTTTCAAAATACTGAACTGACTTCTGGAGATTCCGCGTTTTGGACGCCTTTCGCCGGAGTAAACTGGAAAATAATCTTTATCTGTCCAATGGCAGGCATCCATAATATCCCCATGGGGAATGCAGGAACAGTTTTGATAGAATTTAAAAATGCACTCCAGCAGCAAATCTTGTTTACTGCCCTTCTTCAGTGTAACACTGTGCGGATTGCCTTTCCTGCTGATTGCCGTCCAAACATTTTTGTTGTTCGTTTCGTTTCTGGTTAACCATGCTGTTTTGTTTGCAGGTTTAATCAATGGTTGCGGATTGGAGGTTTTGAAGCGTTCAGCCTCCTCAAGAAATTTCAAAATGGAAGCTTCCAGAGTATGACCACTCATAGGAAACGGCTTGGGAATAAAATCATTTGCCCCGTTCCAAAGAAGAGAGGCCGCAAACTCCGCTTTATCCAGCATGCGACCAGTTATAACAATGATCGGGAATACTTCTTTCCTGCAGGTCCGCCGAATTTCCATGAGAAACGCGGGGCCGATAGCGGTATCTGCTTCTCCACCATTGACTAATGGGATTTCCATATCCAGCAGCATATAATCGTACTGCTTTTCTGCCATCAATTTTCTTGCTTCCTCTACTGATGCCGCGGCATCGCTGTCATGACCGAGAATTTGAAGCATGGCGGCAACCGTGGTGCGGACACCTTTGCTGTCATCAACGATAAGCCCCTTGTATTTTGCCATTTTTTTACCTTTCTTTATTGGGGAGGAAAACATTCACGACCGTTCCCACATTTTCAACGGAATCTATTGTCAGGCTCCCATTATGATCATGGATTTTCTCGTAAGCGATAGCTAGCCCGAAACCAGTACCATAGCTCTTCAAGGTTCTAAAAAGCTTGAATTGGCGAATGAGTTTGAGGTCTGCCGGAGACATCCCCTTCCCATTATCCCGGATTTCAATCTCAACACCGCTGTCCTGTTTCCTTGCAAGTACATCAATTTGTCCGGGCTTAAATTTTTCGTCACTCTGCCAGAATGATTCATAGGCATTCTTCAGCAAATTGCTGAATACCCGCAGCATTAAGTCCCGAACAACCCTGCAGGTGATATCCTGTGGGATGTCCAATTTAACGGCAATGCAGGAAACGTCACGTTCCTTGGCATTAAATACGGCAGAAACCATATCATTAGCTGTTTTGAGCAAATCCCGCAGGTTTTCAAGCGTTCGTTTCTCCGGCGTTTTTCGAACCAAAGTCAATACATCTTCGGTTAAACGTTCCATCATTTCGGTATGCTCTCTCAGTTCATTAATTGTAACACGCATTTCAAGCTGCTCATTGATCGGCAGTTTTCCCTCTGTAAGATAAGGCAGCCGCTGAATGCGGAACTTGATCGGCGTTAAAACTGTACGGATATCATGAGCAACCTGTCCGACCATCATGGCATAAGCCTGATCAGCATCTTTCCGAGCCAGTTCCGCGGCTTCCGGACCGTACTTTTTCCGGAGTTTTTCTGAATTCTGGAACAGAACCGCTCTGCGACGCTCTCTTTTCTTAGTTTCTGCAACAAACATATTCCGCCGTTCCATGGCCTGCTGCGCAGAATTGGAAACATAATGATTGCAATCTTTACATAGCGGAATAAACGGAGTAAGTCTGCTTTCCGGCAACAGCGGGATTGCGTCCGCTACGCACTGCCGGATTTCCCATTTTTCATCAGCAATGTGTTTTTCCAGTACCGCTAAAGCGTCAGAATCTCCATAATAGTTTTCCAAACGTGCACGGGCGGCTTTTACTCTAGCAAGCCGTTCCATCCAGTTATCAGATTTTGAATTTGCTTCCTCAGGCATTTTTCCCCTCAATATGAATAACGATTTTTCCGCTGTATGAACGCCTCTGCCCCGCCCTCAAGCAAATCTACAATATCCGCCTTGCACTCATCCACCGTTCCACAATTTCTCATGACGCCATGCGTACCATCGGAGTCCAAGACCAAAATATGCTCTGCATCACCCAGCACCGGAATATTTGGATTATGCGTTACAAACACCAGCTGGCGATGCTGCTTGACACGCAGAATGCTGTCTACAATTGTTTTCCGTACAAATCCGTTGTCCAGATTATCCTCCGGCTGATCAACAAGCAAAGGACGCTCACTGTCCAAAAGCAGAATCGGTAAAATTGTATTGCATTTCTGACCTGTGGAAAGCGTGTTTGTTGTTTTGTAAGTATCATGATCATTCAGTTCGATTTTCGGTAAATCCGGCAAATCAACCACTTCCATATCTGCAAGAAGCCGTTCATCGTTCAGCCGGGAAATTACGGCCTTTGTCTGGTTGGAATTCAATTGTGTTTTCTCGTAGAGCGTCTTCTCATCCTGATTACGGACGAGCTCTGCAAGCTGGGACGGAGCAATCAGGTCTGAGAGACGGCGGGCTACCTGATTATGATAAATCCCGCATGAGCTCAATGCAGAAGCAAGAAACTCCTGATATTTATCATGATTACCGAATTGCTGTATCGAAACCCTGATGGTTGGCATAAGTTCAGAATTAATGCGGTCAACTATCTGTTTCCGGTACGCAAATCGCAGATCAAGAGCTTCTGATAGCTCTGAAAGCATTTTGGTACGTTCAGTTCGAACTCGTTCTTGTTGCCGCTGGGTTTCGCCCAGCTCATTCTGCATAATCAGAAGCGCATTCCGTTCTTTATCCAATTTTCTGCGTTCTGCTGATTTGGCCTGCTCCGCTTTATTTTTTTCAAGCAACCTGGAACAGATTATATCTGCCTCGTCATGTTTCAGGCGTAATGCCGCTTTGATTTCATTGAACCTGCGGTTGCTTCCTCGCAGTTCTTCAATGATTGCCTCAAGTCCGGAATTAATGGCATCGTTGCTGAGAACAAGCTCGTTTCGGAGCTTTTGGATCATCTCAAAGTTATCACCATCCTCCAGCCCCGCTTGGCTTTTCCAGCATAGAGCGGATTCAATATAATCTTTCAGGGACTTCAGTTTTCCGGCGGTTTCGGAATACAATTTCTGCAAATCCTCCACATAAATATTCTCTCGATCCCGGATCGCCTTCTGATCCAGAGCACGATTAACATCTACGGAGATTTCCGTGGTTTCCGCAGACAGTTCTTTCAATTGTGCTGTGAGTCCGGGCAATCGACTGATCTTGTCTGACAACTCACAAATTTTCTTGGACTGGTTTGCCATTGTCTCACTGTTCGCGACAAGAGCACTGCGCAATTCCGAAATCTTGTCATTCAACGAGGTAAAAACTTCTTGATTAAATGTTTCAATCAAAGCCAGCTGCGACATCGATTGTCCCGCTATATTTTCCACTTCATTTTGACTGAAAACATCCAGTCGGAAAAGTGACGGGGTAAAATTCAACCCAGAGGGGGAACCATCAGCTTTTATAACTTTAGGCTGTTCGCCACTGGATTTGCTTATCGTGTAAGAAACTCCTTCTCGAGTTTCAATTAGAACATCTATCCTGCCGCCGTCAAGATTATTTTCCACAATACTTTTGATCCGTTTCTGTGCAGCAGTATCTTTTGGCATAGCATTCAACGCATACCGGATGAATTCAAGAAATGTTGTTTTCCCGGTTCCTCGAGCACCGATGATACAGTTCAGTTTATCTGAAAAACGATAGTTTATGCCGTCCAAGAATCCTCCGACGATACGGACTTCCTTAAGTCGATATGATGCTGTATTCATGAATCAACCCCTTTCTTTCAGTTTGTTTACTGTTTTTTCTGCCGTTCAACTTGTTTTTTCTTATTTCAAGCATATAATAACACATTAGAATGACAAACAATGTCAGTGTAAAACATGATGTCGAAAAAAATGGAAAAAAAGCAGAAAAGATGAGAAGTTCGGAAAACAGAAAAACAACGATGTCAAGAATCCAGCTGCATCGGCTGGCTAGACTTGCTTCGCTGTTGAAAAGGAATGGATATCATTCTCCGGCCGATATTTTAGAGGAATATTATTCGCTTGAGCATATAGATGGGTTGGTTCCGCATGACCATTATTGTATCCGCACGGTTTTCAGGGATGTTCAAATCTTGAGGGAGGAATTCAACTGTCCGTTGGCCTACGACAGGAAAAACAAAGGTTATTATTTGAAGCATCATGGATGGGATTTCAATTGCCCTGCGGACCTAAGTGAATCCGCTTTGCTGGCACTTATCATCGGAGCAAAAATTGCTGAAGATGTCATCCCGGAGCCGCTAAAAGGAAGAATTAAGATTGCCGTTGATGAAATTCTCAAAGGCAACAATCCTGATTTTCTGGATACTACGCTTATAAACTCTCTGCTTGTCTTTGCTGAATCCGGAGCAACTGATATATCTGCAATATTTCCCGTTGTTTTTGAGGCATGGCAGCAGCATCGGTATTTAAAAATTCTATATGATGACAAGCAAGGGAATCCTCCGACTGAAAGAATAATCGCTCCACACGTCCTTTTTCTGTATGATAAAGAATGGCGGCTCAAAGCCTACTGCACTCTCAGAAGTGCTCCTCGTACATTTGTCATAAGTCGAATTGTAGATATCAAAATCCTTGACGAAACTTTTGAGCCGGATATGAAAATTATCAAGTCGGTCAGCAGAGACAACATAGTCAGCTACAAACCTGTATTCAATGTCAAGATCAGATTATTTGGAAGTGCAAGAAAATTCGCCGAGGCAAATTTGATGCACACCAGACAGACTTTGCAGAAAGAACCAAACCGTGATTCATGGATATTCTCAATTCCTGCCGTCCCCGCCGAGATCATTGTTCCGTGGATTCTTTCTCAAGGCGGGGACGCCGTTCCGCTTTCACCACAATCCATCGTCGAAGCCGTCCAGGAGAAATTGGACCGACTTTCCAAAATGTTTGCCTGAGTCTTTGCAAAAAGTTTCGACAATTTTAACCATTGACCATCAATGAGTTAAGTTGAAGTATTCTGTAATTTCTTCGACAATATTATCCACCGCAACCCCTTGTATATCAACGCATATCCCTCAAAACAGCCCAGAATCCTTCGACAAAATGGCGATTTGTCGAAAAATTCTTCGACAAGTGGATAATTTTCACTTTTTTTGCTGACCTCAAATTGAGCGTTGGTCATTTGGCGAAAAATGGCGAAAATTTGTCGAAGGAATCACTTTTGCCATTTCCAACATACATTATCTCCATGACAACAAACAATAACCATGGAGAGAAAATGACATTCAAACAACTCAATGCGGGAGATCAAAAGCTTCTCAAGCTTATGCAGACGATTGATTATGGTCGTTTGGAACAGCTTTCCATTTGCAACGGTCATGTCGTTGCAACCAGCGCAAGCAGAAAAGTCCGCTCCAGGAAGATCGGCACACGGACAATACCCCATCACCAATCACGGCCGGATGGAGATTTCCTTCTGAACGAGAAGCAAACAGAGTTTTTTAATGAGATCCGGGAAGTTCCTGAGGGCTTTATCAAGGTAATCCAGATACAAGCCGGGCTTCCGGTCTCTTTTGAAATTGAGGAGAGCATCTCATCCATCTAAGGGCTGATCCCCCATTTCTGCCGTATTACAATAGTAAAACTGGTATTTAGCTGACCATGCAGCCGAACAACGGAGATGGTCGGGAATGCCGCCAAATCAATGGCGCAGCCCGACCACCTCCATTTTTTTGACGGCGTCCCGACCGCTCTACAACCCCAAGGAGCAGTCGAGATGACTCAAAAACAAATGCTGTCCGTTCAAAATACAGAAACCGCCATTCCCATTCATCACATTCCAACGTTTGATGAGGTTTATGCCATGCCGTATGTCAGGGAATCTCTTGAATGTATTCTTGATCAGAATATTCGACAATATCAAATCCTTTACAGTTTCAAGGATGATCTCCGCCAGGAGATTCTGATACATATGAATCACGAACTTTCAAATTTTGATCCGGAAAAGTCGGCAATTCAAACCTTTGCCCGCTTAACCATAGTATCAGGGATGCGCATAGCGCGGCGAAAATACTTCACACGAAAAAACTATGTTCTCTTTTCAGCACAGAACCTGAATCTCTTTGAGAATGGCGATGATCATAATGTTGCCTTAAACAAAGATGACTGTCGTGCCTACGCATCACATTCACGGAACAACATTGATTGGGACTCTCAGTCTCATGACATTGACACCGTGATTGCAATGATGCCCCAAGACCTGCAAAAAATAACCAGAATGTTGTTTGAAGAAAAATCTGTTCTTCAGGTCTGCCGCAGACTGGGGATTGCCAATTCCACATTCAGAGGCAGGTATTTGAAACAGATTCGCGCCATCTTCAATGAAAGATTTTTTCAAAAAAATCAGAAAAAGCCCGTCAATTAGACTTTTTTTTGCAGATATACCCGATGGAAACAAAGAGCACTCATAACCGCAATCAAACAAAGGAAAATTAAAGTGACTGGAAAACAAAAAAAAGTTCTTATGGCAGCCGTTGCCGTCATCAAACAGTATATCGGCAACAATCATGAAGCCATGTGCTCCTTAAAAGATTTGCTCTGCCAAATTGATATGGAGGAGGTCTTTGATGTCGACAGCATCGATCCCATGGCTGATCTTAAAGAGAAAGTCTTCAAGCGTCATCCAGACGGCGAGGTTGGCATTGCAGATATTCTCCATGTCGCCAAAATTGAATTCAATTATCCACTTAAATTAATTGCAGCCATTTTTGAGCTGAATGTCGGAGATCTGCGCCGTTACCTGGAAGATGGTTTTACTCCACCATACGTAATGAACGCATTCAGACGCTATTTCAAAAACCTTAAGGAGATTTCTGAAAAATGACTGATCTTTCATTCATCATCCATGAACCGGCGACGGAATATCACGCCCGCAGTCGCAACGGAGAATTTATGTCGAGCCACCTCCTGGCCGACTTCCGGGAATCCCCGGCTCTCTACCGCAGGAAAGTTTCCGGGGAAATTGCGGAAAGCGAATCCTCTGCATTCGTCATGGGACGCGCGGCGCACTGCCTGATTCTGGAGGGGCGGAACGCCTTTGACCGCGAATATGTTGTGACCGACGGCCCGATCAATCCCCGGACCGGCGAATCCTACGGGCGCAGCACCAAGGCGTTTGCGGAATGGGCGGCGACTCAGGAGCGCGAAATCATTTCCGGAAAGGACTTCAGCTTTCTCCTGAAACTGCAGCGCGTCGTCTGGCTGCACCCGCTCGCGTCGGAACTGCTGGCGGACGGCATCGCGGAAGGTGTGGTTCGGGCAGAGTATTGTTCCGTTCCCTGCCAGATCCGGATGGATTGGTTCAGCATGAAGTCCGGACTTGTTGATCTGAAAACCTGCGACAGTCTCCGCTGGTTCGAGTCGGACTGCCGTCGCTATGGCTACATTCCGCAGCTGGCGTTTTACCGGGCGATTCTCCGGATTGTGACCGGCAAAAACTTCCCCGTCCACATCATTGCGGTGGAAAAAAATGAACCGTTTTCCGCCGGGGTCTGGAAACTGACGGATGAACTGCTGGATCTGGCGGAACTTTCCAACAAAAGCGCCCTGGAGCGCTTCCGGGCCTGCTGCATCTCCGGAGTCTGGCCGACCGGATATGAAGATCTCCGTATCATTGACACACTTTGAATTCAAAAAACAGCAAACAGGAAAGGTGAAAATCATGAAGAAAATAATCACAAAAACGCTTGACATCACACCGGATATGGCGGCCCAAATGCTGGAACGCAACACCATGAACCGGAATATCAGCCAGCTGAACGTTACCCGCTATGCCAATGACATGGCCTCCGGAGCCTGGGAACAGAACGGGGAAACCATCAAAATCGCAGAGGATGGAACGATTCTTGACGGACAGCATCGCCTCTGGGCGATCATTGAATCCGGAGTCACCGTCACAATGATCGTTGTCTACAATGTCAGGAAGGAAGCCGTCGGCTCCATCGACAGCGGAGTCACCAGACTTTTTCATCACCTCCTGAAAATCAAAGGATCCCAGCACCCGACCACGGCGGCAATGATCACAAAATTCGCCTGGATTTACGAGAACTTTGATCGGCAGATGCGTTCAAGTTCGGCAAAGACGGAAACCCGTAATTCGGTTCTGGAACCGTATTATGACGAGAACCGGGATTTGCTTGAACATGCCGCAGCGGTTGCGGAATGCGGCGCACATCATTTCGTGAAGTCCCATATGGGATTCTGTTTCTACCTCTTTCTGAAGAAAAATCCTCAGAAAGCGGAAGAGTTCATCAAGCTGGTCAAGACCGGAGAAAATCTTTATACCGGGCATCCGATCATGACGCTTCGCAGCAAGCTGATTGATAATCGCATCAGCAAAAACAAGCTGACGGTTCGGGAAACGCTGGCATTCTACATCAAGGCCTGGAATGCGTTTCTGAAAGGCCGCGACCTCTCCGTATTCCGCTGGAACAACAGCGAAGAGCTCCCCGAGGTGAAATGATGGAAGAGAAAATTTCTCTGATGCCGACCATCGCGATCCACACCGCATCGCCTTTCAAAGATCTCTTTCCGATCAAGGAAAGTGTCCTGAACGAGATCGCGGAGGATATGAAGCAGAACGGATTTGATTTTGCCCATCCGATCATCATCTGGGCTGGTCACAAAGTCACAGTAGTGGATGGACATACCCGTCTTGCCGCCGCACAGAAAATTCATCTGAACAAGGTCCCGATCATATTAAAGGAGTTCGCTTCGGAAGACGAGGCGCTTCAATATGCAATCAAAGCTCAGAGCCATCGGAGAAGTCTGACACCACAAGAGCTTCTGAATTGCCTTGCGGAGCTGGACAAGAGAAAATCCGCCGGTCGACCGGGAAAATTAGCCACGTTCGTGGCTAATTTCGGAAAATCGTCAGAAGCAACAGCTGACCTCCTTGGTATTTCCAGAGGAAAAGTGGAAAAACTTCGAACCATCAAAAATCACGCGACGGCAAAAATTCGTGATGCGGTGGCTTCTGGAAATATGTCGATCGACAAAGGGTATAAGGAAACCATGAGGGCGCGTCGACAGGACAAAGCGAGAGAACTCCCTCCCTTGACCGGAACCGAGTTGCAGGATCTGAAGGAATCCCGCTCTGAAGCAATCAAGGTCAGCATCATCAAGATGGTGAAGATGCGGCTTGAACGGGAAGTTCAGGAATATCCGGAAATCGGCTATTCTTTCCAGGAGCGCAATACCCTGAGAGATGTGATTTCCTCTGAAATCGGCAATCTGATTGCTGACATGTTACCAGGAGAAAATGAAAATGAGCAGTAAGTTTTGCAATATCGAATTCCCGCTCGTTCAAGTTCCCGTCTGGAGCCTGAAAATGGAAGAACCGTTTCGGAACCTTTTCCCGATCCGGCAGACAGTTCTTGCGGAAATCATCGACGATATGAACGTTAACGGCTTTGATTTCGGGCATCCCATCGTTGTGTGGAAGATGATTGTAGTTGATGGACACACCCGCCTGAAAGCGGCAATCGCCGCCGGATTGGAGACAGTTCCTGTCATCTGCCGCCAGTTTAACGATGAGAACGAAGCATTGGAATATGCCATTCGCTGTCAGAGGAACCGCAGGAATTTGACAAACGGAGAATTGCTTCAATGCCTTCAACAGCTGGATATGAGAAAAAAAGCTGGTCGTCCGGCAAACAACTCCTCCTGCAGCATGAGTCGTGGAAAATCTTCCGTTGATCTCGGTGAAACTTTAGGGATTTCCTGTAAAAAGGTGGAACGTCTCCGAGCAATCAACGCTTATGCCACAGACGAAATCAAAGAGGCGTTGCGACAGGGGAAATACTCCATCAACCGTGCTTATGAGGAAACCATGCGTTCAAGGCGGCCGCAGGAAAAGATCGAACCCGATGCGGATGCGGAGTTGGTACATTCCATCATGGCGGACATTCATGCCCGAATGAATGAAGTGCAAATCCGCAAACTGGTGAAAGCACTTCAGATTGAATTGGCAAACTGCTGAAAAGAAGGAAACAGATTATGGGAATGCTTGACAACATTCAAACCGGGCGGGAAAACAAGCCGCCGCGCATCATGATTTACGGCAGCGAAGGGGTGGGGAAAGCACAGCCTCTTGACGCAAAAATTCTGACTCCACATGGTTTCGTTTCCATGGGATCGTTGAAAATCGGAGACAAGGTCATCGGAGCCGACGGGAAAGCGCATTCTGTTCTTGCGATCTACCCGCAGGGTAAGAAAGAAGTTTTCAAAGTCACGTTTCGCGATGGTTCTGAAACGGAATGCTGCGATTCCCATCTGTGGTTTACTCAGACTAGAACTGAACGGGATCATAAATTGCCGGGCGCGGTCAGGGATCTGCATACTATTCGCACTACACTTCGCTACGGAACTCATTTCAATCATGCTGTTCCGCGAGTTGCACCGGTGGAATTCGAATCAGATCATGATCTGCCGGTTTCTCCCTGGCTGCTCGGCATTTATCTTGCGGAAGGCAGCTGCGGCGCATCGGCAAGCATCAGCAACCCGGAATCGGATATTTTGGAGCGGATTGCTGAAAGCGTTCCAGAATCCGATACAACAACCCCCGCGAGAAATGCGATCAGGATTCGAAAGCGTCAGATCGGTTCTGCCCCGAGCGAATTCAAAAAAGGACTCCTTGCGCTGGGTCTGGCAGACAAGGTCAGCGATACAAAATTCATTCCGGAATGTTATCTGTTTGCATCAGTCGATGACCGGCTCGAACTGTTACGAGGTCTCTGCGATGGCGACGGATATGTCGATAACCCAGGCTCCATTGAAATTTGCACGGCAAGCGAACAAATGGCGAAAGACATCATATTTCTGATCCGTTCTCTCGGAGGTTCCGCGATCATGAAAAAACGGAAGGGGCGTTATCGAAAAGGTACGGTCGTCCGTGAGGTCAAGGTTTCCCACCGGATCTACGGAACTTTCACCAACGGGATTGTCCCCGTCGCTTCCGCAAAACAGACCGCGAAATGGAAATTCCCGGAATGGATGATGCGACATACAATCCGCAAGGTCGTAAGCGTCGGCGAAAAAGAGTGTCAGTGTATCGTCATTGATGCGTTGGATTCCCTCTATATAACGGACGATTTCATTGTCACACACAACAGCACGTTTGGAGCATCCGCGCCGGGAGCGATCTTCATCCAGACCGAAGACGGACTCGGCGAAATCGACTGCCGGAAATTCCCGCTTGCACATTCGCTTTCCGAGGTGATCGCGGAACTGACCGCGCTCCGGGACGAAGCTCACGAGTTTCAGACCGTCGTTGTGGATTCCGTTGACTGGCTCGAGCGCCTCATCTTCGACGAGGTCTGCCGCGAATTCGGTGTCCGTTCCATCGAAAAAGCCGACGGCGGCTACGGCAGGGGATATACCCATGCGCTGACTCACTGGCGCAAGGTCATCAGCCTGCTTCAGGAACTGCGTGACAAGCGCGGAATGATGGTCATTCTGGTCGCCCATGCGAAGGTCGAACGGTTCGAAGATCCGGAAAACGCCGCCTACGATCGTTACACACCGCGTCTTCACAAGCACGCTGCGAGCCTGATCGCGGAATGGGTCGACGCCGTTCTGTTCGCGAACAAGAAGTTCCGGGTGACGAAGGAAAACGCCGGATTCAACGGAGAACGCGCGATCGCCGCTCCCATCGGCGCGGATGGCGGGGAACGCATCATCCGCACGGTGGGAAGCCCCGCCTGCATTGCGAAGAACCGTTACGGTCTGCCGTCGGAAATTCCGCTCTCGTGGCAGGCATTCATTGAGGCATACACAAAAATCGAGGAGAACCATCATGAGTAAGTGCGGAGCCATCTGTGAGGTTTTCAGTCGCGTCTGCGGGTATTTTCGACCCGTAACGAACTGGAATAAGGGCAAGCAGGAGGAATTCAAGGAAAGAAAGGTTTTCGAGGTGAAGAAATATGCACGAAAAAATCCGGACGGCAAATCGCCCGCTGGTGTGTGACGTCTGCGGCGGAATGATCCAGGTTGGGGAACCGTTCCGTGCTGTGCGGGATGAGTATTCGCCTGTTGAGTATCACGAGCACATCCAGTGTCCCGGCAGTCCGGCAGTCGCGGTAAGCAAACCGCCCCCGGAACCGCCGAAAATCACAGCATTCAATCACCACTGCCATTGCATGGCATAACATGGGAGAAAACACAAATGTCCACAATCAATTTCAACGCGAACGAAGTCGAACCATCGACCGGTTATGACCCGATTCCGGCCGGGAAATACCAGGCTGTCATCACCGAATCGGAAATGAAACCCACTAAGACGGGAAACGGGCAGTATCTCCAGCTGGAATTCGAGATCATCGAGGGCGAATACAAGAACCGAAAAGTCTGGGCGCGGCTGAATCTGGAAAATGCGAACGCGGACGCGGTCCGGATCGCCCGGGCGGATCTCTCCGCCATCTGCCGCGCGGTGAATGTGCTTCAGCCGCGTGATTCGGTGGAACTGCACAATCTTCCGCTCACAATCACCGTGCGCTGCAAAAAGAATCAGGATGACGAGATCGTCAACGAGATCAAGGGCTACGGTCCGCGAATGTCTCTTTCCGGCGTTGCCGCTGCCAAGCCCGCTACGCCGCCTCCGCAGAGCGGTGCGAACTCCGCGCCCCCATGGGCAAGGAAATGACATTGGAACTGGAACTGCCGTGGCCGCCCAGCGTGAATCATTACTACCGGCATGTCGGTCCGAGGGTGCTGATCTCCCGTGACGGGCGGAAGTTCCGGGAGCGTGTGGTTGCACGTTTCCGGCAGGATCATACACGGGGATTTGCCGGTCCGGTGGAGCTGTTCATTGAACTGTATCCGCCGGACAATCGACGCCGGGATGTGGACAACTCTCTGAAGTGTCTCCTGGACACTTTCACACATGCCGGGCTTTACAATGACGACAGTCAGATCTGCAAGCTGACCGTCATCAAACGCGAACCGATGCCTCCGGACGGAATGGCTTATATAAGGATTTCAGAATGGAAGAACGAAGACAGAACGGCGGACGACGCAGGCAAATCGTCCAGGAATTCGTAAAGAACATCACCGACGATACCCGACGGCTGGTCTGTTTCCTCTATATGAACGGCTACAAAGACGACGCGATCCGGAGAATCCTGAAGATTGACAGACAACGTCTCCAGCAAATCAAAACACAGCTTGCCTTTGACCTGATCAAGGCGGGCATACGGAATTCGGAGGGCTGAAATGATCGTTCCTCGACCGTATCAGTCCGAGGCGGTTGAGGCTGTTTACGAGCATCTCCGCACAAAAGACAACAACCCATGCGTTGTGTTGCCCACGGGGACTGGCAAAAGTCTGGTCCTCGCTCAGATCGCAAAGGATTCCGTGGAAAAATGGAATGGACGCGTGCTGATCCTTGCTCATGTCAAGGAGCTTCTTGAGCAGAATGCCGACAAGATCCGCAAGCTCTGCCCGGAATTGAAGATCGGCATCTATTCCGCCGGACTCAGGAGCCGCGACACCACGGAGCAGGTCATTGTCGCCGGGATTCAAAGCGTTTACAACAAGGCCTGCGAGCTGGATGCATTCGACCTTGTCATCGTAGATGAATGTTTTCCTGCCGGAACGCTGATTGATACGCCGCGCGGGCAAATTCCCATTGAGGATTTGTATGTGGGGCAACCAGTCAGGCATGCGCTCGGCGTTGGAAATATTGAAGCCATTTCATCTCGTCCGGCATTCGAAATCATGAAATTGGAGTTGAGTAATGGAAAAAGTATCGAATGCACCCCCAACCACCCGTTCTTCACCGAATCCGGATGGTGTAAGGCAAGCGCCCTGGCAGTGGGAACGTGTCTATTCAGCCGTGAAGACGTGTCCCGTTTGCGGGAAAGATTTTCATCCGAATATTTGGTTCGATCAGAACGGGAAACCGGTCAGATGCCAAATGGAAACGGACTGGAAGCTCAGAAAATATTGTTCCCGCGAGTGCCAGTCAATGGCACGCCGTCAGCCGCGGGAAAACAGGGATCAGGCAAATCAGTCCATGAATTGGAAACAGAGAGCAAGGACAGCCGTGAAAACGTGCCTGTGTTGCGGCAAGGAATTTCGTCCTCGCTTCTACCATCTGCGACCGATGTCGGAATCGGCATGGAATTTGCAACGGTTTTGTTCAATATCCTGCTCCAAGAAAGTCGAGAATCCAATGTTTCTGCCGGGAGTTGTGGAAAAAATGTCCGAGACGCTGAAAGCAATCGGTCAGCAACCATTGATTCACGGAGGGAATGGGAGGACGTTGAGTTTTCCACAGGAACAGCTGGCGCAGATTCTGAACGCGGAAACGGAATACCCAATCTCAACAACAGCGCAACAGCGTCATGCGGGAGCATCGCACTGCTACAAACTGGATGTGGCAATTCCATTTCTCCGGCTGGGAATACAACTGGATGGCGGGAGCCATTTTGCAAAGAAAATACGCAAAACAGACAAACGGATTCGGGAATGGCTGGCGGAATTAGGGTGGTCGGTATTACACATATCAAACTCAAAAGCCCTCGAACTGTGTACAATTTGCAAGTCGCGGGACACCCTTCTTTCTATGCTGACGGAGTCTTGGTTCACAACTGCCATTGAATTGCCCCGGAAGGGGACGGCATGTACCGAACCTTTCTGTCCGATATGAAGGTCATCAATCCACACGTCCGGGTGATCGGGCTGACGGCAACACCCTTCCGGCTCAAGGGCGGGCTCATCTGCAAGCCGGAGAACATCCTGAACGAGATCTGCTATGAGGCGGGGCTCAAGGAAATGATTCAGCAGGGATATCTTTCGCCGTTGATTTCCCGGGCGGGCCGCGCGGAGGCGAATCTGGCAAACCTGCACATCCGTGGCGGCGAGTTCATCAGCGACGAGGTCGCCGTCGCAATGGACAACGATGCGCTGGTGACATCCGCATGCCGGGAGATTGTGGAGCTGACCCGCGACCGCAAGTCCGTGCTGATTTTCACCGCATCGGTGGATCATTGCAAGCATGTTGCGGAAAAAATCCAGGCGTTTTCCGGCAAGGAGTGTGCGATCGTGACCGGTGATACGTCGCCTGCCGAACGTGCTGAAATCATCGCCCGGTTCAAGGGGGAATTCATCCCGGCGGATCTTTTCGGAACACCGAAGCCGCCGCTCAAGTTCCTGGCGAACGTCAACGTTTTGACTTGCGGCTTCGATGCGCCGAACACGGATTGCGTTGTGATGCTCCGCCCGACGAATTCGCCGGGGTTGCTGATTCAGTGCGCCGGACGCGGGACGCGCCTCAGTCCGGAAACCGGAAAAAGTTCGTGCCTTTTTCTGGACTACGGGGGCAACATTCTGCGGCACGGTCCGCTCGATATGATCAAGGTCAAAGAGCCCGGCTCCGGGAAAGGCGGTGATGCCCCGGCGAAGAAGTGTCCGCAATGTCTCGCGCTCATCCACGCCGGATATACGGCGTGTCCTGAATGCGGATATGTGTTTCCGCCGAAGGAAAGCAATGACAAGATGACGCGGACGGCATCATCCGCCGGTGTGATTTCCGGACAGGTGGATTATACCGATTACGAGGTGCTGGATGTGTATTACTGCGTCCACGAAAAACGGGGAGCTGATCCCGACGCCCCCAAAACCATGCGGGTGGACTATCAGGTCGGCTTCAACGAGTTCAAATCGGAATGGGTCTGCCCCGAACATAACGGCTATGCCCGCGGCAAGTTCGAGAAATGGTGGCACGAACGCGCCGCGCTCGGCTGCCCGATGCCGAGGAGCGCGCGGGAAGCCGTTTCGCTGGCCAACGAGGGGCTTCTGGCGGCTCCTGAGAGCATCACCGTTAAAACGATCGCGGGAGAACGTTTCGAGCGTGTAACGGGTTTCCGGTTAAAAGAGCGTCCCATCATGCGCGAACCGGGAGAGGACCTGGAACCCGGCGAAACGTGGGTATCAACCACGTCGCCAGATGATCCTGAAGAGGAAATTCCATTTTAAGGAGAGAGCATGAATGCAGCAAAGATTTTTCCGATCATCCTGATCGCACTGGACGTCGGCGCAGCGATCGTTTACGCCTGCTGCGGCGACTGGAAACACATGACGTACTGGCTTGCGGCCGCCACACTGACCGCGACTGTCACATTTTAACCCTGGGAGATTTTTATGTCTACACGAGGACTCATTGCAATCGAGGCCGCCGACCGGAGCTGCCGCTCCATTTACGTTCACTTCGACATGTATCCGTCCGGCGCGGGTGTTTGCCTGAATGCACACTACAACACGAAAGAGCGCATCGAAGCGCTGTTTGCGCTCGGTGATCTCTCCGGCCTTGGCGGACGTTTGTCGAACGACGATCCTGAACCCGATGCGCAGGATGTCTGCCACGCCTACCACCGGGATTATGGCGAGGAATTGTGTCCGCCCCGGGTCTGGGCTGACGCCGGTGAAATGCTCGCCCGGGCGGAGGATGCTTACTGGGCGGAATATGTGTATCTGTTCCGCGACGGCAAGTGGTATGTGAATACGACCTACCGTCCGAAAGAGTGGCGGCTGGTCGAAGAGGTGCTCAAGGAGCGAAACAATGGCTGAAATTGAATGGAAAATCCCCGAACAGATGCTGAGTCAGGAGCTGGTCAGCACCGATAATCGCTGGCACATTTCCAAGACGCAGAGCGGGCATTCCGACGCGGAGTTCTTTCTGACCAACTATGACCTGCTTCTGAGTCCGCACGGGACAGGGAAGGATTACAGGGAGTGTTTTGAGTCGTTCATCGCCGATTGCGACGATTACATCCGGAAAGTCACCGCGATCCGTGATGAGGCACGGATGCACATGGAGAAACTGCTGAAAGCTGCGGAGGAGATCCAATGAGCTGGGGAACGAACTACAAATACGAGGGGGTTATCAGCCGTGTCGGCATCAATGAACTGGAGCAAAAGCTGGAAGAGACGCAAACCTTGCTCAACGGCATCCGGGAGGAGATGATCGCGCTGATGGCGATGTCGCCTCCCGCGAACGGTATGGTCGAGGATGAAGACGGCGGAAAAATCCTCTGGCCTCAATGTGTTGTCCGCAGACTGAACTGCCTCTGGGAGGAACTTGAGGAACTGATGTGTTGTTCTGTCCGGCTGCAGCAGGCACTGGAAGTGAAAAAGTATGAACCTGAGAACATCTCGGAAGGCTGAATGAAGATTGAAATTGCACTGGCGCAAATCTTTTCCGAGGTCGAAAGAGCCGAAAAACTGCATCCCGACTGGCCGACAAGTCCGATTCATCAGGCGGCCATCGTAACGGAAGAAGCGGGAGAGCTTTTGCAGGCGAGCCTGAATCACAATGAACACAAGGGATCGAAAAAGGCGATGATCACGGAAGCCATCCACACGGCGGCAACTGTGATCCGGTTTTTGAAAAACATCAATGAGGAGTCCACCGATGAATCCTTTCACAACGTATCAGTTCCGTAAAATGCCGGTCCGGATTGTGCGGAAGAGCGATAAAAATTACTTCGTGATCCGCGACATCTGCAACATTCTCGGCTGGAGCAATCCCAACCGGGAACTGGCAAAACACACCGAAAACGTTCCGCTTTATGAACGGATCCGGACACCCGGCGGACTGCAGGTCGTCCGGCTTGTTCCGCGCGCGGACGTCGAGAAGCTGCTTGCCGCAAACTCGGGGCACAAGGCTCTGCTTCTGGAACGCTATCTGAGGAACGAAGTATTTCCCAGGCTGGACGCGGAGGAGAAGGCAGCGGCGCAGGTCAGAGCACTGATCGTGGGATTCATTTCTACGATGCACACACTCATGACGGAACAGTATTTCGCCGACAAATATCATGGAGAACGCAATGACCGACGCAAATGAAATCACCCATGCTCTGCGCCTCTGGTTTCAGGCCGGGGACGTGTTCGAGGTGCGTGTGCTGGATGCGGTCAGCGCCGATTACCGGCGGGAGCATATCGAGTCCGGTTATTTCGATTACGAGCACATCTCCGCCGTCCCGGAGGCGTTGAAGCGCCTGCTCTCCTTTCGCGGCGTTTACGTCACGGTCAATCCGGTCAATCCCGATCTGCTTGCCCGCGCGGTGAACCGTCTGCGTCCGGCGGGGCGGAATCCGACGACCGCCGACACGGATATTGTCCGGCGGCGCTGGCTCCTG
>ERZ791909.633-NODE-633-length-28303-cov-3.267559_pt1 | contig 28303 bp, 26 predicted proteins | sample MGYA00510143_ERZ791909 | MGnify/ENA primary metagenome ERZ791909 (study PRJEB30046, sample SAMN00792093) | human gut metagenome | study: EMG produced TPA metagenomics assembly of the A metagenome-wide association study of gut microbiota in type 2... | reverse complement strand
ACGGAAAAATGCTTGTGTCCTCTTTCGGCTGCTCCTATGAAACGGCAGATATTGAGTTTGAATATACCCTGTCGCAAGCACTCCAAAAGGGGAACAATTTAGCCTTTCATCTGATACAGTCCTTTGAGCCGGGGGAAGTCGATTATCAGAAAGCCCATGAAATCGGAAAGCAGCTTGCCGACGCGGTAACAAAGGGGCAACATGAGTATGTTGTGACGACGCACATTGACAAGGGGCATATCCATAACCACATTATTTTCTGCGCGGTGAACTTCGTAGACCACCACAAATACAATTCCAACAAAAGGAGCTATTACGGTATACGGAACATGAGCGACAAGCTGTGCCGGGACAATGGGCTTTCCGTGGTCGTCCCCGGCAAGGGCAGCAAGGGAAAGAGCTATGCAGAATATCAAGCGGAGAAAACGGGGACAAGCTGGAAAGGCAAGCTAAAGATCGCCGTGGACGCGCTCATTCCCCAAGTTTCCAGCTTTGAGGAACTATTGCAGCGGTTACAGGCGGCAGGATATGAGATCAAGCCCGGAAAATATATCTCATGCCGCGCACCGGGGCAGGAACGGTTTACCCGTCTGAAAACCCTCGGCACGGACTATACGGAGGAAGCCATAAAAGAACGGATAGCGGGCAAGCGTACCCGTGCCGCCAAAGCTCCAAAGGCAGAGCGCAAGGGCGTTAATCTTCTCATTGATATTGAGCACAGTATCAAAGCACAACAAAGCCGAGGCTATGAACAGTGGGCGAAAATCCACAATCTGAAACAGGCGGCAAAGACTATGAATTTCCTTACGGAAAATAAGATTGAGCAGTACGCCGATCTGCTCACCCGGATAGAGGAAATCACCACGGCAAGCGAACAGGCAGGGGACAGCCTAAAGGAAGTGGAAAAGCGTCTATCAGATATGGCATTGCTCATTAAGAATGTCACTACCTACCAAAAGACAAAGCCCCTCTATGAAGCCTACCGCAAAGCCCGGAACAAAGAGAAGTACCGGGCAGAGCATGAACGGGGTATTATCCTCCATGAAGCGGCGGCAAAGGCACTAAAGGCGGCGCAGATCGGCGGCAAGCTCCCCAGCGTCCCCGTCCTCCAAGCGGAATATGAAAAGCTGCAAGGACAGAAAGAAAGCCTTTATGCCGATTATGGCAAGCTGAAAAAACAGGTGCAGGAATATGATGTTATCAAACGGAACATAGACAGTATTTTACAGACAGAGAAGCAGCCGGAGCGGGAAAGGCAGACAGAGCGCGGATAAGGACACAAAAAAATAGCCGGGACGCGGTAGCTGTCAGATAGCCACCGCGCCCCGGTTTTCTCATGGGTGCAGAGATTGGATTGTTACGCAATAGAACCGCATTTCCGGGGGTAAAGGTATAAATCCCTTGCCGTCTTATTTCCCCGCCCGGAAAGCCGCATAAATCAAGGCTTATTTTGCCCCTATCGCGTCACATTCGCCCGCATTTTCCTCATACGCTCGGCGGTCTGTCTGCGGGTGATACGCTTCCGGCAGTCCGGGCAGTAGACAGCCCGGTTAGAGCTGGAAACAAAGGGCGCACCGCACACGCTACACCGCCTCATATCCTCCGTATGGCAAAGCTCGGCGTACAGCTCCTTATCTGCGGGCAGTACCGCAATGCGGAACCATTTACAGAGCAGGGAATAGGAAATGAGCTGCGGGCATACGCACTCGTCCCCGTCGTCAAGCAAGATACAGTTCCCATTATCGCAGTTACAGCACGTCCGGCGCACAAGGGTATTGACTTTCCGGCTTTGGGGCGGCGTAAGCCGCTTAATGTCGCTCATACCTCGTCGGCGGGGTAAAGGGCAAGCCCCGCAAACTCCGCTTCGGTCATGCGCCCCACTTTGGCAAGGGTACGGGCGGCAAAGTCCCGCATTTCCCCCTCCATAAAGGGCAGCGCGGCGTTCATAGCCACTACAAGCCCCTCCTTGCTGCCTGTCATGTAGATACTCAAAAGGTTGGTTTCCTCAACCGTGAAATTGTTATATTTGTTCATGCTCATACCTCCAATCCGTGATCTTTCTTTTTTGCCGCCGCCTTTTTCGAGACGGTTCTCTTTTTATCCTGTGCAAGCTGCGCCCGGACAGAGGGGCGGGGCTTCCTTACCTCCTTGTCCCGGTTCTCGTCCTTACCGATCAGTGCGTATGTACCGTAGCTGTTCTTGATCTGTGAGAAAGCAAGGGTCTTATAGGGCAGCATGGAGAAAAGGCGTTCCGTGTCCTTTGTGGACGCAAGCCGTTCAAAGGACGGGGACAGCTCCACCATGAAATGAGATTTATCCGGGCTGTTGGGGGCAGACAGCTTTTTCATGTCTGCCACAATGCGCCGCGCTTCATGCTCGATCATACCCTCATGCAATGCGGCGATATGTTCCTTTAAGTCCCCCGGTGTCAGCTTATCCCGGCTGTGCTTTTCTTCCCGTAACAGGGATTGCAGGGCTTCCGGGTCTTTCGGCTGTACTTCAAAATATTCAAACTTCCCAAGCTGGGGGTCGGGATAGCCATTAAAATGTTGCTCGGCTGGCTGCTCCCTCGTCCCATGCTCATAAACAAGCGTCACCGTCCCAGCGTCAACAGTATTGTCTTTGACGCGCTCATAGTGTTTTTCATAGTCCAGCTCATAGAGATTGCCCGTGATCTTCCCGTCCTGTACCCCGGTCAGCTCCACGGCGTAAGCAAGGATAGGGTCGCGGGTCTGCTCCTTGTAGAAACGCCATGTATTATGCGGGGCGGTGTCGCTGATGAAAACGTCACGCTCCCGAAAGCAGTATGTCCCGGACGGGCGGGAAAGCCACAAGAGCGTTTTGTCAGCGGGGTTTTGGCTTGCCGCCTTTTCCGCAATGATCTTTTTGTCAATGTCAAAATCACTCTGATAAAATCCCGTGTTCTGCTTCATAATGGCTTCAAGGGAAGCGAACACGTCCACATTCTCAAATTTATTCAATTTCCCCATAATCAGCTCCTTTCCAAGTCCTGCGACTTGCTTCTTGCCTGTTTCCTCTGCGCTGCCCGTTCCTTGTCGGCTTTGAGCTGCGCCCGAATAGAGGGCTTCTTTTCGGTCTTTTTCCCCGGTTTCGTTTCCTTTCCCTGTTCCTTTTCCGCTTTCAGCGCGGCGGCATACTCGGCAAGGGAGATCTGTTCGCCGTTTCTTGCCTTTGCTTCCAGCTCGTCAGCGGTAGGGGTATTGTTGATGATACCGTCAAAATGGTTGTCGTTCTGCTCGATAGCGTCCTCGACGTGCTTTAGGGTGTCTGCCTTTTCCGGCTGCTCGGCGGCAACTGCAAACGCCTGTGTCCCGTTCCCCATAATGAGATATTTTCCGTCCTCCGACGTATGGTGAAGTCCATACCCGGCTTCCCTCATTTGTTCGGCGGTCATATCGGTTACAGAAAAGCTCCCCCGTGGCGTTCTGATCTGCTCCCCGGTCATGCGGGTGTCGGGGGTAAGCTGCGGTGTCTGCTCCTGTAAAAACTCCGGCACTTCCTTATAGCCGAAACTGTCAACGTAATGCGCGGTGTCCTCCCCGTTGTGATGAAGCACCACTATATCCGATACGGAAAGGCTGTGTCCCTTAAAATCTTTGGGGTGGTCGATATTGAAACGGGTATAAATATCTTCAAGGGAAGTCCTCGGCGTAAGCTCGGCGGTGTAGATCAGATTATAATTTGCCGCTTCCACGGAAAGCCCAGCCGCCTGCAGACGGTCGTAAGGCTCAAAATGATAGTCCCGCATACCGTCCCCGTCCTTTAACTGGTAAATGGAAAAGGTGTCTTTGTCCGGCTCTTTCCCGGTGGCGGTCGGCTCCGGCGTTCCCTGTCCCGGCTCGGCGGCGGGCTGTGCTTCCTGTGCCTTTGCATAAAGCTCTTTTACGTCGCCCTGTGTCAGTTCCCCGGTTTCCAGCTTCCCCAAAAGCTCCCGGCACTTTTCCGGGGTTCCCGTGTAGAGAATATCCCCCAGCTTTGCCATGCCGTTATCCTGCGCGACATACTCCTGCAAAATGTAGCTGTTTTCCGGGCTGTCACTGTACGGGTTCTGCCGCACCTTGTAAAAGGTTTCCGGCGTGACGGCGTTCCCCGGCTCCGCGCCCTGTGTTTCCTCCTGCGGCTGCTCCGGGACGGCTTCTTTCTGTGCGGCGGCTTCCCGCCTTGCCCGTTTCTGTAACTCGGTGGGGCTTTCCCCGTTAAGGGGCTGTATGCACTTGATACGGTCGGCGGCGTAGATCGCATTGTCGTTTAGCTGCCGCTGCCATGCTTCCGCGCTGGGCGCATAACGGAAGCCGTTCCCTTTTAATTCCTCCCGGATTTCCTTGTCCGGCTTTTCATCAAAGAAAATCTGCAAGCGGTTATCCGCTGTATTGGCTTCCACACGTCCCCCGTCAAACTCCCAGCCCACATATCCAAGCTCTTTCCTGCGGGTAAGGGCGGTAATGCGGTCTTTCAGCCTGTGGATTTCCGCGTTGTTGTTGGATAATTCATAGCTTTCAAAGGGTTTCGGGTTCCCCCGCCAGCTCCCGGACATGGACGCTTTCATTTTTTCAATCTGCTCCGGGGATAAATGGGGGCAGCCGTCAAGGGTCTTATGCTTGCGGTAGTAAGCGTTGACCGCTTTCATGGTTTCCTGCAAGGCTTCCAGCTTTGCAAGTTTGCTTTCCAGCTTAGAAACGGCGTTCGGGTCGTCGGCACTGATACCGCCCATGCCGGTACTGCGGATTTTGTCAAGCAAACCCTGTATCTCCCGGTATTCCTCCATGTTCTTATCTGCGGCGGCGTTCTGCTTCTCCTTTTTGCGGACAGGGAAGTTGCTTCCCCCGGCAATCATAATGGACGGGACGCGGGCGGTGATCTCATAGCCCTTATTCATGTTCGCCGCCAGCTTCCGGGCGTAAGCGTCAAGCAGCCCGTCAATCCTTTCATGGAAAGAGGGGTCAACGCGCTTTTTCTGCCTTGCAGCAAGCTCGGCGGCTTCGTCTACATAGTGGCGGTATTCTGCCGTTGCGCTTCCGGGCTTGTAATCGGAAAAACTGATTGCTTCCTTTGCGCGGCGGGCTGCGTTCTCATTGATCGGGTAGTATGTAACCTTTGTTTCCGTCTGCTCCGGCTGTTCTGCTGTATGGCTCTGCGGGTCGGCGGCTTTCTCCGTCTGCACTTCTTTCCGCTGTGCAAGCGTCTTTTCCGCACGCTCCCGGACTTCTTTGCTAATTGACAGCGAATACAGGTCAGAGGTTGAGGAAAAGCCTACGTTGTTAAAAACATAATCAACATCAGTTTCTTTCAATGCCCCCGCTGTAAAATAATCTTCCCTTGTGGGGTTCTCGCTCACTTTTCCGTCTGATATGGCATAATTCAGCCCCGTTTCTATGTGGGAACAGATTTTACCGTCAACGGCAAGCGTCACATAATACCAGCCCATGTGACCGCCGCTTTTCTCGTCCGTACCGTCGTTAAATTCCACATTGAGCAGGGTGTAGGGCTTCAAGCCTTTCTGTCCGGCAATCTCATTGTCTTTTGTTTCCCGCTTCCTAAGTGCGGAAATGGCGGCTTCCTTTGTTGCGGCTATGATCTCCGGGTTGTACCGTACCAGCGCGGCATTGACACATTCAGTCTGCACTTTTACGGTTTTCGCTTGCGGTGTCCTGTGGTTGCCGATAAACAGGGACGCGCCATTGTCAAACTTGATAGATATGTCGCTTGTACCGCGCCATTTCCCGGTACAGGGGGAAGTTTCTATTTTGCCCGACGTACTGCCGAAAGCCTGTGCGACAATCCCGATCTTATCCTGCAAGGGGAGATTTTCGTACTGTTTGGCGATCTCAACCGCTTTTTTCTGTAAATCTGTAAGGGGTTTGTCGGCGGTCTGTCCTGCCTGTTCCGGCGTGTCTGTTTTTTCAGAAACAGGGCTTTTCGGCTCCTGCGGCTCTGTGGTCTGTGCTGCTTCCGGCTCCGGGGCGGCGTAAGGTTCGTACCCGTTGGCAGCGTATTCCTCCACGGTCATTCCTGCGGCGGCTGCTTCCTGTGCGATTTCCTCCTTGACGTGTTCCTTGTAGGCGGCAAGCTCCACGTCAAAATCTCTAAGCTGGGGAACAGGCGGCAAGTTGTATTCGCCTTGATTGACAAGCCCCCTGCACTCGGCAACATAGGCTTGCATGGCGGTATGGTAGGCGGTTTCCGTAGAGGTAAGGCTCTCCCCGGCTTGCAGGGCTTCCGTAGAGATACGCTCCATTTCGGATAAATTACAGTGCAGTTTGAGATAGGGGATAAATTCATTCAGCAGCATTGCCCGGTGTTCCTTGTCGGCTTCCAGTGCTTCCTTGCCCTCGTTGTGCAAAAGGTAGTTTTCCCATTCTTTATCGTTCAGATAATAGGTGTGGTGCTGCTCGATATGCTCCACAAGGGAACCGTCCCCGTCGCCCAAGTCCTGCCGCCCCTCGTAGTGGTCGGCTATACCGTTCATCACATAATCAATGCGGAACGCCACTTTATCGTAACCGGGGCTTGCAAGATTCGCTTCGTCCAGCCCTGCGATAAGGGTATTGGCGCGGGATAGGGGGATTGTTTCGCCCTCCCGTAGCTGGGGGCTTTCGCTCCATTCGATTGTAACGGTCGGCTCTGCCGCAAGGTCGGGTGTCGGCTCTTTTTCTGCTTCCTGTGCTTTCGCAGCTTCCCGTTCTTTTTGCAGCTCTGCAAAATGCCCGTCAATGCTGTTGATGATCTCGGCGGCGGTGGCACGGATTGTTTCAAGGGACGTTTTCAGCTCCGCAAGCTCCCGCCCGCTGCTCCACCCGGCGACGTACCCAAAGGAATAGTCGGAAGTGTCAAGCCCGTAGTGCTGGCATACGGTATAGGCGATACTTTCCGCCTGAACTTCACGGGTGCGGCGGTCGGGTCTGTCCCCCTGTTCCTCCTGCGGGGCGTTAAGGTCAATGTCGTGCAACTTCGCGTGGGCGATCTCATGGATAGCGGTCTTTAGGTTCTGAAGCTCGCTCATGCCCTCGTCAATGGCAATGCGCTTTTCCTCCAAGTGGTAGTAGCCGTGGGCTGTCCCCTCGATCTTCTCAAAGCCCATAGGCACGGGAGAGGTCTTTTCCAGCGCGGCGAAAAAATCCTCGTACTGTTCCACGTCCCCGGTCAGCTCGTTTGCGCCAATGGCGGGAAGCTCCCGCCCCTCGGTCTGCGATACGTCAAAAACGGCGACGACTTTATAGGCGGGGATTTGGATTTCTTTTGTTTCCATGACGGGCTTCCCGTTGCTGTCTGTCACCGTCTTTCCCGTCTGCGGGTCTTTTTTCTCTACCTCCTGCCGGATTTTGTACGGCGACGGGGCAAGGATACGGATACCTTTTTCCCCGCGCATTACGTTCCGTCCAAAGTTATTTTTCCATGCGTTAAATCCAGCGATAAGGGAAGCGTCGGGCTTCTGCATGGCAATCAGCAGCGTATTGTTGAAGCTGTAATTATGGAACTTTGACATGACTTGCAGATATTCCTTGTAGCGTTCACTGTCAAATAAATCCGTGATACCCTGCTCTAAGCGGTCTGTGATCTCCTTGATCTTTTCAGCGGGCTTGTCGGCGGTGAGGATAATCGGGTTGACCGGGCGCGGCTGGGGCGGCGGTTCCTGCTGTGTCCCCGGCTGGGGTTCCTCCTGCTCCGGCGCGGCTTCGTCCTTTTCCAGTTTATCCGGGGTGGGGTGTTCCGGCTCCGGGAAGCTCATTACCTTGTATTCTTTCGGTATGTCATTTTCCCGCCCATTGTACCACTGTGAAAAGGTGTTGCCGTTGTTGTAGATATAGCCTTGATCGGTAAACTGTCCCCGGTCTTTCAGTACCGCGTCCCGCCCGTATTCCTCGTACTTGAAATATTTCTTTGCTTCTTCGGGCAGCTCCAATTCGTCCAGCTCGTCAATAAGGTAATAGCCATAGTCGGCTTCGGTTCGGACGGTGGGATAAATCCAGTAGCAGTCAAGATTTTGTGCAAGGTTGATAAGGTCTTTCACGCTCCCGGCGTGTTCCCCCAGCGTTACCGCCGCCGTGAATTTGTTCCTGTCCTCGTCGCCCTGCATTTCTAAGAGCTTTCCAAGATAATTCAGCTCGTCAATGGTGCTTTCCTGTATCACGGAAAGCGGCACGTCAAAGGGGTATTGCTCGGTGTTGGAAAATCCGTTAATGAAAAAATCCTGCGGGTTCTCCGCTGTAATGCCGACGCTTTTCATGGCGGCGTGAAGCTGCTCCGTGGTGGTCGGCATGGATAGCCATTCGCCGCCCGGTTGCCCGGTTTCAAAGCGGCTGCGGCTGTCGATTAAGATTGAAAATGTTTCGCTCATTTGCATTTGCTCCTTTCTTTTATGGCAGCATTGCGGAAGCTGCTTTTTTTATTGTTGCCCGGTCTGCCTTGCAGCACCCGCGCTTTCTGCCAAGATTTTAATTTTTTCAAGAGGGTTTGGGACACTTCCCAACAAGCAAAATCCCCGTCCGGCGCGTCAGCGTCGAAAGGGGATTTACGGAAAAGGGTACTCTTTTCCTATGCTTGCTACGAAACTTATTTTTTCTTCGGTATCTCTATCTTGTAGTTGACGTACTTCCCGCCCGTATCGGCTAAAACAACGGTTCCGTCGTAGGTTTTGCCTGTTTTCGGGGAATACAAGCCCTTGACATTTATCTTGCCGGATTTTAAGAGGGCGGCGGCAATCTTCGGGGTAAAGGTGACTTTCCTTTCTTCAAAGAAACGGTCATTTTTCCACATGGTAAAAGCACAATCCCGGTTAGAACAGTAGAAATTCTTCCTGCCCTCATGGACGGGAGAACCGCACCGGGGGCATTTCCCGATAGAGGGCTTTTCTTCCCCGCCCGTGAAAGCTACCTTGTCCTTGTCGGCGGTGGCGTTCTCCTTTACCAGCTCCCGCGCCATAGCTTCAATGCGCTGCATGAAGTCCCCGGCGTCGGCGGCTCCCTTTGCGATCTGCGTCAGATTGTTTTCCCATTCGGCGGTAAGCTGCGGGGAAGTGAGCATATCCGGCAGCACCGACACAAGGGCGGCTCCGTTCTGTGTGGGGATAAGCTGCTTTCCCTTGCGCTCTGCAAAGCCAGACTTCACCAGCTTTTCAATAACGGCGGCGCGGGTGGCGGGAGTGCCAAGCCCCCGGCGTTCTGCGTCCGGGTCGGTGTCCTCGTTCCCGGCGCGTTCCATTGCCGACAAAAGGGTTGCTTCGTTGTGGGGCTTTGGCGGCGTTGTGAAATGCTCCGTCACCTTTGCCGTGGGACTTTCAAAGCTCTGTCCCTCGGAAAGCTCCGGCAGGGTGTTTTCCCCGTCACTGTCTGCGTCCTCCGGGTCGGGCTTGCCTTTCAGCGTTGCCCGGTAGCGGCGTTCAAGGTCTTTCCAGCCGCCCGCAAGCACCGTCTTTCCCCGCGCCGTAAATTCTGTATCTGCGCATGAGAAAACCGCCGTGACCGCTTCAAAGATATGCGGCTCGGCGGCAGCGAAAATAAGACGCGCCCCGGCAAGGGTGAGGATATTCCTTTCACTTTCCGGCAGCGCGGCAAGGTCGGTCTTTGCAAGCTCCATAGTAGGGATAATGGCGTGGTGATCTGATACTTTGCTGCTGTCAAGTGTCCGGGAAACCTCCGGGGTAAACTCTGCGCCCTCCATAAAGGGGAGCTTGCCGGATAACATGGCAACGGTCTTTGCCGCCGTGTCCCCCATGTCGTCGGTCAGAAATGCGCTGTCTGTCCGGGGGTAGGTAAGCAGCCGCTTTTCATACAAGGTCTGCGCAAGGTCAAGGGTCTGCTTCGCCGTGTAGCCATAGATTTTATTGGCTTCCCGCTGTAAGGAAGTGAGGTCAAAGAGTTTCGGCGGGGCGGCGGTCTTTTTCTCTTTTGTGAGGGAAACACAAACCGCCGTTCCTGCTTCACAAGCTGCTTTCAGTGCGTCGGCTCTCGATTTATCCGAAATCCTTTCGCTGGCGGCTTCCGCGCCGGACAGGTCAAGGCGCACATGGTAGTATTTTTCTTTCTTGAAATGGGAGATCGCTTCGCCCCGGTCAACCAGCATTTTCAGTGTGGGGGTCTGCACCCGCCCCACGTTCAAGGTCTTGTCATACAGGCAGGAGAAAAGGCGCGTCGCATTGATACCAATGATCCAGTCGGCTTTTGCGCGGCATAATGCGGAAGCATAGAGCGCGTCATAGTCCCGCCCGTCTTTGAGGTCGGCAAAGCCCGCCTTGATCGCCTTATCCTCCATTGAGGAAATCCACAAGCGGCGCATGGGCTTGTTGCAGCCCGTCACTTCATAGACAAAGCGGAAGATCAGCTCGCCCTCGCGCCCAGCGTCGCAAGCATTGACTACCTCGGAAACGTCGGCGCGGTGCATAAGCTCCTTTAAGATTGAAAACTGCTTCCCCTTGTCGGCGGCGACGTTGTACTGCCATTCCTCCGGCAGAATGGGTAAGCTCTCATAGCTCCACTTTTTATACTGCTCCCCGTAGGCGGCAGCTTCCGCAAGCTCCACCAAATGACCGACACACCAAGAAATGAGGTAGCCCCCGCCCTCGATATATCCGTCTTTTTTCTCTTTTACCCCAAGCGCGGCGGCGATACTTGCCGCGACGCTGGGCTTTTCTGCAATCACTAACTGCACTTAAAAATCCTCCTTTCATTTTCCCATGTTTTTCTCTGTCAGCTTCTTGATACAGTACCCCACGCAGGGCGGCTCCCGGTTGTAGGGACAGCCCTTGCAGCGCGGGGGAATGGAAGCGGGCGGCGATTTTCCACGCCGCCCGTCACCCGGTTTCTGTATCATCATTCTTTCTAAGGGGTTGTCGGTGAACAGGGTCATGCTTCCTCGTCCTCCGTTCCCCCGCCGTCCCCGGTTTCGTCGGGTTCCGGCTCGTCCTCGTCGTAATCGTCAAAATCGAAATCGTCAAGGTCTGTGCCGCCTTTTACGTCCTGCTTCGGCTTCATAACCTTAAAGTAGTAGGCTGCGCCCCCGCCGCCAAGAAGTGCCACAATGAGGAATACCAAAAGCCCGCCCGTGTTGTTTTTCTTTTCCGGCTGCTCTGCGGGTTCCTCCGTTTCCGGCTCCGCTTCCTTGCCGCTGCAAGCGGTCATGTTGTCCTTGCAGACGGGGCAGCTTACATTTACTTTCCCGGCTTCGCATTTCTCCGTACAGTTGCAGACTGTGGGCGGCTCCGTGGCGGTGTTCCCGTCCTCCATGAGTGCCATAAGGTCGGCTTCGTCCACTTGATTGAGGAAATGCACGGTGTTCTCGCCCTTGTCGTCCCGGTCAATGAGGATATAAAAGTAATTGCCGTTTTTGGTCGTCACGGTGATAAGCTGCTTGTTGCCGCCAAAATCGTCCACAAGGGTAGCGTTCCCGTCCGGGGTGAGGGGTTCTTCCTTTTCGGGTTCCTCGTAGACAACGCCGCTGTCGTCGGTCGCGTCGTCCTGTCCCTCCGGGGTCTGCGCGTAAGCGGTAACGGAAAAGCCGCCCATAAGGACAAGGGCGGCGCATAAGGTCAGCAGGGCATTAAAAATCTTCTTATTCTTATTCTTATTCTTCATCTTCGTTTTCCTCCTTATCGTCGATGTCTGCGCCGCTTAAAACGGGCGCGGGGGTCATGCCGGGGATTGCGCCCCCGGACAGCATGGAAGTAAGCTCTGCGGGGGAAAGCCGCATGGAGCGCACAAGCTGGACGATCTGCAAATTCTCCGCTTCGGTTTTCTGTGCTTCCAGCCCTTTCAGTTTGTTCTGATACTCGGTGATCTTCTCGCGGGTCTTTTCAATCTCCCGGTTGATACGGTCAATCTTGTTTGCTGCCATAATGTAAAACTCCTTTCATAGTCAAAAAATGTTGTTCAGTTCCAATTCATCAGTCCATAGCCTTTAATGCAGCCATAGTCAAGGGAATAGCTCTTAATCTTGCAAGCGTCCCCGGAATTGCCCTCGACGGTGTAAACGCGCTGCCCGTCCGTGCCGATCACAAGCCCTACATGGTCTGCGCTCCCGTCCCCGTCCCAATCAAAGAAAATCGCGTCGCCGGGTGCTATGTTTGGATAATTGCGGTCGCCCCATTGCCCGTGTGACTGGAACCACGGGATACCCTGTGACTGGCAGGCGGCAAAGCGCGGCTCGCTTTTCCCGGCTTGATTGTAGCACCATGAAACGAAACAGGCGCACCATTCCACGCGGCTGCTGAAGCCGTACCAGCTCCAATAGGGCTGTCCCCCTACATTTCCTACCTGTGACTTCGCCCGGTCTACAATGGCGGTATTTCCGGGGCGTGTGCCGTTCACAAGCTGTACCCCGCTTAAATCCTCGGACGGGTTTGTGTCCGGGGAACCGCCGCCGAAAATGAGGGGCTTGTTTCCGCTGGTTTCCAAGTACACCCGGAACATTTCAAGCTGCTCCGGCGTGAGTAGTCCCGGCGCAAGCTCGGATATGGGCTTGTTCTCCAGCTTGACGTTGAGAATGTAATAGTTATAGGCTACGTCTACCTCGTATTCGTAGGTTTCCGTAGAGGTTTCCCCCGTTACCGGGTCGGTGACTGTCCGCGTCCCTGTCCGGGTTTCCGTGCGGTGGCGTACCTCCACTTCCTCCGTGAGAGTGAGGGTATATTGCAGCGCAAAGATACGATCTATTTCTGCCTGTGCCGTTGCCGGGGTATAGGTCTGTAAAAGCGCGGTAAGGTAGGACGCTAATTCATGGGGGTTATGCCCGATACTGTCAAGGTCATAGCGGTACTCGTCATAGCCGGGGTTGTCGCGCTCAATATTGTCAATCTCGCGTTGTAGCTCCGTTTCCAATGCCGTATAGTTATTTTCCACGGCGACTAAATCCGCGTCCTCCGACGTGTAGGAAGTCCCAACAATGCCGTTTACCATGCCGGAAAACATAGCCCCGCAAGAGGACAGCGCGGAAGATACCATAATGAAAAGCAGCAGCGCACCTATGGCGATACAGACACCCGCCGGGTGCCGCCCTACAAAAGCGACTGCCTTTTTGGTTTCCTCTGCGGTCTTTTTCGCCGCTTTCCGGGTGTTCTCCGCTGCGTTCTTGACGGACTTTGCGCCCTGTGCCTTGACGGTCTTTGCATACTGCTTTTTGATACGCTGCTTCTGCATATACCGGGAGAGCGGGTTGGACGCGGCGATCTGCGGGTTGTCGTGGAGTGCCTTTTGGTAGAGGTAATTGGCGTTTGCTTTTTCCGCTGCCTTTTCAGCTTTTGCCGCCGCCCGGTAGGGTTTGAGCTTGTGACTGCGGTAGCCCTCCTTAATCTTCCTCGCCCCGTACTTTGCGCCTTTCTCCGCTAATTCCTCGGATTTGTGCGCACCCTCCACGCCGGAATTGTCCTTTTCCACGGAATGTACCTTGTTATGGACGAAAATACCCGCTTCCTGCGCGGGGCGGGATAACGGGTTTTTATGTGCCTTGCCGCCGTTCATAGGCTTTTCCCGTTCCTCAAAACGCAGGCGGGTCTTGCCTTTCCCGGCAGCTTCGTCAAAGGTTCGCTCCTTGACAAGTTTCTTTTCCTTTGGGATTTTCGCCCTTGCTTCGTCCAGCCTGTCAGCGGCTTTGTCGGATTTCTTGATGTATCTTTCCAGCTCCGGCGTTGCCCGTTCTTCCTCGGTGAATTGCAGCCGGGAAGTGCGGGCGCGGCTTTCCGCTTCTGCCTGTGCTTTCCTTGCCACCTTTTTGCTGGCTGCGCGGGTGTGCGCCCCGTCGATATGCTCTAAGACGCGCTCGGCGGTTCCCGTGTTCTGTGCGGCTTCCGTCCCCGGCGCATGGGGCAGGGGCGGCGCGTTAGGGGAAATATCCGGGGCGGGATTGCCCGGTAGGGGCTGTGCTGCCTGTGCGTCCTGCGCCGCCTGTTGCTCCGGCGTTTTCAGCAGGGCAGCTTCCCGCGCCCGTTTGCTGATACGCTTTTGTTTCCCGGTAGCCGCGTTTACTTCGATAGCCCCGTCACGGGTCATTTTCTGCGTGATCTTGTCGCGGGCTTTGTACTGCTTCATGGTCTGTCACCTCCGATCTGCGCCCAGCAGAGGGCGCAAGGTTGATAAAATAATCTGCAAATTACGCGCCGCCCACTTCCTCCGGCTTTGTCGTCATAACGCGGTACAGCTCGGTATCTTTCGGGAAACGGTCTACAAAGGGCAGAATGACGTTGCCATAGAACAAAAGCCCCTCGCCCGCTTCGGAATGGGTGACATAGCTCATTTGCTGCGGGGAGATATTGAGCTGCTTTGCAAGGATAGCCCGGTCGCCCGCCGCCTGATTGAGCATGAGGACAAAATCGCTGTTCTCAAAGATATTTTCAACTTCCCGGCTTGCCAAGAGGTCTTTCACGTTCTGCGTGATCGCCGTGGGTATGCCGCCCCATTTTCTGAAACGCTTCCAAATCTCCACGCTGTAAGCGGCGGTCTGTTCGTCTTTCAGTAACAGGTGAAATTCGTCCATAAAATACCTTGTGGATTTCTTCGCCGCCCGGTTCACGGTGACGCGGTTCCATACTTGATCTTGCACAATGAGCATACCTAACTTTTTAAGCTGCTTCCCAAGCTGTTTAATGTCAAAGCAGACAAGGCGGTTGTTCAGTTCCACGTTGGTACGGTGGTTAAAGACGTTAAGGCTCCCGGAAACGTAAAGCTCCAATGCCGCCGCGATACGCGCCGCTTCCGGCTCCGGCTGCTTCAAAAGCTCGTCGTAAAGGTCGCCCATGATCGGCATTTTTGCCGGGTCGGGGGCTGCAAGGAAAGGGCGGTACACATTCCTAACAGCGCGGTCAATCACGGTCTTATCCACGGGCTGTAAGCCCTCCTTGCCGCCGACGATCAGCTCACAAAGGGAGAGGATAAAGTCAGATTTCAGTGCAAGCGGGTTGTCGTCCTCGGAATAGTTGAGGTTAATATCCATAGGGTTGACGTAGTGCGGGCTGGTGGGGGAAAGCCTTATCACCTGTCCCTGTAACCGCTGCACAAGGGGGTAATACTCGGCTTCCGGGTCGCAGATAATTATATCGTCGTCCGTAATGAGGAAAGCGTTTGTCATTTCCCGCTTTGCCGCAAAGGATTTTCCGCTTCCCGGCGTTCCCAAGATCAAGCCGTTGGGGTTTTTAAGCTGCTTGCGATCGCAGAGTATCATGTTGTTGGAAAGAGCGTTCAGCCCATAATAAAGGCTTGCGCCCCTCTGAAAAAGCTCCTGCGTGATAAAGGGGATAAAGATCGCCGTGCTGCTGGTTGTCAGTCCCCTTTGAATGGGGATAAGGTTCTCACCGATAGGGACGCTTGACATAAGCCCCGCTTCCTGCTGGTAGTCAAGCCGGGTGAGGGCGCAGTTATATTTCTGTGCAATACCCGCCGCCGCGAAAATGTCATTTTCCAGTTTCCGCTTCGTGTCTGCCATGTTCACCACAAGGAACGTCAAGAGGAACATTCTTTCATTGCGGCTCTGTAAGTCCTGCAAGAGATTTTTCGCTTCGCCGCCGAAAGTGGCAAGGTCAGACGGTATAATATCCATGTCGTACCCGGCGCGGACGGCTTTCTTCTGTTCCTCAATCTTCATTTTGTCAAGGTCGGTGATCTTTCTCTTGACGGTCTTAATGGCTTCCGTCTGGTCGATACTGTGGATATGCAGGTTTACGATCACGCCCGTTTCAAGGTCTAACATATCCGCTAAAATGCGGTCGTTCAGCTCCGGCGCAAGTATCTGTAAGAACGATACCGCGCCGATCTTTTTCCCCATGCGGAAGTACCGCCCCTCGCCAAAACGGAATGAGGGCGGGGCGATAAAGTCCTTTGTGGTAAGCCCGGACGGGGCAAGCCATGAGAAATCAAAGTTGAACGGCTCCCCCTCCGGGTGGAATACCCCGTGCATGGTCTGTAAGCGTTCATAGCCTGTCATGGGGCGGGCGGTCACGCCTAAAACCTTAAAATTGTTCAGTATGTCCGTTTCGATACGGGAAAGGCGGGATTTTGCCGCGCTCATGTTATCCGCTTCGATACTGAACGTGATATATTTGTGCTTCACAAGCCCGTTGTTCCCTTTGGAAAGCTGGCTTTTCAGCATATCCCCGTATTCCGTGCGGATAGAGTTGAAAGCATCGTCCTGCGCCGGAATGTTGATTGCCTTTTCCGCTTCCTCCCGCTGCGTCCCTTGATTGATGAAAGAGAGCTGCACTGATACGGAAGCGTCAAAGTAGTTGAGGAAGTCGCACCAGTTCTCAAAAATGGCGGTCTTGTCGTCCGCTTGTGCAAGCTGGTAGTTTATATCCTCAAAGACAATGCTCTTGCTGTATTTCCTTTCCGTCACCCGGCATATCCCGTCCGGGTACAGGTTGATGTAGGGGATCGTCTGCTGGGCGGTGTGCGCCTTTCCGTCCCCCTTTGCCTGTCTGATAATGGCGGCGATCTGCTTCTTTTCCTCGCGGGTCAGTTTCCGCTTCGGTTTAGCCTTTCCGGGGTCTTTTCCCGGTGCGCCGCCTTTGGTTGTTTCCTTTGACAATCGCTGATACCTCCTTTTCCAGTTTTCGCTGCTTCTCCAAGACAGCGTATAAATTCTGCGTCTGATAGGGTCGCTCCTTTGGTCGGACAAACTTTGTCTGAATGATGTTCTTCACCACGACTTCAAGGGGCTGTCCGTGTTTCTCGTACATTGCCATGAGGAAGCAGGGGAGCATGACGACGATCATCACGAACGACGCTGCGCTGGTTCCCGCGCTGTCCTTTAGCAAGAAAAAAAGTGGCAAGCCCACAATGAGGGCTACCGCGAAACAAACGATCTGCCGCTTCGTAAGGTTGAAAGCGACTTTCGTTTTTATCTTTGATAAATCCTTTGGTACGGGTACATACGCCATACCGAAAACCTCCTTTCTGTCAGAGTTCTATGCTGTTTTTGGTTTCATTCCCCCATGTGTCCCAGCCCGCCGTTTCCTGCCTTGCGAAAAGCTCTATCCGGGGAATGTCGCCCATGAGGGCAACGATTTTGTCCCGCGTAATGTCCGGCTTTTTGCTGTGCTGCTCTATGGGGGAGATAATGAATTGATGAATACCCGCCGACTTGCGCTTTGGGTGTCCCCGTGTGGCAAGCAGACAGATTTCCGCATTTCCCCGCGTCCAAAATCCCAAGCCGTAAAACCATGTGTAGGATTTTTTATTGAGTTTCAGCCATACAAAGGCGGCGGTCTTATAGGTAAAGCCCCAAGCCTTAATTAGCCGCAGGGCTTCGGGAAGCTGTGGGAATGTCGCCCACAAAAAAAGTGCGCTGTCCTCTGCCGCAAGGTCAGCCACGGGGAGCGCACATAATTCCTCTATGCTCATGGTCGGGTAGTGGTGTTCTGCCGCGCCGGAAAGCCGCTTCTGTGCGTACTTCCACGGGGGATCGGCGTAGATTATGCCGTATTTCTTTTCAATGGTTTCTTGTCCCTCCTTTCTGTGTGCTTCCTGCAAGTCCCCCATTATGGCAGTTAAGGCAAAGGTCAGTTTATGCCCTTTGCCCGTCCCTATTGTATGGGGTTCCTCCCGCGTCAAGGTCGGGTTGTATTTTCGCCGCTCCGCTCTGAAAATCTCCACCCTACCCTTGACACGCCTTTAGTGCGCCGCGAAAATTGACTTTGCAAGTGCGCCGGATTTGAACAGGGAAAAGCAGAGGATAACCGTATATGCCGCAAGGGAAAATATCGCGCTGTGTAAGTTATCCGCTACAATCATGCTGTTTACCAGCACCGCGTAAATACCGACACATATCATAATGAGGAAGCCTTGAAAACCGATAGCGAACAAGGATTTTAGGTAGTTGTTCCCGATCTGTCCCCATTCCCGGTTAGTCATTGTTGCAAATGGGATAGGCGACACGGAACAGTAAAGGTATATTTCAATCATTCTGCCGTACAGGATAACCGTGATAAGCACCGACATGATCTTCATGCAAAGGCTCACAAGGCTTGTTTCCATGACAAGCAGGAGTAATTCGGGGATTTCCATTGCGTCAAGCCCGGACTGCATGGAAGCAAGGGCGGCGGCAACATCAATGTTCGTGCTGCCGCTTATCACCCCTGCCGCGCCGGAAACGACGTGCTGCGCAACGTCAAAGACTGCCATAGTAATATCAAAGGTGTGGGTGACAAGGTACACCGCCACCCACGCCTTGAAAAACCACTTGAAAAACATAAATGTGTCAACGTCGTGCATGTTGTTCTTTTCCGTTACCATGCTGATAAGCTCCACGCATAGGACGTAGGTAATGACAAGCCCCGCAATGGGTACGATCACATTCTCCGATAACGTGCGTATCATGTTGAATATGCCCGCGTTCCACCCCTGCGGGGTCTGCCCTACCTCGGCGGCGATAGTGCCGACTTTCTCGTTTACGTCCCCGAACATAGTTGACAGGTTCCCGTTAATGGCTCCTATGAGGATTTCCTTTATCCATTCCGTGATCGCGTCAAGTATGCTCTGCATAAGCGTTTACCTGTTGCCGATTAGGAGAACAGGTTCGCAAGCAGCGGTACAAGGGTCGTGCCGATCAGCGCAACGCCGCCGCCCGCCATGAGCTGTTTCATGCCCTGTGACTTCGCGCCGGGGTTGTCGTTGCCGTAGCCCTCCATGAGATTGACAACGCCCCAAATGCCAAGACCAGCCCCAAGAGCGATAACAAGTGTTTTCAAAACGCCTACTGCGGAAGTAAAAAATGCCATGATAAAATCCTTTCTGCCGCGTGTGCGGCTGTCCGTCAAGCGGACAAAAGGCGGTCAGCGATCAGTCGCCGCCGCATAAAAAAACCGCCCTGTATAAAAGGCGGTGTCCCCACGCTGCGTAAGTTCTGCGGCGCGGCGGTATTCAGTTGTAAGGGTTTGGGCGGTACGTCCCCCGGTAGGGGCGCGTATCATGTAGCCCGTGTTTACGTTCTTCATTTCCGATCAGCTCCTTAAAAAATCTTTTTATGAATGACAGGCAGGAAAGGGTCTGTTTCCGTAGCCGTCGGCGGTGTGGGAATGTGGGTAACTGGCTGCTCTTTTGGGATTGTGGGTAACTCTGTTTGCAGGACGTGGGAAAGCCGCACTTTGGCTTTTCCATGTGCTGTGAATGGAGTTATCCATGATCCCATAGCCTGTTATCCACATTTCCATGCCGTAAATCTTTTAAGCCCTGTCACTGTTTCGGGACAAGCCCCATGCGGCGGGCTAATTCCTCCGCGTAAAGCTCCACATAGCGGCGTTCCATTTCTTCCCGCCACTCCCGTATTCCCGCGTCAATGGTGTTTGCCATATCCAGCAGCCACTTCATTTCAAGCTGCTTTAGTTGCTCCCGCTGCTTCTGCTGTTTCTTTCTGATACGCTTATTCATGGTCTGCGTCCTCCTGTAAATGCGCCCGGTTCTTTTCGTAAAGCCGTTCACAATCTTTGATAAATTTCCGCAGGGCAGCTTGCCGCCGCTGTTCTTCCCGGATTTTTGGGTTGACAAGCACCGTAAACCGCCGCTTATCATTTCCGGGGCTTTTATTCACTGTCTGCGTCCTCCTGTAAATCTGCCCCGTCGATCTCGTAAACGTCAAATTCCTCGTCCGGCTTCACTATGGCGGGGCGGCGTTTGATGTGCTTCTCCATGTCAAAGGCGTTCTTCGGGTCTGCGTCGGAGAGGTACTTGTATTTCGGGTGTCGCGTTATATCAAACTTATCTGAAAAGAACGGGCGCACACCGCGCACCTGTAAAATGCACTTGCCGCCGTCCATAACGGCGATCTCGTCCTGCGTCATAAGTTCCTTTCCCAGCTTTTGGTAGTTCATGCCGTGGGAAAGCTCCCGCCCCCGCGTTTCGGACGTGTTGAAGCTGTCTATGGTTTCCTTGCCTAAAATTTCCGATATTTCTTTGAGGGTGCTTTTTTCCTTGCCGCCCAAGAAAAGGGTGGTGTCGCAATTCCCTACAATCGTGTCAGCGTTGTCTTTGTAGATTGCCTTTAGCTGGCTTTGTGACTGCAAGATAATTGACGCGGAGATTTCCCGGCTTCTTATGGTAGCAATGAGCTTTTCAAACTTCGGTATCTGCCCGATATTCGCAAATTCATCAAGTAAGCACCTTACATGGACGGGAAGCCGCCCGCCGTATTCATCATCAGCCTTGTCACACAAGAGGTTGAATAGCTGGGTGTAGAGTATGCTCACGACAAAGTTAAAAGTGTCGTCGGTGTCGCTGATAATGACGAAAAGGGCGGTCTTTCTGTCCCCCAGCGTGTCAAGCTCCATTTCGTCCGTTTCCATAAGCTCCCGCAGCTCCTTAATGTCAAAGGGGGCTAACCTTGCGCCGCAGGAAATGAGGATAGAGCTTCGCGTCTTGCCCGCCGACAGCAGGAATTTTTTGTACTGCCGGACAGCGTGCGGAACCGTACTCAATGCCCTTGCGGTATTTTTTCGCGTTCTTGCCCTTTAGGTAAACGGCAAGCCGGATAATCACCGCCCCGGCAATACCGATCAGTAAATCGGCGGGGTGGAAGCTGGGGGCTGCGCTGGCAAAGGCGGCGGTGAAGCCCTCCCCCAAGTTCAAGATTTTTTGGCTTGCGTCCATGCCGGGGGAAAGCCGGACAGCCGCGCCTGCCTTGTCAAACAGGTACACAAAGAGCAGATACGGGAGATTGAGGATAAGCAGCTTCTTGATTTCCGGCTTCATAGCGATACCTCCCTGTCCTTGTGTTTGGTCTGCTGGCGGCTGGCGTTCAGCTCCTTTGCCTTTTCCCAGAAAGCGGCTAATGCCTTTCGGATTGAGGGCTTCTTATCCTGCGTCAGCTTCTTTGCGGAAAACTCCTTGAAAGCGGCGGTCAGTGCGTCCGCGTCCCTGCCCTTGAAGAATACAAGGTAGCGGGGCGGGGTTTCCGTCGCGTCCTTTTTCAGCGCAAAGTCGATACCGTACTTTTTGGCGATACTCTCAAACGCCTTGATATTGTCTTTTGTGATCTCTATGTTGGAAACGCCCGTGTTCTGCTTCATAAGCTGCTTTAGGGTCTGTTTCCCGTGGGGCTGTTTGCCGATCTGCTTCTTTGCCTGTGCAAGCGCGGCTTTCATTGCCTTTTGCAGCACTTCGGCGGTCAGCTTCCCGGTCTTGATATACAGGGCAACGGTTTTCTCGTTGATCTCGTCCTGCATGGGGTCTTTCCCTCCTTTCGGGGTGGTCTATGGGGCGGCGGTCAGATACGCACCCGCAGCCCGTTAAGATCGTCGGCTCTGATACCAACTAAGTACCATTCCTGTTTCATGTTCATTTCAATGCGGGTCGGCTTCCACTTGCCGCGGGTGAACACGTCGAAACAGTCCCCGCAATGCAGCCCGCCGTAATAGCTGGCAAGGTCAAAGCGAATGTCATAGCGGTCTGTGCGCTCGTCAAATACCAATGCTCCCGTCGTTTTCTGTGCCATAATAAAATCCTCCTTTTGTGGTTGTGGGTGGTTACAGGCTTTCGCCCGGTTTGAATGAATAGGGGTCGTGCGGCTCCTGTGGCGCAAGTGCGCCGCTTGCCATATCGTGAGCCACAAGGGACGTATAATAGTTGCCGATTGTGGACGGGGCATTGAAAAGCACCGCCCGTAGATACTGCTTGATGTTGCGGATTTTCGTTGTGTTCTCCCGCATACAGTCCAGCACAAAGCGGATATGTTCACTGTCCAGCTTCATAAACTTTGCTTTCACCAGCTCGGCGGGGTAGTCGTCCCCGGCAATACGGATCGTCTTTCTCCGGGTGCAGACAGTTTCAAGCATAATGTCAACAATTTCGTCCAGCCTGTCCCCGTCAAACTTCATATCCTGCATGAGAATGTCATAGGAGATATTGTCCTTGATGATCTCCCGGTAAATCTCATATGCGCTCTGTGTTTCCGTTTCCTTTCGCTTCCGTTCCGGCGGCGCAGCCGCTTCTCCGTCAGAGGGAGAGGGGGTAGGGGAAAGGATAGGAATGGAATGGGTACTTTGTAAATCTGTATTTATTTTTTCTTTTGTTGGTAAGTCAGTCTTTTGTATATCTTTATTTAATTGCATTGGATTTTCCAACGTAGGTTTTTCCAACATTGGTTTTTCCTGCGTTGGATTATCCAATGTTGGATTTTCCAATGTAGGTAAATCCGGCGTAGGTTCTGTATGCGGCTGCTCATAGATCACATAATCAGCTCCGCGCAAGCGTCCCTTTTCGTCGCGTTCCCGTGAACGGACGATATACCCGGCGCGTTCCAGTTCCTTTATTGCTTCCCGGATAGCGTCTATCTTTTCCCGGTTAATCTGTGACAGCCCTGCAAGGGTGTAGTCCCAATCTTCGGGAAGTGACAGCATTTGCGATAAAAGCCCCTTTGCCTTTAAGGTCAGCTCCTTGTTGCGTAAATGGTGGTTGCTCATAACGGTATAGCCCTTGTTGCGCTCCACTCGGAAAACTGCCATAGCTTCATCACTCCTTTGGTTGTGGATTTGTTACGCGATAGAACGCCGTTTTGCCGGGGTTAGGTATAAATCCCTGTCCCCGTTAAAAACGCGCCCGCAAAGCCGCATATAGCAAGGCTCTTTTCGCCCCTACTGCGTAACATGAGGGCATAAAAAAAGCGGCGTTCCTGTTCTCCCTGTTATGGGATAGAGAAACGCCGCATTTGCGTCGTATTCAGTTTTCATTTATTCTTTCTCAATGCTGTGTGCTGGTGTTTGGGCTTGCAGGGTTCCGGGTGGCATATCAAGGCTCTTTCCCTCAAAAGTAGTAAATTGGTAGTAAATTCAGCTTGAAATCCTGCTTGTATGCCCGTAAATCAAGGCTTTTTTGAGATAATCAACCATTTTTTATAAAAAATTGTATCGTTTGTAAACATAAAATTCTCTCTTTTTTCCTGTATCATTTCATCTCAATCCATTTATTATATTGCCTTTTTCATCATTAAGCAACATCAATCATTGCCACTTGCCTCTATACCTGTATATAAAGTTTTGTTTCTTCGGAAAAAAGAATTGTGACGCGAAAAAAGCCGCCGCAGGAAAAATACCTGCAACGGCTCAAAAATCAGGGGATATTTATAAAGGATTACGCAATGGTAATATATTTCTTTTCTTCTGTCTTTGTCTTATCTTCCTTTGGAACAAACAGGGTAAGAATACCGTTCTGGAAACTTGCCCGGATATCTTCCTGACGGAGATACTCGCCCACATAGAATGATCTCTGGCAGCTTCCGGTATAACGCTCGCGGCGCAGATACTTACCTTCCACGGTCTCTTCTGCACTCTTGGCTGCACTGATCGTCAGATAGCCTTTGTGCAATGCTGCCTGCACTTCTTCTTTCTTATAACCAGGCAGTTCCATCTGCAGCTCATATCCGTCTGCCAGTTCTCTGATATCTGTCTTCATCAGATTCTGTGTATTCTGCGGTGCCTGCTGCTTCGGGGCTTTCTTGTTATATTCACTATCGTCATACCATGGGTTAAAAAATGTATCAAATAAATCGTACATAAGTCATTTCCTCCTGTAAACGTTTTGTTCTTTGTTTATGCCCCTATTATAGCACGTTATTAGCACTCGTCAAGTATGAGTGCTAATAAAATTTCTAAAAATTTTATTAAGTCCCGGTTTCAAAGGATTTCCGGATTTTTTCCACATCCGTTTTTCGCAGATCCCCATGAATATTGGATTCAAACGTTACATACTCATAATCTTTCTGATATTTCTTTAACTGTTTTACCAGCTTATCCGCCTGTTTTTCATATGCCTGCAGATCTATTTTTTCATATTCTGAAACCCCTGATTCCGCTTCGAAAACGGTCTGCCCTACTGCGGATCGGAGGAAGCATTAAAACAGATCATACAGATTTTTTACAACACCATCGACAGCAAATCCAAAAAGATTGAACAATGTCTAAAGGAACAATTAATAAAGGATTATACGATTGAAGTCCACGCATTAAAAAGTTCCGCATTGCTGATCGGTGCCCCCGGTCTGTCCGAAGCTGCAAAGGAACTGGAAATGTATGGAAATGCACAAAATCTTGCTGCACTTGAAGAAAAAACAGGACCGATGCTTGCCATGTACCGAAGTCTTAAGTCCCTCCTGCGTCCTTATGTGGAAGATAACGAAAGCAGCAAAAAGGAAGTTTCTTCTGATGACTGGATTACCGTTCTTGAGCAGATGCATCAGTGTGTAGAACAGTTTGACATGGATGGCGTGGATCATGCCATGGAAACCATGGATACGTTTCAGACACCTGATAAGCTCAAAGACCTGATGGAACAGCTGCGGGTCTGCGTTGCAGATGTGGAAATGGAAGAAATTATGAAATTAACTGATACAATGGTCAATTTATTACAATAAAAGGAGAGACATTATGCACGAAATAAAAAGCCCATTTCTCATCCTGATGGAAGAACAAAGTTATCTCGCACAATCATTAGAAAGTGCTTTTGAAAAACAAAATGTCAAAGTAAAAATTGTAACGATAGCAGAAGCCAGCAGCATTGTCATCTCGGAAAAACCAAGTGGTTACCTGATCTGCACAAGCCCGGAGCTTTTAAAGAAGGCGGTCAGCGTAAAAGTAATGGTTGACCAGGCGATAAAAAACAAAACTCCGGTATTTATCATGGGAAACATCGATGAACTGGAACTGCTGTGGGAAACCCTCCCACAGCAGATGGTCATGGATGTGTTCATCCGCCCGATTACGGTGGGCGATATGGTCGATAATGTCTGCACACAGATGAACGATTTCTATCAGCTGAAAAAACACACGATTCTGGCTGTGGATGATTCTGGTATTATCCTGCGCAAAATCAAGGCTCTGCTCGAAGACACCTATCAGGTTGTACTGGCAAACTCCGGTGCAATGGCGATCAAATACCTGACCTTAAACACCCCTGATCTGATTCTGTTAGATTATGCCATGCCGATCGTTGACGGAAGCCAGATCATGCAGATGCTTCGGGAAGATCCGGAATTTCACCATATTCCGATCATATTTCTGACTGGAAAAAATGATGCAGAAACCGTAAAAAATGTCATGTCTTTAAAACCAGATGGTTATTTATTAAAGAGCATGAATCCTCAGAAACTGCACGCGGCAATTGATGACTTTTTTGCATCACGGGGCAAATAAACCGGTTACGATACCCATCGCTTTTTGCGGTGGGTATATTGATATCCCACAAAAATACTCCCTGCAGGCGAACGTTTTCCCTTCTGAAAGAACCGCATCATTTTCTTTAACGCTTTTATCGCACGGATAAATTTCTAAAATACTATTCTGCTTTGTTACAGCAGGCAATTCCCAGCCCGTCCGGTCCAATATGACAGGACAGCCCCAGCGACAGATTATCGCACATGACATCCATACCCGGAAAGCTTTCTTTGATCTGCCGTATCCACTCTTCCGTTACTTCTGCGGTAGAACTTGATGCAGCCATAAGATATAGTTTTCCTGCTTCATAAGCCTCCTTAAAATTCGTCTCAAATTCTTTTTTCATTGCGTCTATCATTGCTTTTCTCGCATTTTTCATTCCACGGCACTTCTGATAGACATCTAACTTTCCCACACCAAATTTCATAACCGGCTTAATCTTCAGCACATCTGCTGCCACCGCAGCAACTGAACTGATCCGTCCACCCTTTTTCAGATATGTCAGCGTGCTGAGTCCCACATAAATGACCATATGCTGTCTGTTTTTTTCGAGAATATCTTTAATTTTCTGTGCACGGTATCCTTTCTCTGCAAGCTCCACGGCATCGAGGACCGAACGGTGCATCGGCGTAGACACGCGTCCATTATCTACAACAAATACTCTTCCGGCATACGGCTCCTCCTGTGCCATTGCCTGTGCCGTCATGCAGGAACCGCTCAGACCGCTGCTGATCGGAATATAGACAAGTTCTTCATATTCCTGCAGCATGGCTGACCACATATGCATCACACTCTCCGGTGACGGCTGGGATGTTGCCACATCCGCACCTTTCCGAAGCATTTCATAAAATTCCTCTCTGGAAATATCCACTCCTTCACGATATAATTTTTCATCAATATAAAAAGGCATTGGCAGTACGGCAATCCCCAGCTTAGATGCTTCGTTTTCTAAGATGCCACTGTGGCTGTCTGTCATGATTCCTGTTTTTTTCATAGAATAGTCCTGTCCTTTATCGTTTTGTTTTAGTATAACACAAAGCAGGGGACAATTATACTGCTGGCGTAAACTGTAACAAATATTTCCCCAGTTCCTCCATAATCATCTGCTGGCTCTCCCGAGTGTGAATCAGTGCATAATAATTTCTTCCGTATTTTGCCTGTCTCTCCTCTTCCCGGATTCCTACGGCTCTTCCCTTTTCCGTCACACGCTTTATCTTTTCTTCTCCCTGCACGGTTTCCTCAAGATATCCTTTTTCCACAAGCAGCTGATTGATAAATGAAGCGGTCAGTTTCTTTCGATCCTTCTCTTCGCAGAGCGCATTGATCCGGTTTGTCAGCTCTGAAAGCATACAGGTGTCGGTCAGTTCCACCTCATCAAGTTTTTCCGGAGCGATATAAAACGGCAGCTTCTTTTTTCTTGCCGGAGCTGCTGTCGTGGTGTCTACTGTCATGCCGGAAAATGCCTCCGCTGTGGCAGTTTCTCCACCATGCTCGTTCAAAAATGCTGTGATAACCTGTGTAAAACGCGCACCGTAACTTTCGATTTTCTGTGCACCCATTCCGTACACGGCTGCCATCGCGGTGGAATCCACAGGACATTTGGCACACATATCTTTTAATGTCTTATCGGAACAGATAATATACGGTGGCACACCTTTTTCCACGGCAAGTTCCGTCCGGCATTTGCGAAGCTGCTCAAACAGTTCCTGCCCTTCCGGTGTCAGATCAGCAAGCTGCAATGCCTTTTTCTTTTCTCTTCCGGTCTGGATATAAGTTTCTTCCGCCTCATCTTCCACAACCACACAATTGCTGCATTTTTCACAGGTACACGGACTGTTGTCCCCGAAATAGGACAGGATAAACTGGCGCAGACACTCATCGGTCTCGCAGTAACGGATCATCTCATTAAGTTTCCTCTGCTCATTTGCCCGCACCATGGGATCATCGGATACCTGCCCGGATGTGGATTTGTACTGCAACAGACGTTTGTTTATCATGATATCCTGTTTTGAGAAAAATAACACACACTCCGCTTCTTCCCCGTCGCGCCCGGCACGGCCAGCTTCCTGATAATAATATTCCAGACTCTGCGGCATATTGTAATGAAGCACATAGCGCACATTGGATTTGTCGATTCCCATGCCAAATGCATTGGTTGCAACCATCACACGGATTCGGTCATACGTAAAATCATCCTGATTCTTTTTCCGTTCTTCTAAAGACAGACCTGCATGATAGCGCCCCGCCGCAATACCATATTGCAACAAAAGGGCATACACACTGTCCACATTCTTTTTCGTGGCACAATAGATGATTCCACTCTCATCCTCATGCCTTTTCACATAATTTAAGATACTGTTGTCCGTCTCTTTTCCGCCCTTGCGGTTGACCACACGGAAGAACAGATTTGGACGGTCAAATCCTGTCACGACGGTCACCGGATTCTGCAAATGCAAACTTGCGGTGATATCCTGCTTGACGCGCTCTGTGGCGGTCGCGGTAAATGCACTGACAACCGGACGGTCTGGCAGTTTTGCTAAAAAATCCGCAATTTCAAGATAGCTCGGCCGGAAATCCTGACCCCACTGGGAAATACAGTGTGCCTCATCCACTGTCACCATGGAAATGTCGGCATAATATGCAAAGTCGAGAAAACGCGCGGTATTGAGCCGCTCCGGTGCCACATAGATAATTTTGTATTTTCCCTGTGCTGCATAGGCAAGCGCCGCGTGTATCTGGTTTTCCGTCAGGGAACTGTTGATGTAGGCTGCATGCACACCTGCCTGATTCAATGCCTTGACCTGATCTGACATGAGTGAAATCAGTGGGGAAACCACAAGCGTAATTCCCTCAAGCATCAGCGCCGGAACCTGATAACACAGGGATTTCCCCGCGCCTGTCGGCATAATGCCAAGGACATCCTTTCCCTGCAGGATTCCGTCCATCAGTTCCTTCTGTCCCGGCCGCAGGCTGTCGTATCCAAAATAATGTTTTAATGTTTCGAGTAAATTCAATTGGTTCTCCTTGTTGTGTTTTTTGCTGCTATCCAGATGATCTTTTCTGTTTAGGTGCTAGGTGAACAGGAACCATCTGTATACAGTAAAATTTAAAAATTACTTGACTGTAAAATGAAATGGGGTTATTCTTTTTATATTAAGAAATGGGTTT
>ERZ791909.626-NODE-626-length-28716-cov-8.228429_pt1 | contig 28716 bp, 24 predicted proteins | sample MGYA00510143_ERZ791909 | MGnify/ENA primary metagenome ERZ791909 (study PRJEB30046, sample SAMN00792093) | human gut metagenome | study: EMG produced TPA metagenomics assembly of the A metagenome-wide association study of gut microbiota in type 2... | reverse complement strand
AAAATATAAATAATTAATAATCATTTTTTGTGTCCACTTTGGGGAACTGCTACAAAAGGTGACAACTTTTTCACGTATAAGACAGTATACGAGGAAAGTTCGTGTAAAAAAGTGTATGCATACGATGAAAGTTCGTGTAAAAAAGTGTTGTAAACATTTGGAAGATCGTGTAAAAAAGTGTATCTTTGCAACCGACAGAGCTGTTTAAACATCATAACAGCAAGTCATTAACATCATTAACAACTTCAAAATGTATGTAAGGATGAAAAGAACGATCATAGAACAATTAAAAGCATGGAAAGAGAGCCTTTACAGAAAGCCCTTAATCTTATCAGGAGCAAGACAAGTAGGCAAGACTTATATCCTCCAGGAGTTTGGGAAACAGGAATATGACCACGTTGCCTACATCAACTGTGATGGAAACTCTGAGATTGCCAACATATTTGCAGAAGATTATGATATGAAGCGAGTCCTAATGGTTATCGGAGCCATTAGCAAACAGCCTATAATCCCTGGCAAAACGCTTATTATTCTGGATGAAATACAAGAACTTCACAAGGGACTTTCCTCGCTGAAGTATTTCTGTGAAAACGCACCAGAATACCATGTGGCTGTAGCAGGTTCACTTTTAGGCGTTGCCATGCACCAAGGAGAATCCGCCCCAGTGGGAAAGGTTGATATCATTCGACTCTACCCTATGTCTTTCGAAGAGTTTCTTATGGCAAAAGACGAAGAACAGTTGCTGAACATATTGAAAAGTAAAGACTGGAAGACCATCACATTACTTCATGATAAACTCATCAAGATATTAAGAGAATATTATTTTGTAGGGGGAATGCCTGAGGCTGTGAAAACTTATCTTGCAACTAACGATGCAACTCTCGTCAGACAGGTTCAGAACAACATTCTCACCATTTATCGTAGTGACATGTCGAAGCATGTCAGCCCAAATGAAGCCACTCGCATCAGCATGGTTTGGCAATCCATCCCTTCCCAGCTTGCTAAGGAAAACAAGAAGTTCATCTATGGAGCGGTGAGAAGCGGAGCACGAGCCAAGGATTTTGAGATGGCAATACAATGGCTGGTGGATGCAGGTCTCACCTATCGCATTTCCCGAGTAAGAGAAGTTGGAATGCCTTTGAAGTTTTACGAAGACCTCAATGCCTTCAAGCTGTTTCTCCTGGATGTCGGCCTCCTGGGTGCGCTGAGCGAGATGGAACCTGCCCAAATGCTCATCTCCAACAAAGCCATGACGGAGAGCAAGGGGGCGTTCACGGAAAACTACGTCCTTACCCAGCTATTATGTCAACAGGACATTTACACCTATTATTATAGTAGGGAAGACGCTCGCTTGGAGATAGACTTCCTTGCCCAGCACCAAGGGGTGATAACTCCGATAGAGGTAAAAGCGGAAGAGAACCTGCGTTCCAAGTCACTTCGCGCCTTCTTTGACGCCCATCCCGACTTGCGAGCCATCCGCTTCTCCATGTCGCCATACAAGGAGCAAGAGTGGATGAAGAATGTTCCATTGTACGGGGTAGAGGAGAGTTTCTAGGAACTCTTCTCACAATACTCCCTGAACTTTGCCTTAGTCATGGCAATACCAATGAGTCTATTAGATAACGCAACAATAACAACAAAATAAAAAAATATGCTACAACGTGACTACATACAGCGGTTGATCCGCGAGTTTATGGCGGCACTCGAAAGAATGCTCGAAAAGAAAGAGGTGGAGGTGAGACGTGAGAAGATGAAGGAACTCTACGACCAATACGTGGGCCCTTATGCCTTCTACAGCATCGCCACCATTGAGGATGTGATGAAAGCAATGGCAGGAATCGACGACGAGGAGAAGCGACTCTCCAAGATGGACATGCTTGCCGAACTCTACTATCACGAGGCGGATACCGTGGGACAGCCCGCAAGAGATGAACTGCTGAACAAGGCGTTCATGCTCTTCGATTACGTGGAAGCACACGGAGATACGTTCTCCATTGAGCGCCGCAACAAAATGGCACAAATCAGACAGAAGATTGGAGATGCACTCAAATAAAGAGTGCATCCTCCTTATATTTTTAGGATAACAAAAACTAATCATAAAGTTCAATGGTCAAAACTCAAAGTTCAAAGTCTACTAATGACATGACAGTAGGCTCGCCTATACGAGCCATCATCAAATTTGCGATTCCACTTATCTTGGGTTACATCCTTCAGCAGATGTATCTCATTATCGATGCCGCCATCGTGGGAAGATGGATTGGCGTAGGAGCACTTGCGGCAGTTGGTGCTTCCAGCTCCATCATGTTCCTCATCATGGGTTTCTGCAACGGTTCCTGTGCCGGTTTCGCCATCCCTATCGCCCAGGCTTTCGGCGCCAGGGATTATGCCAAGATGCGGGCTTACGTAAGCAACAGCATCCGCATCGCCGTGGTGTTTGCCGTGGTCATCACCTTTCTTTCCTGCATCTTCTGCGGAAAGATTCTGCATCTGGTGAATACGCCGAAGGAGGTGTTCGATGATGCCTACATCTTCCTGATGCTGCAGTTTGCGGCGATTCCTTTTACCATCGCCTACAACCTACTCTCCGGTCAGATCCGTGCCCTGGGCAACTCGAAGCAGCCTTTCTATTTCCTCATCACAGCTTCCGTTATCAACATTATTCTAGATGGCATTCTGATTCTCGGTATGGGGTTAGGTGTAGAGGGAGCAGGTATTGCCACTTGGCTTTCACAGGGAATTTCCGTGCTGCTCTGTATCTGGTTTATCAAGAAGAAGATGCAGATTCTGATTCCGAAGGGAGAAGAAAGAAAATTCGATAATAAGAAGATAAGCATTCTGCTGAACAACGGCGTTCCAATGGGATTGCAGTTCTCCATTACTGCCATCGGTCTCATCATGCTCCAGAGTGCCAACAACGCCCTGGGAACGGTTTATGTGGCTGCATTTACTGCCTCTATGCGCATCAAATATCTCTTTACCTGCGTATTCGAGAACATCGGAGTAGCGATGGCTACCTATTGCGGTCAGAACCTGGGAGCCAGGAAGTTGGACAGAATCGGTCAGGGCGTAAGGGCTTCCATCAGGATGATGCTGGTTTATTTCGTCTTTACCTTCCTGCTCATCTATCCGTTTGCCGACGAGATGATGATGCTCTTCGTGGATAAGGGCGAGGCTGAAGTGGTGACTTATGCAGCCCAGTTTATGCGCATAGCCAACTATTTCTATCCTTGCTTAGGCTTGCTCACCATTCTGCGCTACAGCATCCAGGGCCTGGGTTACAGCAATCTCTCGATGCTGAGTGGCGTAATGGAAATGATAGCGAGATGCGGCGTGAGTCTCTGGCTGGTACCAGCCCTGGCGTGGACGGGAGTCTGCTTCGGCGACCCTGTGGCGTGGGTCATGGCAGATCTCTTCCTCATTCCCGCCTTCCTTTGGCTTTATAAGCATCTGAAGAAGGAGCAAGTTCGATAGGGTATTTTTGACGTTTTTAAAATTTGCATTAAAAAATATTCTGCTAAGGGTTAGGAAAATGAAAATTCGATTGTAATATAGGCAAAAGAAAAGAAATAAAGTAATGCAAATAAACAAAGAAACGATAGAACAGCTCTTCCGGCAGCATTATCTGAGGATGTACCAATTGGCCAGGGTACTTCTGAAGGATGATGCAGCCAGCAAGGATGTGGTGAGCGAAGTCTTTGCCGATGTGCTCGACGGAAAGACCCAACTGGGTCTTGATAACGAGACAATAGCCAGCAATTCGCCCCTGCCTTCCGCCAACGCCGGGAGCTACCTTCTGGTGTGTGTGCGCCATAAATGCCTCAACCTGTTGAGCCGACAGAAGATGAAAGACCGGGTTCATCACCTCCTGAAAGCCGATACTTCGCCTTCGATAGTTCCCCTGGAAGCGACGATTGCCGAAATAGACAGGGAGGCCGAAAAGTACGAGGCAATTCTGGCTTATATGGATACTGAACTCACGCCACAAACCCGCAAGGTACTCAATCTCCGTTTTCGGCAGAAACTGAAATATCGGGAGATTGCTACGGAATTGGGCATCAGCGAAGTGGCAGTTTATAAGCATCTGGCGCAAGGCATCAGAAAATTAAAGCAAAAGTTTAACCCTTAGCAGATTTATTATGGACAAGTTTGAAAAAATACTGGATATCATCGACCATCAGGAGAAGTATTCTGATGAGGAGATTCATGAAATATTGCAGGATGAGGAATGCCGAAAACTCTATCAGACGATGATGGAAGTGGATTCTGCACTTGAAAGCCCCTCTCCTATTATTAATGTAGATGAGGAATGGGAGAAATTCAGCCAGAAACATCAACTTCAGGAAGCATCCCATCCTATAACTTCCTGGCGTAAACTAGCAGCATCCATCGCCGGCTTTGTCTTGATTTCGGGTATTGCCTTTGCCGCAATCCATACTTACATCAAGCGCAGCCAGGAACCAATCCAGGTAACCGCAGATACTCATCCGGAAGTCATAAAATCAGATTCCGCAAAGCAGGTAGCAGCAACGGATTCCCTGACTCATCCGAAACCAGAAAAGCCAGCCATTCACAAGACTTTCGAGAATGTGGCTTTCGAGCAGATGCTTTCTGAAATTGCTTCTTATTATGATTTACAAGTGAAGTTTGAGAATAACGAGGACAAGACCCTCCGCCTCTATTACGAATGGAACAGTCATTCGAGCATCGAGAACATCGTAAAAGAACTGAACCAATTCGAGAATGTAAACATCGAATTGCAACAAAACGAGCTGATTGTAAAATAACAAGCTTATCAAAAGTAAGCATAATATTATAGACTCTCAAAGTAATCATAAAGTTCAAAGCTCAAAGTTAAAAAGTATCATTATGAGAAGATTTTCAGCCATCATATTCCTGCTGTGCACGTTCGCCCTGGCGATGAGCGCACAGCACATCCAGCGCAACTATCACAACCGCAGCATGTCGGACGTCCTCATCGACCTCGACAAGGCTTCCAAGCGCTACAAAATCAGCTTCATCTACAACGAACTGGAAGACTTCACAGTTACCCAGAACGTGAAGACAGCCAATATTCCCGATGCTATCCGCAAGGTAATCGGCTTCTATCCGATGCAGATGACCGTGGGCGACAGCCTCATCACCGTGGAGTGCATGCACAAGAGCGAGCGCAAGCTGATAGGCAGACTGATAGACAATCACAATCTTCCTGTAGAATTCGCCAATATCCAGCTGCTTAACCCGAAGGATTCCTCCTTTCTCTGTGGAGGCGTGAGCAACGCCAATGGCGATTTCGTCATCCCCTGCCAGCAGAAGCAGGCCCTCATGAAGGTTTCGTTCGTAGGCTACAAGACGATTTGCAAGCTGGTACCTATTGCCCGCATCGGAAATGTGAGGATGCAGGCGAATGCCTATCAACTGGGCAAGGTGGAAGTAAAGGGCAAGCTGCGTATCGACCACGGCGACCATGCTTCTTATACATTCTCTGACGAACAGATCAGGAACTCACGCCATTCACAGGATCTCCTGGGAACACTCCCGGGAATCTATACCGATCCGATGACCGGCAAGACATCCAGTATGACCGGCAAATCCATCAAGATTCTCATCAACAACGTGCCGATGACGAGCGAGAACGACTTGAAGGCTATTGCCGCCAACAAAATAAAGAAGGTGGAATACTACGAAGATCCTCCTATCAGATACGGCGATGTGGGCATCTTGATGAACATCATTACCAAGCCGCTTGATACGGGTTATACTACTGGTTTTGATGTGTCCAGCGCCTTGACCACAGGGTTTAGCAATGATAATGTGTATTTCAAGTACAACAAGGGCAATCATCAGTTTTCCTTCGATTACAGCATCAACGTGAGAAACTATCGTGACTGGATAGAAGACAACCAGTATTCCTTTACGCTTGACGACCAACAGGCTGTCTATGATTACCATCTGCACAAGCGTTTTGGCTATACCGACAACAAGTTCAACCTGAAGTATGCTTACAGCAAGCCAGATGACGTAACCTTCCAGGTCACCTTTTCGCCAGAATTGTCACATAAGTTCAACCGGGGAAATAGCGAGGTTGCAACGCAAGGAAACGAGGCTTGGAAGGATGGTTTCGGAAACACGAAGGATATTGTAGATTACGTGAAACCTGCAGTAGATCTCTATCTCAGCAAGCAGTTTGCCCATAAGCAGACACTCGATGTGGACGTGCTCGGCTCTTACTTCAACACCAGGCAGCAAATGCTCAACCGGCAATGGACTTCCGACAAGGATAGCATCTTGACCGATGACGACATGCACTCCAGAAGTCACATCTACTCCCTGATAGGAGAAGCTGATTATACCAAAGAATGGGAGCAGGGAGAGCTGTCGGCAGGAGTATATACCTGGAACAAGTGGAGCGACTATAATGTGCGCAATATCCTTTCCGGCTATGAGCCATCCAAGTATTCTTCATGCATCAAGATCAATACGGTTTATGCCCAATACCAGAACCATATCGGCAAGTTTACCTATCGCATAGGCGTTAAGAGCACGTGGAGAACCCAGAGCTATCAGGATCTCACCTATAACAACAACTATATTCATCCGTTGCTGTATTTATCTTATAAGCTGAAGAACGGTTCGTTGCAGCTGCTATCATCCAGCGGCACCAATTACCCCGCCATCTCAACATTGAGCGAGAACATGACGATTGTCATCCCCGGACTGATGAAGCAGGGCAACCCGAATGTAAAGGCTACGATGGAATGGGGACCGATATTCAGATACACCTATAATGATGCGATGCTCTACCTGCAAGTAGCACTTTATGGAATCTATAATGACAAGGTAATTACACCTTATTATTATTGGACCACGGTGAACGACAAGCGCAGCATAGTTTCTACCTATGAAAACGGCAGTTTCTATTGGCGTTATGGCACAGGCTATTATCTTCAGTTCAAGCCGTTCAAGAACGAGATTTTGAAACTGATGGTGGGTGGAGGTTTTGAACGGGAGGTAATCAGCAATTCCTATGGTCGCCATTGCTACTGGTGGAGTCCTTTCAAATATGGCATCTATTTCCGGAAGGGAAACTGGGGAGCATCTTACCAGGGAAATATTCCTTCGAAGATGGCAGTCCTGAACTATCGCAAGGCAGATGAGTCCAAGAGTGAATTCTCTGCTTTTTACCAGAAGGGAGCCTGGCGTTTCTCGTTCTATGGCTTGTGGATGTTTGCACCAGCCAAGTACGAGAGCCAGACGTTCGACAATCCGATTATGAACCAGACGGAACAGCACATCATCAAGGATAATCGCCGCATGCTGACGCTGGGTGTCAGCTACAACTTCTTCTCCGGAAAGAAGAAGAACATCCGGAAGAACATCAACAACTATGATTCAGATGCTGGCGCATTCAAGTAAAAGCCGTCTTCGCTTTTCCTGAAATCACAAATAAGCAAAAGGCTGAACTTCCTCACCCGAAGTTCAGCCTTTTTGCATGTCATCAGTAATCCAAATACGCATTTTATCGTTTATAGACGACAAAAACAACAACTTTTTATCGTTTATAGACGATAAAAATGTATCAATTCTATCGTTTATAGACGACAAGCACCATTTTTAGGGCAATTTTGCGCTGGGACGATTACCCTTCTAAGAGAAGAAAATAATATTTCCAGTTAGGAAAATAAAAATCTCTAACTGGGAAAATATTTAGGATGAAAATGACTCAAAACAGACAGCTGAGACTCACTTTCCGGTTTTTCCGGCTCTAAATTGGGCAATAGTCTCAGTTATCCCGTTTTTACTTGCATTTTTTAGGAGAACATGATTTTGTATTTCAGCAAGGTCTAAATCTACTTTAAAGCAAAAAACAAAGCAAATTTGAGGGTTTGGGAGACCTAAAAAGAATGCTTTTGTAAAATCTTTCGAATAATCTATAGGGCTGAGACCGAAAATAAAAAACTGAGAAACCTTCATAAGTCGTTGCTTTCTAGGGAATTAGATTATCGCCTCTTTTCCTTTTACTTGCTTCCATAGTCTCAGTCTCAGAGTCTCAGTTGTTTTTCAAGCACCCCTCTTCTTCTTATATACTTATATATTATATATATATTAATATATAATTAATTAATAATCAATAAGTTATAAAAATAAAAAAAGGGAGAGCGGAAGAATGGTACCCCCTTTATTTATAACTGAGACTCTGAGACTGAGACTCTCTGCTCATCCCGAACAAAAAAGCAGAAGTCTGCCAGCATCCCTGCCAGCAGACTCCTTTTCCATAAACCGAACCTAAATTTTACACTTTCTTTTTCTAGGAAATGCAATTACAATGTAAACCTAAATATAACCTATTACCTTGATGAAACTTCTAATACGCTTTTCTCTATTATAACGCTTTGCAAATGAATACCTTCTTAAGACTATTCAGCAACAGCCTGCTGCTCTACAGCCTTGTCCGCAACAGTCTGCTCTGTAGACTCCTGCTTGGCAGAATCCTCAACGCTAGCCTGAGAACTGATAGCTGTGCCTTCTACTGTTGAATCGGCTGGAGCTACTGTATCAACTGGAGCTACTTCAGAATTACCCATCATTTTGCTAGAAGCAAAAACATTACTTACTGAAACCATTACCATAGCTGCGATAGCTGCAAAAACGAACTTCTTCATAATCTTATCTTTTAAACTGTTATTACTAATATTGTTATTTACTTTCGTTGTGGATTCATTATCGAACCCGCTATTCATTATCACAAGATGCGTGCCAGAAATGAGCAAATCGACTATTTCCGCTGATTATCAGCCACTTATCATTTCCGTATCAAAAACAGAGAGTGGGGATAATGGGGAATGAATGGGGAAAAAATCCACAAAAAAATGGGGATTCCGTTCCAGATAACTTCCATTTTCCCCAAGAATAAGTTATATAACACAAAGGAGTAAAGAAGAAGGACAAACTAAAGATGCATACCCTCTTAAAATTAATTGGAAGAACTGGAATCTGGAAGAATTAGAAAACAGATGTTTAAACGAAAAATCGAGAAATATCTCAAAGAATGGAAAAGTGATGAGCACAAACACTCATTTTTCCCCTCTACATGGCTTTTCTGCTGAAAAACAAATAATCTTCGTTAAAATATCGGAATCCTAAGAATAATCCCGACAGAAATGATTAATTTTGCAAACAAAAACAGAATACTGTAGATAAATGCAGAGGATAACGCATAAGAGAATCCGAATTTCCTGGCTGCTGCTATTGGTTTACCTGCCGATGCTGCTTGCCGTTACGTTTCACCACCATGGTGAAGCGCAGGGAACTCATGCTGATTTCTATTGTGCCGATTGTGCCCATCATGTTCATCACGACGGACATCTGATAGCCCTGCAGAATACCATGCACGACTGTGTGCTCTGCCAATTGCAAAGCACTCCTTATCTGGCTCCATCCCTCATGGTTTGGGTTGCCATCGCCGTGCTCCATCTCGCCCCTCGCCGTGCCTTCTGTTCTCCTTGCTTGTGCAGGGCGAAGGGGACAAAATCTACCCGTGCTCCACCTTATTCTTTGTTTTTATAAATAATTGAATATTAACAGAATAAGGTAACAAATAACATAATGAGAACAATATTGAAAGCAATATTGCTGATGAGTCTGTGCTCATCGGCAACAGCCCCTGCTATGGCTATAAACAGAGCAAATTATGATAAGAAGGACGCAAACATTCATGAAGAAGAGGCAAACGATTCTACCAGACACCAGCCTCTGACGGAATCGAGCGTGAAACTGAACGATGTGGTGGTTACGGGATTGACTGGCAGCCAGAAACTCAAGCAGTCGCCAGCACCCATCTCTTTCGTTTCTGCCCGCCAGCTCGAAATGCAGCCTTCTACCAACATCATCGATGCCATCGCTCATCAGCCAGGCGTTTCGCAGATTACCACGGGAAGCGGAATCTCCAAGCCCGTGATACGTGGATTGGGATTTAACCGTGTGGTCGTAATGAATGATGGAGTCAGACAGGAAGGACAGCAATGGGGCGATGAGCACGGAATAGAAATCGACCCGGCTTCGGTTCATTCTGTAGAGATTCTAAAAGGCCCTGCAAGTCTCATGTATGGATCGGATGCGATGGCAGGCGTCCTCATCTTCCACTCCGCTCCTACCCTTGCAAAGGGCGACATGAGAGCAAATTTCTCAACGGGTTATCAAACCAACAACGGACTTTTTGATTATTCGCTCAACTTTGCCGGCAACCAGGGCGGATTTGTATGGAACACCCGCTACAGCGGAAAGATGGCGCATGCCTACAAGAATAAATACGATGGTTATGTATTCGGTTCATCACTCAGAGAGCAGGCATTCTCGCAACTTCTCGGTTGGAACTACCGCCAAGGGCATTCGCATCTCACACTCGATTATTATCATCTCACTCCAGGCATCGTAGAGGGAGAAAGAGATGAGAAAACGGGCGAGCTGGAAATTCCGGAAGGCTACGATGCCAAGAGTTACGGCAAGCCGATGCCTTATCAGCAGATTCACCATTACAAGGCGGTGCTCGACAATTCCTGGTTCCTGGGCGACGGCAATCTGAAACTCCTCTTGGGTTATCAGCAGAACCGCCGTCAGGAGTTTGAGGAGGAAGAGAATCCGAAGGAATGCGGACTCGATTTCATGCTCCATACCATGAATTACGACCTGCATTATCTCTCGCCGGAAATGAATGGATGGAAGTTCTCTACGGGCATCAACGGCATGTGGCAGCAGTCGATTAATAAAGGTTCTGAATTTCTGATTCCAGCCTATCATCTCTTCGATTATGGTGTATTTGCCACGGTGAGCAAGGAGATAGGCAAACTGAACCTGAGCGGCGGCATCAGATACGATCATCGCCATCTGCACAGCGAGGCTTTGAGAGAAGAGGATGATGCAGAATCGCATCGTTCTGAATCGAATGATTCATTCCGTTTTCAAGCCTTTAAGCGCAGCTTTGAGGGAGTAACCGGAAGCATCGGATTGGCTTATGAAATCCTGCCCGATTTCAATCTGAAGCTGAACCTGGCAAGAGGATTCCGTGCTCCAAACATCAGCGAATTAGCATCTAACGGTGTGCACGAGGGAACCCAGCGATACGAATTGGGAAATACCGGACTGAAGCCTGAGAACAGCTGGCAATTCGACCTTGGTTTGGACTATTCTTCGCCTATTATTTCGGCAGAGCTCTCGCTGTTTGCCAATCGCATTAACCATTACATCTACAGCGAGAAGTTGGCAGATGAGAACAATCAGCCTGTCCTCATCGACGACACGCCAGCCTATCAGTTTACTTCGGGCGACGCCCGCATTCTGGGTGGTGAGGCGAGCATAGACATCCATCCTGTGGAGCATCTGCATATCGGCAACACCTTCTCGTATGTCAACTCGGTTCAGTTGCATCGACCATCCGAATCAAAGTATCTGCCATTCACCCCAGCCCCTCGCTGGGTTTCGGATGTAAGGTATGAATTTGTCTGCGACGGCAAGACTTTCGACCATCTCTTCGTAAAGCTACAGATGGATTGCAATCTCCGCCAGAACCATTATTTCGCAGCCAACGATACGGAGACCGCTACGCCATCGTACACCTTATTAAATATGTATGCCGGTACCGACGTGAAGCTCCATGGCAAGCGCCTTCTCTCGCTCTATCTTTCGGGCGAGAACCTTGCCAACCGTGCTTACCAGAACCACCTGAGCCGTCTGAAGTATCTTGACGTAAACCAGGTTACAGGCAGAAGAGGCGTTTACAATATGGGCCGCAACTTCAGCATAAAGATAGTGGTTCCGATAGAGCTGTAACTCCCCTTTTAGGATAAGCAGTTCTTCATCAGGAATCAGAATTTTGAATAAACAAGTGCCGATAAGGATGCCAAAAGCTGCCGGAAAAGCAACTTTTGGCGCCATTATTGGCATTTTTTCGTCTAATTATTAGACAAACATTACCACTTTTCTATGATATTTCGTAACTTTGCACCATGATTAAGAAACAAGGAACGATATTGATTGTTGATGACAACCGCAACATTCTTACTACGGTGAGGATGCTGCTGGAACCCATATTCGATGGCATCATCACCATCGCCAGCCCTAACTCCATCCCAGCCAAGCTGAGAGAGGAGCATCCCGACGTGGTGCTGCTCGACATGAACTTCTCCAGCGGAATCAATTCGGGAAACGAGGGACTGTACTGGCTCAGGGAAATCAAGAGCCTCAGCCCGAAAACCGAGGTGGTGCTCTTTACCGCCTATGCCGACATCCAACTTGCCGTAACAGGCATCAAGGAAGGTGCCGCCGACTTCATCGTGAAGCCTTTTGAAAACGAGAAGATGATACGTACGCTGGTAGAGGCTAGGGATAAGAACAGGGCTGTGGATAACGTTATCAACAGGAATGGTGGAAAACCTGGTGGAAAAGATGCGCAAAGCGCTATGTATTGGGGAGATAGCGAAGTTATGAACAATTTGAGAAGTATTGTGGAAAAGGTTGCTGCAACCGATGCAAACATTCTCATTACGGGCGAAAACGGAACGGGTAAAGAGGTGTTAGCCAACGAGATACATCGTTTATCCACAAGATGTGGAAAGAAAATGCTGCCTGTGGATATGGGAGCCATTACGGAAACCCTTTTCGAGAGCGAACTTTTCGGTCATGTAAAGGGTGCCTTTACCGATGCCAAGGTGGATAAACCGGGCAAGTTTGAGCTTGCCGACGGCAGCACCATCTTCCTGGATGAGATAGGAAACCTATCCTACAGTCTTCAGGCAAAACTCCTTACCGCCCTGCAACGCAGAAGCATCGTAAGAGTGGGCGGAAGTAAGCAGATTCCCATCAACGTACGACTGGTTTGCGCCACCAACCGCAACCTGCAGCAGATGGTAAACGATGGCGAATTCAGAGAGGACCTGCTCTATCGCATCAACACCATCCATCTGGAATTGCCTGCCCTAAGACAGAGAAAATCAGACATCGTTCCGCTGGCAGAAAGATTCCTCCATCAATATGGCGATTTATATAATAAGTTGAATCTCCGTTTTTCGGAAGAGGCTGAGAAAAAACTTACCAGTTTGCCATGGTACGGAAACATCCGTGAACTTCAGCACGCCATCGAGAAAGCCGTGATTCTGTCTGATGGCGGAATGATTTCTGCCGAAGATATTGACGGCGGAAACCAGCAGAAAAGAGAGAAGCCCCTGGAAGAGGTTCAGACGCTCGACGAGATGGAGAGCCGAATGATAGAGAAAACCATCAGGGAATGTGAGGGAAACCTGTCGGTAGTAGCCGCAAGGTTAGGCATTTCCCGCCAAACGCTTTATAATAAGATTAAGCGATATGGATTATAAACTAATTATAATTATCGTGCTTTTGCTCGTGGCTGTAGTGGGTTACATTCGCCTCTACCGCCACTATCGCCGCAACATCAAGAAGGTAACCTTCCTTTTTGATGCGATAGATAATGGGGATTTCTCCTTCAACTTTCCTACGGAGAAGGGGTTTAAGGAGGATAAGATTCTGCATCAATCCCTCAACCGAATCAAGCTCTTCCTGCAGCATACGAGAGAGGAACAGATGGATCGGGAGAAATATTACGAGCAGATTCTGAATGCGGTGGATACGGGCATCCTGGTGGTGGATAGCCACGACAACATCCTGCAGCACAATCAGGCTGCCCTCCGGTTGCTCAATACGGATGTGCTTACCCACATGAACCAGGTAAAAGGAAAACTGAAGGATGAACATCTGGCAAAACATGAGACGCAAGCCATGCTGAAAGACAAACACGTGCGCATCATCGCCCTGAGCGACGTGAGCCACGAGCTGAGCAATCAGGAAGTGGATTCTTGGATCAAACTGATTCGTGTGCTGACCCATGAAATCATGAATACCATCACGCCGGTTACTTCGTTGAGCGAGACTCTGCTTACCCGGGTTACAGAAGATAAAGACTTGAAGCAAGGCTTGGAAACCATCCACAAAACAGGAACCGAACTGTTGGCTTTCGTCAACAACTATCGCCGCTTCACCCATGTTCCCCAGCCTCAGCCTGCTCTCTTCTATGTGGAACCATTCCTGGAAAGAATGGCGCTGCTCTGCAACCACGAAGTAGAGATTTCGGTTTCTCCCAAGGATTTGCTGGTTTATGCCGACGAGAGCCTCCTCTCTCACGTAGTAACAAATCTTCTGAAGAATGCCGTAGAAGCTTTCAAGGAAAAGGAAAGAGAAGACAAGCAGGAATGCCGCTCCGCGGATTTGCAATCCGCGGCAAGCAAGAAGGCATTTATCCGTCTCCAAGCCTACGCCAACGTCCAGGAATCCATCATCATCGAGGTGAGCAACAACGCCGGTCTCATCCCCGAAGATGTAGCCTCCCACATCTTCATCCCGTTCTTCACCACGAAGCCGGAAGGAAGCGGAATCGGTCTCTCCCTCTCCCGCCAGATCATGCGAGTAAGCGGCGGCAGCCTCTCGCTCCATCAGGACAAGGCACAGGGAATCACCACCTTCCGCATCATCATTCCATAACAGAAGCACATTTTTTGAAAGAAAAGTTTGGTGTTTATCCATAAAAATCGTATCTTTGTCCCCACAAATACAGAAGATTATGGCATTCGAAAAGGAAATCAAGGAATATGAGGATTTGAGAGGAAAATATCAAACCCTTATCATCAATAAAATGGATAGAGAAGAGTACATCAAATATAACGAAGTACTCTTCTCTACCCATTCGTGCGCCATTGAAGGCAATTCTTTCTCCGTAGATGATACCCGGGAACTGAAGGAGAAAGGATTAGGGATGATTCCTGCCGGAAAGACTCTTTTCGAGGCTTTCGAAATGCTTGACCACTTCGAAGCCTTTGAGTACATGATGCAAAACACGCAGCATCCACTCGACGAGAATCTTCTGAAAGAAATCAACAGGCGGGTTACCAGCCATACGCTTTCCTATCGTTCTCCAGAAGCTATTCCGGGCGAATACACCACCACTGACATGGCAGCAGGCGATACGGTATTTGGCGACCACGAAGAACTCATCGCCAGAATTCCCAAACTGTTGGAATCTACCGAAAAAGCCATCGTTTCGGCTGCCGTTCATCCCATGATTCTTGCCGCCCGCTTCCATGGCTTCTACGAATATCTTCATCCCTTCCGTGATGGGAATGGAAGAACAGGACGACTCATCAGCAACTACATTCTCTTAAGATTGAATCATCCTCTCCTTATCATCCCATCCGAAGCCCGACAGGAATACATTTCAGCCCTCCGCATGATTCGTACGGAAGCAACCGACGAGCACCTCATCCGCTTCTTCTTCAAGATGGCAATACAGAGAATGGAAGAAGAGCTGAAGCAGAAAGAGGCCAACACCAAGCGATTTATGACATTCCTCTTCTAACAAAGCATAGGGTGCCCCTCAAAAGAAACAGAAGCACTAAAGCTGATTGCCCTCCTCCACAATCTGTCCATCAAACAGGCGGATGGTGCGATGGGCTATCTTGGCATCATGCTCATTATGCGTTACCATGACGATGGTGGTGCCCTCGTGGTTCAGCTCGGTAAGCAGATGCATTACCTCGGCTCCATTCTTGGAATCGAGGTTACCCGTAGGCTCATCGGCCAGGATGAGCTTCGGACCGAAGACCACGGCACGGGCGATAGCTACTCGCTGCTGCTGACCACCAGATAGCTGGTGAGGGAAGTGCTTGGCACGATGGCTGATGGCCATTCGCTTCATAATTGCCTGCACCTTTGCCTTGCGCTCCGCCTTCGGAATGTTGAGGTAGGTAAGAGGAAGTTCGATGTTCTCCTCTACATTCAATTCATCTATCAGGTTGAAGCTCTGGAACACAAATCCGATTTCTCCCTTTCTCACATCCGTGCGCTCCTTTTCCTTCAGGTTTGCCACCTCGTGATTACCCAGGAAATATTTTCCCGAAGTTGGGTTGTCGAGCAAACCGAGGATGTTGAGCAAGGTGGATTTGCCACAACCGGATGGTCCCATAATGGCAACAAACTCGCCGTCTTCTACTGTGAAAGATACGTTATTTAAAGCAATCGTCTCCACATCTTCTGTGCGGAATGACTTGCAAAGATTCTCTATTTTAAGCATTTTCTTATCTTTTTACTTTTTTACCTTTTTACTTTTAATTTTATTCATCCTTGAGATATTTCACAGGATTACTGTTCGCCACCTTGTAGCAGTTGATGATGACGGAAAGCCCGATGATGACGAGCAAGATGATGGTAACGCCGATAAACAGCAAAGGCGTCATCGTAATCTTCTCGCTGAACGACATCAGCCATTGTCTGGCTATCAGCCAAGCCCCCAAGTCGCCCACGATGATGCAAGGCAAGGCAATCTTCATAATGTCCTTCAGGAAGATGCGAAGAATATCCTTCACCTTCGCCCCGTTCACCTTCCTGATTGCAATCTCCTTGCGACGGCGGTTTACCTCATCGCTCGTATAACCCACCAATCCGAAGAGGGCGATAATCATCGTTACGATGCCGGCTACCAGGATTCCGTTGCGGAAATTGAGCTGGGAAGCGTACTGGTTAGCCAATTCTGAAGCATAACTCTTCACGATGACCTTATTGTTCGGATACATCGCCTGCACCTTCGATTGCAACTCCGACAACGATTCATCCCTTAGTTTATTAAACTTAACCAACATATAATAAGCCGTCTTGGCTGAATAGAAATACAAGTCAGGAAATTCATTCATTCCATCACCCCCGGTTTCCACAGCACCCCAGCGAATATTCCTGCACACGCCACAAATGGTAAAGATATTATTATCATGTCCCGTACAGGTAATTTGCTTGCCAACTACGCCATCCTTCCAATGCCACGTTTTGATGAGTTTCTCAGCACCTCGTTCATCAATAATAACCTGTCGGCAACTGTCATTTCTTTCCGTAAAGAAAGAACCCTGAACGATAGGAATATTCAGCATCTTGAAGAAATTGTCGTCCACTCCCGACATCTCCATGATATTAAAGGTATTCTTCTCGTCGCCAGGTACTCCAACCATATTTCCACTACGATCATACCCATCGAGCGGAACATTAAAAGTCGAACTGCAATCCTTGACATTCGGCATCCGTCTGATTTCTACCAGACATTGGTTGCGCTGGTCTCTATTGCTGGCATCTATCGAAACAATCGCAACATGATCGTAATCATACCCAGGATTGAGTCCCAACATCAGCTGGTATTGACCATTCACGATGTAAAGCAAACTGAACAGTAAACCAGAGATAACGAACTGGATACCCAACAAGGCAAGCTTCCATCGGTTGCGATTCTCATTATAACCACGGAAAGCGATGGCTACAGGAATCTTGTTGTAAAGCCAACCTGGCAGCAAGCCGCCAACCAGCAGTACCAGAATACAGATAGCCACCAATATCCAACTGCCACGATTAAGTACCAACGTGCTTACCGGAGCAGAAAGGAAATTTTCGATGGTTCCCTTGCAAAGGAACACAAGAACAGCCGCAAGAACAACCGCCAGCCCCACATGCACCAAAGCCTCGGAGAAAATGATGGCATGAATGTTCTTCGATTCGGCACCATAGCACTTACGGACAGCCATTTCGCGAGAACGACCCACGAGATTTCCCACGATGATAAGCAGATAGTTCATCACAGAAGTGAAGAGGAGGACAAAAGCGATAATTCCCATAATCCATCCCATCTTCTTGATATAAGGATCTTGGGTGTAAACATCGCTCAATACCGTGAAATCATAGTTCAGTTCTATTCCCATATTCTTCATCTCCTTCAAAGGGAAATGATCCTCTCGCATCTTATTCACGTAAGGCTTGAGTTCTTTTGCCTCATGCCCCTTTGCCAACCGGATGTAGGACCTATAGGAATCATTTCCCACCCATTGACCTCTGCCATCGTAGGAATATACGTATGGCACACTACACATCGACAGAATCATCTGCGTACCATGAAAGGAAGAACCCCATGGAAACGCTTCGAAAACACCATAGATGGTAAAAGTGGTTCCCGGATAATTGGAAAGCGTGAAATGCTTGCCTACAACATTACCGCCTATCTTTGCTGCCGTTTCTGAATCAATGAGACAGGATAAGGGTTGGGATAGAATCTGTTTAGCCTTGCCTATCAATATCTTCTGTGGAAAGACATCAAAGAAACAACTGTCTGCCATCCTGATATTGGCAGAAATGATGTTCTGGTCTTCCATCTTGCATTGGGCATCATCATAAAAATAGTGAGTACTGGTAGCAGCTTCCACCATAGGCGCATATTGCTTTACACCTTGGGCGGTGGCTCCTGAAGTATTGGTAAACTCCATGGTTTCGCCATGGTTAGTACCCACTTCCGAAATCAGATACGTCCTTTCCCATCCTGGAAAGTACGTATCGTAAGTCTGCTCGAAATAAATCTCGGCAATAATTACCGAACTGATTGCCAATCCGAGCGCCAGACACAAGATCTTCACGAAATTATGCTGGCCCCTCCGAGGCAGATTCTTGAATGCGTTAATAATATGTTTCATCGTATATTGTATATAAGGGCGTATGCCCCAATTTCACATTTCTAATTTCTCATTTCTAATTTAATATTAGAATTTCATTATCCTTATAGGCTTCATAGCCACTAACGATGACTTGTTCGCCCGGCTCCAAGCCCTCAATTACCTCATAATACTGAGGATTCTGGCGACCGATGGTGATCTTTCGGCGATAAGCCTTCTTGCCACTCTTGTCTAATACGAAGATCCATTGACCACCCGTTACACTATAGAACGTGCCTTTAGGGATAATTATTGCCTGCTTCGACTGACCGAGCTGCAAATCTACATAATAAGTCTGACCGGTTCGGATGTTGCCAGGACGAACGCCTTTGAAGATGAAGTCGATGCGGAACCTGCCATCTCTTACCTCGGGATAAACCTTGCGAACCTGCAGGAGATAATGCTTGCCGTTCTGGTCGAAGGTAGCAGTAAGTCCCGGTTTTACCCGGTCGATGTAATGCTCATCCACCTGCGCCTGCACCTTGAAATCGCTGAGGTCGTTGATGACTCCAATCTTCTGTCCGGCAGAAATGCTCTGTCCCAGTTCCACATCGAGCAAACCAATCTCGCCCGAAATGGTGCTGCGGATGTTCAGCTTCTCCTTGCGCTGGCGAACCAGTTGCACATTCTTCTGCATGGCTTCCAGATTATCGCCCATCTGATCCATCTGCGAACGGCGCAACTGGGCATCCTTCTTCAATCGCTTGCTGATGAGCGCATGCTTCTTGACGGCAAGGTCGTAATCTTCCTTAGCCTTCAGATACTCCTCGCGCGAATTGAGTTCTTCCTTGTGCAACGCCTCCTGATGCTGATAGGAACGGCGCTTGGTAATGACATCCTGTGAAAGCGACAGTTCCTCGTTGCTGTTGTTCAGTCGGTCCTGCTCCATCGAAATCTGGGTATTGCGAAGCATGTCCTGCTTTTCGGCAAGTTCGCTTTCGGCATTCAGAATCTCCAGGTCGAGATTCGAATTGCTCAGTTTCACGATTACATCGCCCTTGTTTACGTGGGCACCTTCATCCACCACTTTCTCCAGAACGATACCGCCTTCCTCAGAACTGATCTGCACCACGGAGATAGGAACCACCTGTCCATCCACCGAAACATAATCGTTGAACTGCGCCTTCTCTACGGTTCCGATGCTCAATCCCTTCCTATCCACCTTCAGAGTGGAAGAGAAATTGCTCAATCCCAACCAAATGAGGACTGCGATCAAAACCGCTCCTCCGCCAATCCATGCCCAGTACTTGCGAGGCACGAGATATTTTTTCTTTTCTATCTTTATATCCATAATTTATCTTATTAAATTTTCTCCCTGATAATAACCTACTAACCTCTGTTTGATGATGAGCAGCATCTGCATCTGGAGTTCCTTGATTCTGCTTTCCAGAAGCGTCTGGGCTGCGGTATGAAGATCGAAGGTGGAAAGCATTCCTTCCTCAAACTTGCGGCTCGACATGTGATAGGCGAGCGAATCAGAGGCCACCTTCTTCTGCATCTGATGCAACTCCTTGGCGTAACCCTCTGCATCCATTACCGCCTGGGCTATCTGGTCGTGAAGCTTGCGACGAGTTTCCTCCAGGTTCACCTGTGCCAGTTGCCAGTCGTTACGCGCCTTCTTCACGCTGTGCCAGCGGTCGCTATTATAAATAGGTATAGAAAGGGTCAACGCGAGGTATTCGCCCTGGTTGTTGTGAAACTGCGAGGCAAACCCATCGTATTGCCCTTTCTGAGAGAGATTCTTATAATAGTTGGTAGAAATGCCGCCACCGAGAGAGAGTGATGGCAGCAATCTGCCTTTTGCTATCTTGTAATCATATCGTGCCCGCTCCACTTCGTATTCTGCCGACTTCAAATCGGGAGAAATATGCTGGAAGCCCTGGTAAATGGCTTCGGAATTTGTATAAGAAGCTGAAACCTCTTTATTTTCTGCCTTTAGCTTCAGATTCCGCTCTTCAGCTATCTGGATTTTCAGCTCTTCATCCACCGGAAAATTCATCGCCGATTTCAAGGCGAGCAGACTCTGTTTTGCCACATTCTCCTGATGCGTAAGATTGTATTCATCTTCTGCCACCTGCGATTCCATCTGTACCACATCCGGTCGGCCTTTCTCGCCCAGTTCATACAGGCGCTTCATCTTAACTAACATCCGCTTACTTTCGTTCAGTTTCTCGCTTGCTATCCGAATGCTTGCCTCAGCATAGGCAGCATCCACATATTTCTGCATCACGTCGATGGCTCTATCGTCCTGAATCTTCTGCATCGCCGTGGCTGAATAATCCCAGCTCAACTTAGCCTGCTTCAAGGCGTTGATGGTGGCGAAACCATCGAAGACATTCAGTTCGGCATAAAGCTGATAGTAGTTGTTGAATGTCGTTACATTATTATAAGTATTGGTTTCCGGGTCGATATTTCGTCCCCAGGCGTACTGTCCCTGCACGCCACCCGTAACGGTAGGCAGGAATCCTGCCACAGCATGCTGGTAATCCTGCTTGCGCTGGCGGGCGTTTACCACCTCCCGCTTCACCTCCGTGGCATGTTCCACGGCGTATTTCATGCAGTCGTCAAGGCTCCAGCTCTGTGCCGAGACTCCAGCCGCCCAAACCAACCATCCTATCAATATTCCTATTCTTTTCATAATCTTCTTCATTTTGGCATGATAAGGACAAGAGCCGTGCCAAAACAGCATTTCTCCTGATAATCAAACCATTAAATAAAAACTCTCATTAAACAAACTGTCCAACAATTAGACACCACCGTCTAATTGTTGGACAGAAGCCGCAGATCAAAGCTGATCATTCATCGCATCCACCACTTGTCCATCAAACAGATTGATGATGCGACTGGCGTAGGTAGCATCGTGCTTGGAGTGCGTCACCATCACGATGGTGGTTCCCTCCTCGTTCAGCTCGCTAAGCAACTGCATCACCTCCATACCATTCTTGGAATCGAGGTTACCCGTAGGCTCATCGGCAAGGATGATGCTTGGCTTGCCCACCACGGCACGAGCTATCGCAACACGCTGCTGCTGACCGCCCGAAAGCTGATGAGGATAATGCTTGGCACGATGGCTCAGCTTCACCTTTCTCAGAATTTCGAGCACGCGCTCCTTGCGCTCCGCCTTGCCAATGCCTAGATATTTGAGCTGCAGGTCGATGTTCTCCTCTACCGTCAATTCATCTATCAGATTGAAATTCTGAAAGACGAAACCGATGCGACCCTTGCGATAAGCCGTGCGCTCACGCTCCTTGAGATGTCCTACCTCCTCATCGCCCAGCCAATACTTACCCTCGGTAGGTGTATCGAGCAAGCCGAGGATGTTGAGCAAGGTAGACTTGCCACATCCCGAAGGTCCCATGATGGCTACAAACTCGCCATCCTTTACATTGATGTTCACGCCGTTCAGGGCGATGGTCTCTATCTCTTCTGTACGAAATATTCTCGTTAAATTCTCTGTACGTATCATCTTGATTTAATGTTTAATGTGTAGTGTTTAATGTTTACTTAGCTCATCATGCTATTCCATCTTGATGCAGTCTATCGGATTCTCCAGAGCGGTGCGCAGGGTATAGCTGAAGACCGATACCAAGGCTAGCAGCAAGGTGAAGATGGCTCCAGCCGCCAATGTCCACCAAGGGAAGTCGATGCGATATTTGAAACCTATCAAGTATTCTTGCATCAGTTTGACACACAATGGGATGGCGATGACCACAGCCACACACGATGTAATGAGGAATCGCTTGGACAGTTGCCATGCTGCATCAGCTACCGAAGCTCCCATCACCTTGCGCAAGGCTATCTGCCGGCGCTGCTGATTGCCATAATATACCGACATACCAAACAAGCCGAGGGCGGAAATCAAGATGGAAATGCCCATAAAGGTGATGATGAGCACCATCATGTTGTGCTTCTCCTTGAGGGCATCCGCCAAGGTGTCGTCCAGATACTCCGTATCCATATCCGTAGGTACGCCCAATTGCTCCTTAGCCACTTGCTTGCAGGCACTCTGGATAGCAGCCAAGGCTTGGGCATGGTCGCCACGAGTCTTCACCAAGATGGTCCAAAGCACATCATGATTAGAAGGAACACGTATCGCATTATGATTTCCAAATTTGTCAGATTTGAACTCATCAAGAGCGTCGCCACAGTGGAAATCTTTCACAACGCCACAAACCTCATATTCCGGCTTGCCTTCACGATTACCGAAATATGGCTTCTTGCTCGATACGCCAAAGGTTCTCTTGGCTTCCTCGCTAACCCAGATTTTGCCTGGCGTAGGGTCTGAATATCGCTCCAGCACCTTGAAACCCATCGTCTTCATCGCTATGGAATCCAATACGCTCAATCTCAAGAACGCTATATTTTCTCCCTTCTCATCATGCACACCATTGGCAAAGCTGATGACAGGATTGTTGCCGATAGCCGTAGCCTCCTCCACCTCTGACAGAGACTTCAATCTCGCTATCAACGCTGCGTTTCTGACATCCACATTATCAAATCCGAAAGTGGTGGAGATGCAGAGAATGTCTTTCGTCTGATACCCCAAAGGTATGTTGGCGAGATGGCGCATCTGGAGCATCATCGTGATAGCCATCACCACTAGCGACATACTGATAACGCTCTGTGCCACAATGAATATTTTACTAAACCACATCTTGCTGCGCAAGCGGATGGTACCCTTCACCACATCTATCGGATTGAAGCGAGACACCACGATGGCTGGGAACAAGCCCGACAGCAAGGAGATAACGAGATAAGCCACCAACAGGCATCCCCAAACGGCAGGCGAAGAGAAGAGCGAAATCTTCGTATCCAAGATGCTATTAAATAAAGGTGTGAATGCCCAAGCCAGCAAAATGCCCAGCAAGAAACAACCTGCCGTGAAGAGTGCTGCCTCCTTGATATAGCGCAATACCACACCCAGTACCGACTCACCCAACAGGCGGCGGGTAGCCATCTCCTTGGCTCGATTGCCTATCTGCGCCACGGTGAGATTGATGTAATTGAAGATGGCTGAAAGCAAGAGGACGAGTGCCACAATCAAAAGGACATTGACCAAGGTCTTGCTGCCATGACGGACATGCGAGCATGTAATATCTGAAAAATACAACTTATCCCAGCGTACCAAGCTAGAGCCCCACAAGAAACTGCCAGTTGTCTTCCTACGACTCCACCATTTCTTCCAATAGCCCATATATTTATTGAGCAATGTGGCATTCACCTTTTCTGGATCAGCATTATCTGCCAGTTTGGCGATGGTAACAACCTCACCAAACTGATCCATCGGATACAAATCTGCGTCCTTAAATTTCATGGAAACAAAGATGTCGGTGGGTTCCAGCAAGTCTTCCCTGCCAAAATCATCCACGATGCCCACTACCTTGAATTGCAGCGTGTCGCACTTAACGACCTGCCCGATAGGATTCGTATTGCCAAAAGCCCTCTTGGCAAAAGACTCGGAGATAAGGGCCTGGTGCTTATCCGTGAGCACACGATGAGCGGAGCATCCCCTGCACTTCATACCCATCATATCCAAGAAGTTAGGATCTATGGCACGTGCCTGCACATGGAAGTATTGACCATCCACCACAGCACCCTTGTCTGTATAATAATCGCTAAATCGGGTCCATTCCTTGATTTCCGGGATGGAAGGAAAGAACTCCTTAGCCGTACCCAAGGTCATGCCAAGGTAATCGCCCGAACCAGGCACATAGAGATTCTTGGCATCTGGCTGATGCGTGCCCACCCGATACTCCATGAAGGCATAGGATACCAAAATCATCACAAAAGCCAAGGCTATCGAGAGTCCGAAAGCCTCGATAGCCGTATAGAGCTTGTTGCGTGATAAGAACTTAAAATAACTTTTCATATCTGTTGTTTCATTATTTTTTCTGATGCAAAGGTAGCCATTCCTTTTGATTCTGCCAAAGACCAGAAGCCAGCGGCAAGTGGATTGTATGAAATTCATACACTTTTCTGTATGATAATCACACATCACATTCCATTTTGTTGGCTATTTCAAGAAAAAAGTGTACTTTTGCAAACAAAAGATATAACAGAACACAAATAGATGAAATACGGAACAATACTTGTTATCGACGACAATCCATCGATACTCACAGCCTTGAAGATATGCCTGGGCGGTACATTCGAGCAGATTCTCACCTTGCCTCGCCCAGACACCGCCCCCACTCTGCTCCAACAAGAGCCAGTGGACATCATCTTGCTCGACATGAATTTTTCCTTGGGCGTAAACAGCGGACAGGAAGGTTTGCTTTGGCTCCGCACCTTCCGCCGGCTCCATGCCAACATCCCCGTGGTGCTCATCACCGCCTACGCAGATATCCAGCTCGCCATCAAGGGATTGAAATCTGGCGCAGCCGACTTCATCACCAAGCCTTGGGATAACGATGAACTCATCAGAACCCTAAAGGATGCCATCGACCGAAGCCAGGAAGTAGAGACGCTGGAGAGCATCGAGAGTACTCATATTCACAAGGTGGTGGATCAATGCCACGGCAATATCTCACGCGCCGCCGAACTCCTCGGCATCACTCGCCAAACGCTTTACGCCAAGTTAAAGCGATAATTTTCCATCACAATCATTCATGATTATCAACATCTGATATGGACACCATCTTCCACATATATATAATAGGTATCATTCTCCTCATCATCGGAGGCATCATCTATCTCTTCTTGCGCCATCAGCGCAACCTGAAGAGCCGTGCCTTCTTGATGCAAGAGGCTATCCGCAATGGCGATTACTCCTTTCGTCTATCCACCAAGGGATTGCTCTCTGGAGAACGAGCCTTGCAGCAAGCCCTCAACGATATGGAGAACGACATCGGCAGACTGGTGGCGCAGCATGAGGTGGAATCTTGGCAAAGGCTAACCCGTGTGCTCACCCATGAGATTATGAACGCCACCGCCCCCATCTCCAGCATCTGCCAAGCCTATCTGAGCAATCCCGACATCCAAGGCTCGCCCTACGAGGAAGGCATCCGAGCCATTCGAGACACCAGCAAGTCGCTCACCAGTTTCGTGGACAGCTACCGCAAGCTCACCCAGCTACAAGAGCCTGTCATCGAGAATATTCCACTCAAGGATTTCGTGGAAGGCATCAAGCCGCTCTATCCTCAGATAGAATGGCACATCCATATCCCTGAAGATGCCACCTGGTCTGCCGACAAAAACATGCTGCACCAGGTATTTATCAATCTGACCAAGAATGCCATCGAGGCTCACGCCTCAGCCATCGACATTCGATGCTTCCACAAACATCCAGAGAGCATCGAGAGTTCACAATTCTCGGGCATCTATTTCAGCAACAATGGCGCCCCCATCCCAGCCGATGTGGCAAAGGAGATGTTCATTCCCTTCTTCTCCACCAAGCCATCAGGTTCGGGCATCGGTCTCTCCATCTCCCGCCAGATGCTGATGATGCAATCCATCAATCTCTCACTGGCCGAGCACAATGTGGCAGGCTATCATGTAACATTCCGAATGGAATGAAATATATGATAAAGAAGATGAAACAAAAACTTTTGGTGGTTTGATGGCGGTAGATATTGCGCCTAAGAATGCATCGGGTGCTGCTCTTGGCGTTGTCGGCGTAGCGAGTTATGTGGGTGCCGGCATCCAGGACATCATGAGCGGTCTGCTCATCGAGGGCAACAAGCATCTGGTAAATGGCGTAGAGACTTACTACTTTACCTATATCAATTATTTCTGGATTGGCGCAGCCCTGATGTCTGTCTTGATGACTTGCATCGTCTGGAAGGCGAAACCAAAGACAGTTTAAGAAATAAACGAAGCTATCATCAAAATACTCTTCACTCTTCACCTTTCGGCCGGGAGCCCCAGTGTTTATCGGCATTCCGAGGGGTGAAGAGTTGTTTTTATCTCTTCACCCACTCTTCACCACTCTTCACCTTCAGAAACGGAAACAGAGGCGAAAGACTGATAGGTGGATTGCAAATCAGCCAGAACTGAAGGGTGAAGAGTGGTGAAGAGTAGGTGAAGAGTGCCCGAATACTCTTCACCCCTCAGAATGCCGATAAACACAGGGGATTCGGGGCTTTTGGTGAAGAGTGAAGAGTATTTGGCAGGATGCCTATAAGAAAACAAAAAAAAGGAGTTTTCGATAACTGTTCCAGTAAAACAGCCGACTAGCCACTCATGCGCTAGTCGGCTGTTTGCGTTTTGCCAGTTGGCTGTTTATATTTTGCCAGTTGGCTATTTTCGGTTCTCCCATCGGCTGTTCCCGAAAAACAGCTAACCTAATAATCGGGCATAATAAAACGAATATAGCTGCGCTAACGATTGTAAGTACTTTCATCAGCCATCGTAAGTACTTTCATCGGCCCTCGAAGCTACTTGCACTAAAGAACTGTATCTGTCATTTAAACAAATCATCCATTGTAACGACACTTTGTACCCGACCGGCATATTCGTTGAACTTAAGCCCATAAGTAGTAACCAATGTAAGATGCAAGGAACTCCTGCATTTCGTTTCTTCAGCAAACGTACTCAGTTTATGGCGCAGATTCTTATCATAAGCAGCATTGATGGAGAAATCATCCTCGCAAAATTTCATTTCACAAACATTGATGACGCGGTCGGCTCTGTCAATAATCATATCTATCTGCGCACCATCTTTCTCTTTTCTGCTTTTCCAGGGACTCACCTCTGTCTGCACTCCACTAATACCGAGCGCCTGCTTGATTTGTGGCAGATGATAATAGCAAAGCGATTCAAAGGTAAAACCTCGCCATGCTGTCAGCTCAGGTGTCAGCAGGTTGTCTTGCCAGAAATGCGGATTGGTCGTCTTTCTGCCATCAATAAATGACAAATAGAATTTGCTGTAGAAATCTGTCAGACGGAAATATACCTCACGCTTGGGATAATCATACTTAACATACGATGTTATGAAATCACTCACTTCGAGTGATTTTAATGTAGCAGAAAGTCCCCCGCCATTAGGTATTTTTGTAAGCGAAACGATTTCTTTTCGCGTATATCCCTGTCTTTTTTGAGCCAGAAGGCGCACGATAGTCATGCAATCCTCCGCATTAGTAAAGAGAGAAGAATAGAGACGGTCGAACTCTAAGCCGAGTTTGGCTGCAGGCTCGAAGAAAAGCCTGTCCATATTCTGAGCCAGACTTTTGCCTTTCTGAAGCATGGAAATATAATAAGGAATGCCACCTGTAGTCATATAACATTGTATCTGGTCGAACTTAGACATCACGATGTTGTTAGCCTGATAGTATTCTTCACATTCGCCTAATGTAAACGGGCGCAACTTGATTTCATCAGTTGTGCGATCAAACAAACCGCCTTTGTTGTTTAACAGCTTGTCTGAAATCCATGACGTGGCAGAGCCGCAGACGATAAGCATGATATTCTGCTTTCCTGCAGCCCATCCATTCCAAAAATGCTCTAATGCTGTAACAAATCCCGAGCGGGGAGTGTCAAGCCATGGCAATTCATCTATGAATATCACCTGACGTTTGTCTGCATCTTGCTCTTCCAAGAGATTGATGAGTGCATCAAAAGCTTCGAGCCAAGAGGATGGCACCTTCTTACTCTTGCTGCCATAGCGAACAAGACTGGAGTAAAAACTAGCCAACTGTTGCTCCATTATTTTTTGACCACTCAACTCGTAAGGAGATAAGCCCGTATGGTAAAAGCTCATTTTATCCTGAAACAATTCTCTTACGAGAAAGGTTTTTCCGACCCTTCTTCTACCATATATTACTGCAAAAACAGGTTTATTTTCCTTGTAAAGATCCAGGAGTTCCTTACTCTCCTGCTTTCTTCCGATAATTTTCTGTGCCATAATCCTTTCGTTTATTTTGCTGCAAATATACAAAAAATATCGTTTCGAGCAAAATAAACGCACGCTATTTTGCTCGAAATGGGGTAAAAAATATCGTTTCGAGCAAAATAAAGAGTGGCTATTCTGCGCAAAACACATCAAAAGACCCGTTTCGAGCAAAATAGCGATACATAAGAAGGGATGGAAAAGGCATCCTAAACGCAAGGACTATAATGGGGGATTGTCTTATACGTGAAAAAGTTGTCACCTTTAGGATGGTTAAACTAAATTTGTTACTATCTATTTTTCTTATCACTAAATGGG
>ERZ791909.595-NODE-595-length-29564-cov-7.124335_pt1 | contig 29564 bp, 27 predicted proteins | sample MGYA00510143_ERZ791909 | MGnify/ENA primary metagenome ERZ791909 (study PRJEB30046, sample SAMN00792093) | human gut metagenome | study: EMG produced TPA metagenomics assembly of the A metagenome-wide association study of gut microbiota in type 2... | reverse complement strand
GATAACCAGTAAACTTTCCTCATTCTTCTCTCAAACACTTTTTATATGTACTTTCAAAAGGCAAAGGTATTATTTTTTTTCCTTGTCAACAATCCCACAAATATGGTATTTTGCAATCTCGTTATTTTTTTCGGGCTATTCTTTTGCTTGTATCATTATTTTTTGTAACTTTGCCGAAAGAAATTAAAAAGGCAGCAATATGAAATATCCTATAGGAATACAAGACTTCGAACAAATCATAGAAGGTGATTATGTTTATCTTGATAAGACGGCATTGGTCTATGACTTAGTGACTAATGGTAAAATATACTTTCTGTGTCGTCCTAGACGATTCGGAAAGTCATTGCTCGTATCTACCTTGAAATGCTATTTTGAGGGAAAAAAGGAGTTGTTCAAGGGGCTTGCCATCGACAAGCTGGAGAAGGAATGGAAGCAATATCCTGTGTTCCATTTAGACTTCAATGGCATTAATTTTACTGATGCAGGAATGTTGGATAAAACCCTGTTAGGTTTTGTTGAACGACAGGAAAAAATATATGGGAGGGATGAGTTTGCTGAAGGATTGGGAAGCCGATTTGTATCTGTCCTCAAAGCTGCCCATGAGAAAACTGGTCTTCGTGCTGTTGTCTTGATTGATGAATACGACAAGCCTTTGCTAGATGTCTTGGACCAAGATTTGAATATTACAATCAATGGTCAGAAGAGAAAGTTGGAGGAATGGAATAGAGAAGTTTTGAAAGGTTTTTATTCAGTTTTCAAGGCAGCCGATGCCGATTTGCAGTTCGTTTTGTTGACTGGCGTTACCAAGTTCTCTCAGGTGAGTGTGTTCAGTGGTTTTAACCAACCTGATGACATCAGTATGGATGAGCATTACGAGGCACTTTGCGGTATTACGGAAGAGGAGTTGTATTCCACATTCGAGGAACAGATTAAAGTGATGGCTGTGAGATATAAGACTACAGAGGAGGGGATGAAATACAAGTTGAAACGTAAGTTCGACGGTTATCATTTTAGCTCAGACATGCTCGATATCTATAATCCGTTTAGTATCTTGAATTCTTTGAGCAAGAAGAGACTAAGTGACTTTTGGTTTCGTACTGGTACACCAACTTATTTGGTTCGCTTGCTTTCCCATTTTAAGGAGAATTTGAATGAATTGACAGGCAAGTATTATCCAACAAGTAGTTTCGTGGATTATCGAGCAGATGTAGAAGCGCCATTGCCTATGATTTATCAGAGTGGCTATCTTACGATAAAGGATTGGAACATGAATATGGATTCCTATCTTTTGGATTTTCCGAATGATGAGGTGAAAAATGGATTCCTTACTTTGGTGGCTACTAGCTATTTGCAGCCAAAAGAATCGACAGATGCTTTTGTTTTACAAGTGGTGAGTGCTATGGACGTGGGCGATTGCCATCAGTTGGAGAATCTGATGACTTCCTTCTTTGCCAGCATTCCTTATAACCAGCGTCGCAAGGACGATGAGCGAGAGAAGGAACGTTACTTCCAATACACCTTCTATCTCGTATTGAGAATGATCAGCTGTTTCACGGTGTTCATCGAAAAGCAGCAAAGCGAAGGTAGGGTAGATTGTGTGGTTGAGACTCCGAACTATATCTACATCTTCGAGTTCAAGCGTGATGGTTCGGCAGAGGAAGCTCTGAAGCAGATAGAGGATATGGGCTATGCCAGGGAATATGCAGCAGATGGCAGAAAGATTTATCAGATAGGCTGCAACTTCTCATCGAAGACGGGAACCATTGATGGGTGGAAAATGAAGTAAGTAATCCGTAAGAATATCCCGAAGATGTAGTGATGCGGCGTTATAAAGAATAAGTTTTCTTTACATTAGCTTGCCTGAGATTCTCGTATTTTCAGATGCTTATAGTTTCTTTGAGAATGTCGCAAATATGAATAGGGATAGGAACTTGTTGATAATCAGGTGTTTGTGATTTCTTGACAAGGTGATGCCGTTGAGGAAAATCTATAGTTGTACGACTATAACCCCTATAGTTGTACAACCATAGCTCTACAGTTGTACAACTATAGCATGTATAGTCGTACAACTGTAACTTTATAGTCGTACAACTATAGGGCTTGTTCTTAATATAGAGCAGAAAACAGAGAATCCCAGCCTCTCAATCCTCTTATTTTTATCGCTAGATTCCAAACTTGTAGGTATATGAATTTTGGTTATAAATATTGACGGGAGGTATTTTTGCAATTGTAATTTGAACTAAAAAAGGAGGAATAAGGCCTTATGGAAAATGGGGAAGATGTTCCCGAATGGCTGAAGAATGGGGATTATGAGTTTGAGTATAATATTATAAGATAAGATCAGTTGTGTGTCTGATTTTGCAAAGAGTGTGTCATAAGTAAATGATTCACCCTTTTTTGTTTGTTGGAATGTTGCTGATATGTTGTTGGAAAACATAGTATAAGTTGTTAGAAAAGATAGTATATGTTTTTGAGTTAGTTAGTATCTCCGGTCGCACAACAGCTGTTGTGCGCTTGCATATCAGCTGATATGCGCTTGCACAACAGGTGATGTGCATGCGTAGGCCAACTGTTATGCGCCAACTGTAATTTAGACTTATGACGCCTCCTCTTTGTCATTTGGTACATATAGAATGGCATTTCATACAAGGTAGGCTTAGATATTTGGCTGATAGAAATAATCTTTTTACTTTTGCACTCGTAATCGGGAAGCGATGGAAAAGAAAGAATCGTGGAACGTGGAAAATGAAGTATAACCCTTTTAATATATAATAAGGTATGAAGAAGATTATGATTTCGTTGATGATGGTAGTAGCTGCCACCACAACCAGTTTTGCAAAGAGTAACAACACCGATGTGGCAAATGCCGTAAAGAGTGTTGCCGAGCAGGTAAAGCAGGCTCCATCCGGTACTGTGTATGGTGTAGTTGAGAACACCAAGCACCATATCATCGTAGCTACTCCTTTCGGAAAGTACACCATTGAGAAGAAGAACGGCGGCGTCAGCTTTATGGGAATATCGGCAAAGCTGGTATCATCGAAGAATGGCGTTTATAAAGTCAAGACATCCCTTGGTAATTTTACGGTGAATGCCAGAAAGGGGATGGTGGTGAAGAGATAATCGTGACAGGTTGTTTACCTTTTCGTAAGGGATGGTATATAGGTATAGGGCATTGAATTGTTGCCATGGAATAGAAATGTGGAAGTATTTTTCTCTCGGCAATGGCAGCGTTCAATGCCTTTTTTGTCCTTCGGGATAAAAAACATCGCAAAAAGTTTGGCGGTATCAAGAATATTGCTTACTTTTGCGGTCAGAGTTGGAGCAGACGGAAAAGAACGGCTGCGATGAAGACTCAAATGAATGAGCGTATTGAACGTTATCCTAGAATAGAAATGTGGAAGTTTCGAAATCTGCTTGGATAGTGAACAGTATTCTCACGCCTTTAGGATTATTGTATCCTTTTCAAAATGGAAAAGGAATGATATACCCTTTTGGCGTGGGCTATTGTCCTATGCTAGCAGATAGGTCCTTCCACAACCTCTATTCTGGCGAAAAGGCAATAGTCCCACGCCAATTCATAAAAACTTTAATAACTAATGCAACTTCTGGGAACAAGTTGACGCAAACAGAAAAGAATGAGGCGGATTCTTATGATAATAATGATGTTGTCTTCTTTGGCGATTCATTCTCAAATATTGAAAGAGAGACGAGTGTATTATCTCGATTGCTCATATTCTATGAAGCAACCTAATGGAATATGGGATGAGGTAAAGGAAAATTTGAAGAATGCGATAGAAAAGGTAACGGATGAAACCACAGAATTAGTGGTTGTTCCATTTGCCTTTGACAAAAATCATCATGCTAGTTTACCAGCTTTTTCTAGTCTTGCAACATCAAAAGGAAAAGATTTTTTAAAGAATAAAATCAATTCTCTTTCTGTCAACAAAAACTCTATGACCTATCATAGTGATCCATTAATGGATTTCTATAAGAATAGAGTAAATTCTTCAAGAGTAACTTATATGTTTTTCATGACGGATGGGCAGAATGAAGAGAAAACTCGTCAATTTCAAATATTGTTGAGGCAATGGGGAGCCAGATATGCGAACAAAAATGTATATGGTTTCTATGTGATGCTAAATAAGGCTGCTTATAATCTGGAAATAGATCGAATAATCGATTCTCAATCTCATCTTTGGAAGGTTAAAACTGCAGATGTCAATATCAATATGATTCGATTGCAGTCTTATGCGATCTTCAATGCTCGTAATGATAAGTATTTAGAATTACCGATTTGGGGAGATGTTAAGGAAAGGCATTTTGTTGTGAGTTTCCCTACTAACTCACCTTATTATGTGAAAGAATCAAAGTTTGTAAATGGAAAGTTAAGGGTATATATATCTTTTAGAGGAAATGTGCATTCGCTGCCATATTCTAAGTGTTTTTCTTTAGCAGTTAAACTAAAGGGAGGTAGAACTTTTGATTTCTTGGTGACAGAGTCTATACCAGTTAAGTGTGAGAGTAAACCAGAACGTTCATTAAAAGTAAGTGTGAAATGAGGCATATCTATCAATTTATATTCTTCTTTGTTCTTGTTCTGTTTTGTTCCTGTTCTGAACAAAGTACAAAGTTTGGTACGGTAACGTACTATCCTAAGTTCTTATGGGTAGATGCAAAAACTGTGCCTGCAGAGAAAGTGTTTGAGTTTGAATTCAGTCAAGATGCAAAGAATGACAAGAAATGCTTTGCTGAATTCTTGTTTGTGGATAATGATGATAAGCCTATTGATACTAATGAGATGCAGGTTTATGCAGATGGTAAGCCTCTTTTTAAAAATAAGTTGAGAGTGAATTCTTCTGTTTGCTCTCAAAAGGTATCTTTTGTCTTTAATCCAGAAGCAAAAGGAGGAAAACATCAAGGGTATCTAAGGTTGATTAATTACAAGTTGGACAGATTAGATTCAGAGACATTGAAACCTGGACAAAAACTGGATGTTTTTCAGTGGACGCTTGATTATGACAAGCAAATGAATCCATTGGCGAAAGTAGTCATCTGGATATTGATAGTTTTTTGTTCTGTGCTTCTTGTATGGTTTGTCATATTGAAACCGTTGAAGTATCCTCGATTCGGGAAATTCACTAAGTCTGTGCTCTTGGAAAAGGATGGAAAGCTGGTCGGACAAATGAATGTTGTCTTTAAAGGGGCAAAACGAGTGGTGTTTTCGGATAAAAAAGTAAAACAATCTTTTTGGAATCGTTTGTTTACAGGCGAAGTTAAAAGTGTAGTTAATCCTTTGTTTGTCTGCAAACTAACATTTATACCTAAAAAGAAAAATGCAATGTGTTTCGGAGAGGGATATACCATAAATCCTAATCCTGTACCAAAAAATGGAATTGCAAATATTGACAACAGGCAACAAAAAATAAAAATAACAATTCGTTGAACTTAATACTTTTAGATTATGGCTATAAAATTGAAGAAAACCCTTTATGTAGGATTGGGTGGAACTGGAGTTTCTGCACTTCTTAAAATTAAGAAATGCTTTGTTGACAGTTATGGAGAAATACCTCCAATGATAGGCTTCATTGCAATTGATACTGATGGTGCTGCTATGAGCAAGTCTGTGACGGGAAATCAAGGTCAACTGATCAGACTTGATTCTTCCGAGTTGTTAGTGTGTACAGTAAAAGAGGCACTGAGTGTCTATCATGCAAATCCCAAATCGTATGACTGGGTTCCACTGAAGAATGTGGATAAACTCTCTTCTATTCAAGGTGGAGGTGCTGGACAAGTGCGATCAAATGGTCGTTTTATAGCTTATTATAATAATCAGAGGATTAAAAATAATATACAGGCAGCAGTGACAAAGGTTCATAAATTGGTTCCGCAAGATTCCCCTTATGTAGTAGATACAAACATGAATGGTATGGAGTATCCTACAAGTATCAATGTCTTTGCGTCAATTGCCGGAGGAACTGGTAGTGGTATGTTGATAGATGTACTGAATATCGTTAGAGATGCTTTGAAGGAGAATGCTCAAGCGTATAACCTTTATCCATGGATTGTTCTTCCTGAGGTCTTTAGGGCGATGAATTCAGGTCCGTCTATGGCTAATGTATTGTATAATTCTTATGGCGCATTGTCTACATTAGATTACATTATGCACCATAATCCGAAAGATCCTGCGATTAATTTTGGTTATGCTAAGATTAGTGAACCATTGTTTGATTATGCTTATGTCGTCAATAATATGAATCAGGCTGGGGTATCTTTTGATAGCTTAGATGATTTAATAGATGTTGTAGCTAAGAGTGCTTTTTTGCCTGCTAATAAGATGGGAGATGATTTAGCTTCTCCATTTGATAATATCAAGGCACAGAAGATGGGAGGCGCATATGATATCTTGAATAAAAAAGCTTGGGCAGCTTCGGCAAGTAGTGCAGAATTGATATATGATAGTCAGGCTGTAGGAAGAGCGATTGCTTATACTACAATTTCTCAATTGTGTGAATCAATGTTACAATCTCCTTCAGATGGCTCTGGTGATGCAAACAAGTTTTTTGATGATCAGAATGTTATGATTCGTGAGAATAATGGTCGTGATGATATTATCAATACTTTGCTTTCTCCAGCACCAGTTTATTCTTTGCAGATAGATGAGAATACCACGGAGTTTGATGTCAATACATATATCGAGAATAATTGTGGTCAAAAACTATTGGAAAAAGACTTGAAGACAGCGTTGAATAATAAACTTGCCAATACAAAACGCTATTTTGAGCTATATATAGCAGAGATTATGTCTCGTAGTCAAGGTAAAGTTGATTCTGCTTCTAAGTTTATTTCTTCCTTGTTGGATATTGTAAATATTTGTAAGTCAGAGATGACTTTGGAAGGATCAGAGTATCACGAAATTAATTCTGAGCCTCAGCAGTGGAATGCCTTGTTGAATGGTGTCAAAAACAAGGGGATAGCTTCTATATTCGGAAAGAAAGTCAATGAGGATGGCGTGGAAATTTTACAAAATAAACTGACAGAGGTTGTTCGTAATCTGCGTGAGGAGATTCGGCGAGAGTGGGCTTTGAAGTTTTATTCTGAATTTGAATCCATTTTAAAAAACAAATTGAAAACTATTGATGAGTTAAAATCGGTTCTGCGTGATGTAGCTAAGGAGCAGTCTCGTAAGTTGCTTAACGAACAGCATAATTCTCAGTCAAAGTCTAAATTTCAGATTTTTTTACACCAAGCCGAGGTAATGAAAGCGTCTGAATTGAAGATTGATGATAGTATAAAAGCTAACTTTGGAGCGTATCTTAATGAGGGTGTTTCTACTTGGTTGGGACAGTCTAAGGATTATGTTGAGAGAAAAATGTGGAGCTTTGCCAAGGAAACGCCAAATGTGAAAGAAGCTGTTAATACTTCTATAGACTCGGTATTGGCATCTATGCCAAAAGTGCAGGTGGAGTCTTATCTCGAACGTCTGAGAGTTTTGGCTTCTCCTTTGTGGACATACAACACTCAAGGCTATAATGAGGCCAATCTCCAACTTGATAGATTTGTTATTGTTGGTGTTGGTAATAGAGATACTAGTTTGCTCAGTAAGGATGAGGAGTATAAGCATTTCTTTGATACCAATGGTAACAAAACATCGTTTGCTTCGACCAATCAAGATGATCGTGTTTATGTATTGGTGGTAGAAGATTTGTTGCCAATCTACGCAGTCAATAATTTTTCAACTTATAAGCATGATACAGAAATCAAGGTTGCACGTGGCAATATGATGGCAAATTACTTGGATGAGAAGTTGAACAATCGTATGAATGCGGAAAACTTCAATGTGATGCCTACGGTTGAAACTGACAATGTTTTGCAATATTGGGTTTGGGGCTTTGTCTTTGGATATATTCATTTTGATGTTGAGCAGAACCGTTATTGGATTCGTTCAAAGAGTCATGGTGATGCCATAGATAAGTATCGTTATAACTTGAGCCATCAGCGTGATGTCGCTTATGACTTGTTTAAGAGTGAAAGACTTTATAAAGAGGTGGAGGCTGCTTTGAATCGAGAGATTGCTCGTTCAGGAAGACAGCCAATTGAGGACAAGATAAATACTATTAAGACTGAAGAGTCTTATATGGAAGGGTATGCGCAGTTGAGTCCTTTGGAGGCAAGTAATATCAATGAGTCTAAATTCAAGGCGGTAAAAGACCTTATTTCACAGGAAATCGGATTGATGACAGAATAAAAAAATGGCTTATGGCTGCATTTATCGTAATAAGTACAGACAATAAATTACATGATTTAGTGGACGACATAGAAAAATGTCGTCCACGGAATCCTCATGTGGAAACTTATATTTCTACAGGTAAGATTATACGCACGGAATCTGGGAAATATACATATAGATATACCATAGCAGGAGAAGTGGAGAAAAATGAGGTAAAAGTAAGTTTAGCTGATTTATTATCCAATCAACTTGCAAGATTTCGTAAGGTTTGTTGTATTTCCAAAGCAGAACCTGTCAATGTGTTTTTGTTGGAAAATCCTTTGAATGAAGGAGAACTTAAACAGGAATTTCATTGGCTTTCCGAGTTCGAGTCTATCTATGAAGAAGGACAGGGCAAGGATACTGGTTTTCGTTTGTTTCGTATCTTGTTCACTTATGATGTGGCTAATCCAACAAATGTTTGTACTCAAATGAGGGCAAGCTTATTGAAAGAAATCTTGGACACCCATCGATCTTCTGTAAATGATGTGAATCAAGGTGTAAAAAAGATGTTCAATCAATTCATCTTCTATATAGACAATCAGAATAGTGATGCTGCTGCTTTGTGTTTGAGCAAGGAAGATCATAATCTTATGTTACCACGTTATTTCGTTGATATTATGATGCTGATATCTAATCCGAATGATTCATATGGCGTGATAAATTCCATAACGAATGCTTCTTGCTCAACTCGTTGCTTTTCCGTTGGCTATGCGGAGTGTATGTACTACTATCCAGATGTAGAACGCTATTTAGTTAATGCTGATCAAAAAGCTCTTTTATATGAGTGCCTTTTTGGTGAGGATGAGGTCTTTGATGAAGGAGGAAAGAAAGTGATGGATGTTGATAAATTTCCATTTGGTCTACTAAAGCGTAAAAAGCGTTTGGAGAAAATTTATGGAGATGTGCCTTTTTCTGAAGACATCAGGAATTATCCTTTGAGTGTTGATAAGGCTATTGATGATAAATTGATTTTGTTGAAAGAATATCTTGAAGCAAAAAGACAAGAAGATCTTGAAGAGTTTGAACTCTCTGATGAAATTGTTGAAAAGGAGAAAGAACTTGCTCTGTATGAAGAACAGCGAGATGCGCTTATAAATGATAAGGCACTAACGGAAGAAGAGTTTAGAAAAAAAAGTAATGAGATCTCTGAGAAAATAAAACAGATTAAGCGCAGTCTAAAAGAGAAGCGTATGGCTTTTCGACAGCAGTGCTGTTTTTGTATCGACCGTAAGCTAATATATCAGAATTTGTGTGTCGTTAATAATGGCTCTAATAATGAAGGTGCCCAAAAAGATTCCGCTGATTATAAGAAAACATTGGATTACGTTTGTTCCAAAGAGTTTTTTGATTATGTTAATAAGTATGAAGTGGATTCTGTAGATGAACAGAACGAGCATAAAGGGGATACATTTGAGTCTGCGGGTAGTATAACAAGTCATAATAGAAAAGGTTGTCTTGGATGGTTGTTCTTTTGGGTAAAAGATAAAGAAAACTTTAGTGAAATCCCTGTAGAGAATGAGAAAGCCAATCAAGAGAATAGACCAAGTCGTATTAACGCTTCTAAGGTGATTGTTGAAATCAAGGAGATGCTAGACTTGAAACGTTGTTTTGCAAAATTTGCAGATGATGTAGCAAGAGTAAATGCTTCATATTCGGATAAAAAGAGAGATTGTGATGAGTTTAAACTGACAACTCACTCTAATAGTGATAGTCCTTTAATAGATTTGGAGAAATTGCAAAAGCTGCAACGGGAAACATATAAGAAGCGGTTTGAAGAGTGTCAAAAAGAATGGAATGAAACCGAAGAGAAGACTTTGGAATCGTTGAAGTCAATAGTGAAAGAGAAATCATTGGCATATGCTAATAGATATTCTTTTATAGATTGGAGTCAACCATTCCCTTTTGTAAAGACACTGTCGGTAATGGAAGACTTGCCTAAGGTTTGTAACAAGTTGCAGGCGAAGGCTGCTCCATTTGTAAACTATAATTTGACATCGGCAGAAAAGGAAAACAAGGTTGTTCTGGCTCTTTATACTGATATGCCAACAATAGATGAGGATTTCAAGAAAATGAAAGGGCTCTTGAATAATGGAACGGCAATAAGTGTGTATCGTTCTTCTCATATAGAGTCAAAATTCTGTATGATGCAGTTTTTGCCAATGGATGATGAAGTATTGGAAAATCTTGTGGATTTACAGGATTCGAATCTTTCAACTCTGGAACTTGATGAGGAAAAAAGTCATCTCTCTCAGTTTGTTGATTCAGAACAATCTGCATTGTCGAAGGCTGATGAAACGGCAGATTCTTTAGATACTATAGATTGGGGAAACCATTAAGCAATGTTGATATGAATTGTTTCTATTGTGGCAGATCGATAATCGGAAGATACTATTATGATTGGGCTGGTCATGCAGTTTGCGAAAAACATTTTGCTAATATTGTGATTTGTGCGAGCTGTGGACAATATTGTGATAGTCATGCAAGGGATATTGGCATGGGAATGAAAGTTTGTTCTCATTGCCAAAAATATAGGATAGAGCAAACGGATTGTGACAAAATCATAAACTTCATAAAACGTATCTATGCTCAGACGGAAATTGGATTAATAACCAATTGGCATCTGATAATGGTGTCTGCAGAAAAAATGTATCAACTCACGCATGACAAGAATACTCGGGGCTTAGCACAAGCTGTGGGTAGCAACTATACGATATTTGTTTATCGGGAGTTGTCACGCGTGGCTTTTGCCCAAGTTTTAGCACATGAGATGCTTCATATCTATCAGTACAATAGAAATTTTTATCCGAAAAAACAACTATGTGAAGGTTTCTGTAATTTAGGAAGTTATGTTGTATTGAAGGCAATTCGTGCTAAAGAGGCTGATGCGGCGATTGAGAATATGAAGAAATGTACAGACCCAATTTACGGGGATGGCTTTCGTCATCTTCTTGCAATTTATAAAAAAGGAGGATGGCATGACGCAATTCAAGAAATTGGTAAATGATTAATTTTAATATATGATTAGCTTATGTCAAAGTTTAAAATTCCTGGAGTATCATTCTCTTTAAATCGGGCACTCGGTATCACGCAGGCTAAACAGAAGTTTGCACGTGAGACGGGGATTCCAACCTCTAAGGCTGGATTAGAAAGAAAAGTGGGTAAGATGGTGTTGAATGCCATTTTCAGAAAGAAGCGATGACTGGGCATCGCTTCATCTGAGGTTATATACAAATGAAATAGTAATCAATAATGAATAAAATTATGGAAAAAGAATGGTTTAATGGTTTTGTAGCCAATGGCTTGCAATTTAGATTGGATGGTTCTATGATAAACGACTTTGGCGTTACATATCATATTGGCGTAAAAAATATCTCTGGGCACCTTGTAGAGATAGAGGATCGTGTATATTTTCGATTTGATTATAAGAAAGTGCGTAAGAGAAATGAGTTCGGTCAATATTATCTCGAAATGGGAAATGTTATTCCTTATGCAGAAGTATGGGATTATGTACATTTGCTAGATATGCAAACCCAGAAACTTGTATTTGGAAGTAAAGCTCAATTGATGCCGGGCGAGGAGTATCTTGTCAAGATTCATTGGAATGGAGCCAAAGAGTTAAAGCAAGATGAATCGTATTTTACCGAATGTGCTAACGATATATTGTCGGCACATGATTTCAAGTATCTACAATTGAGAATTAGCAATTTCGTAAATATGACTATCTGCCCTTCGGATAAGGAGAAAGATTATTCTTGGTATATTTCCAGTAAAGAAGTTTGTGAGAATTATGGGGTGTATGTTCCCGTATCTTCTACTTCTAAATAAGGTGAAGGTTATTGCTCCCAATCCATTTGCGAACGGAACTGCTGTAGAATTTAATAAAACGTTAAAAAGAGGATGATTTTTTTGAAATTAAGTATCACTTTTGTGAAGTCTTTGAGAGCTTTATTCGTTCCCAGTAAATGCCCAAAACGAATTGATCATGAGAAAATTGTCGCTGGTGAAAGCTTGGCGTCCGATTCTACACCTTCCGACATTATCGGATATCTAAAGGCTCAGCAGCCACACTATGATCTCTTGCGTTTTCTGGATGCACAGGAGGTTGCCTATACCCAGGCTTTAAGTGAACTGAAAGGAGGTAGAAAACAAAGCCATTGGATATGGTATATCTTCCCACAACAGAAGGGACTCGGACATAGTTACAATTCAAAATACTATGGCTTGGATGGCGAGGGTGAAGCCAGAGCTTATGTTGAACATGAAATTCTGGGTGATAGACTCCGTGAATGCTGCAAGGCGCTCTTGCTCCACAAGGATAAGGACATCAAATATATCATGGGAAGCGGAATTGACGTGCTGAAACTCAAAACTTCTATGCGTCTCTTCAATAAAGTGAGTCCTAATGATGTGTTTGAGGAAGTATTGGATGTTTTCTTTTAAAAACGTTCAGAAAAGTCTTTATCAGGGAATAATAATGTAAAGTAATATATGCAACTATATTTTCCCCATCGATGATAAGGATTATGGTGGTGGTGAAATGGTAGAAGATAAAAAAATAGCGAGCAAAAGGGAGTAATCCTTCAGCTCGCCAAGTTTTTATAGTTTCCTTTTGAATTGTCTCAATAATGCTTGTTGAGAACGTTTGGTGTACCAAATGTCAGCAATGACGATTTCGTCACGCTCTTTGTCGTAGCGATAAATGAGCTTGAAGTTGTCCATAAGCAGTGCGCTACGATAATCTCTATGAAAATCTTTCAGAATAGGCTCTGGAGAATATGACAAAGGGAACATAATGAGACGAGCGTATATGGCCTCAAGTTCCTTTTTCCATCTCAAAACGCATATCCTTCCAAACTCATCCCTAGCATATTCGATACAATAGCGTATGTCTTCTTGGGTTGGTGGTAATACACGTATCTTTACCATTCGAATTCATTTTTGAAATCGGCCATCATTTCTAGAAAGTCAACGGCGGTGCCTGTTCTAGCATATTCTTCTTCACGAGCTAAGACATGATTCGCCAACTCGTCATTATTGCATGATGTCATAAAAGGATATTCTTCGAATTCGTTATGAGCCTCTGTTGCATAATCGTGACGATAGGCAACCATTGGTTCTTGAACGGTACTGCTATCCTCGAAAAAGTGTTGGGCTTTATCGTTTAGTCGTTCTTTTGAGTTTGACATTATTTTAGTCATATAATAATCCTCCTTAATTTTTGATACTCTAATTTGTTGCAAAATTACGATTAATATTTGAAAGTACCAAAGTTTTTTTCGCTTTTCTTATGAATAATCCTAAAGAACTTGAGTTTCGTACTTCCAGCCCCCTATTTCATACATTTATCCCCTTACTTTCTATGCCGTTTCAAATAAATTCATTACCTTTGTCCCCTGAAAACAACTAAAAGATAAAATGTAATGAAGAAAGGATTGAAATATACTTCGGTTTCCTTAGGCAGCCTGGTCGTTTTGGCTGGTATTGGTCTGGGAATCATGTATGTGGTGTCGCCATATAAGGTGAAGCGATGGTTAGGCATCGCTTCATCTTATTCTGATGTGTTCGTTGATAGATTGAAAGGGCAACCTTATACTCGTGGCGGATATGACGGCATTGATGTATCGAAACACAATGGAGTTATCAAGTGGAAGGAAATAGCGAAGAACAAGCGAATCAAGTTCGTTTATATCAGAGCTACACATGGTAAGGGATATGTGGATCGACATTATCGCCGAAATATCAGACTGGCTCGTAAATATGGGTTGAAGGTGGGATCTTATCATCTGATGTCTGCCGGCTCTTCAGTAACTGCTCAGTTCCGGGATTTCCAAAAGTTGGTGAAGAAGGGCGAGCAGGACTTGATTCCTGTATTGGATGTGGAGGAGAAAGGCATCCAGGGAAGATGGAAGGGACGACAGCTGCAGGATAGCATACAGGTGTTTGCTGACTTGGTGAAGAAACACTATGGCAAGTATCCTGTCATCTATAGCAACGAGAGCTTCTATAATAAGGAGATGGGGGCGAAGTTCAATCGTTATTATCTCTTCATCGCCAATTATAACTCCCGACAACCCTCTATCGACGGCAGAGGAAAGTGCAATATCTGGCAGTATTCTGAAACCGGACATTTGCATGGTATTGGAGAAAGGGTAGATTTAAGCAGATTCATGAATGGTACAACCATCAAGGATTTGATGCTATAGGCATTGATGATTTCATACACATAAGCGAGTATTTGATACAATCCACGTATGGATAGCATCATTACTTGCTTATTTTTTCTACTTTTGCATTATTATGAAGAAGTTATTGATTATATTGGGAATAATGGTTCTGCTTGTCATCGGTATCCTTTTCGTTCCACCTATTTATAATAGGTTCACAAAACTGTTTTTTAAGAATACGGTGGATGCTAAAGAGTGGTATCATAACACTACTGTCCAATAAAAAAGGGCAATTCGATCTTTGAAACAGTTGAATTATAGTCTTTTATGCAGTATTTTGCAATGAAACGGACTTGATTTTGTAACTTTGCAGCCAAAAAGAATTGGCTACTATGTTTCAAGACAAATATGTTTTCGCTCAACTTACTGCATTTCTGAATAGAACTCAGTTCAACAACTACGTACGCAAGTATGATGGCAACCGATACGTGAAACACTTCACTTGCTGGAACCAGCTTCTTGCAATGATGTTTGGGCAACTGAGCAATCGTGAGAGTTTACGTGACTTGATAGTTGCATTGGAAGCTCATCGAGCTAAGCAATATCATCTGGGACTTGGACGTAATACTATCGTAAAAGCAACTCTTGCTTATGCCAATCAGACTCGTGATTACAGGATTTTCGAAGACTTTGCATTCTATATGATGAAGGAAGCTTGCAAAAAGCGAGAAACCAACATTTTGAATATACCAGGAAAGAAGTATGCTTTTGATTCGACAACTATTCCGTTGTGTCTTGCAACTTTTCCATGGGCAAAGTTCAGAAGTAAGAAAGGAGGAGTTAAAGCACATGTCTTATATGACGTAGAAGCACAAGTTCCAGCTTTCTATACTGTGACCACAGCATCAAAGCATGATTCTACAGCAATGTCTTCAATTACGTATGAACCAAACAGTTACTACATTTTCGATAGGGCTTATGATACTTTCAAGGAACTTTATAAGATTCATCTTACAGGTTCCTACTATGTAGTCAGAGCCAAAACGAACTTGAAGTACAAAATGGTAAAATGGAAGCGAAGAATGCCAAAGAATGTACTAACTGATGCTGAAGTAAAACTAACAGGATATCTTTCCGAAAAGAAGTATCCTGAATCATTCAGATTCATTCGATACTACGATGAAGAAGATGATCGTGAGTTTACTTTTCTGACGAATGCAAAGCATCTTTCAGCGTTGGATGTCGCGAATCTATATAAAAAAAGATGGTTGGTTGAGCTATTTTTTTATGACAAGAATATCAATATGTCAAGTTAGACAGATTTGACCTGTGAAAAATTGTTGATTATATGAATTTTACAGCAAAAACTTATCATAAATACTTCTCATAACGTTATATTACAGTATAGGGCATAAGCCCCAAAACTAAATATTATATATTATGCAAGAAGTAAAGATTCAAGTCCTAATGGATCGATGCATCAAGTACTTTGAAGACCATTGTTACACAGAGAATAGAATATCTGTGTATAAATGTCTATGGCGTAAAGGCATCGTCCACTACATGTCGGCTCACGACATTGAGAATTATTCCCCTTCTATTGGTGAAGAGTTCCTGTCAACCTGTCATCATTATGGTGAGATTCGTCACCAGGAGCGTGAAATGATTCGCAGTATTCAAGTCCTTGACGATATGCTTTCGTTAGGGCTTATACGTAAGCGTTGTTTCACTCCTGTTTTCCATACCCTCGATGGGAAGATTGGCATGGAGATGGAAAAACTCATCATCCATCTTACTTCTCTTCGTAGAAGTCAGGTGACTATAAATGACTATCGTTTGTATCTAAGCGAGTTCTTAACTCATCTCAATCTCAGTGGTGTCAACAGTGTGTCCGAGATTGCGGATAAACACATCTTGTCGTTTGTCTCGTCCCATCCGCCCAACAAGGTAAACATAGTTTCTGCCCTGCGTGTCCTCTTTCGTTTCTGGAAAGCGGAGCATATTGTAGATGGAAGGTTTGATGGTCTGTTTGACACATATAAGCTGCGCAAGAAAGAGCGTATTCCTTCGTTTTACACAGCAGCAGAGGTAAATATAGTAGAGAACTCCGTGAATAGAAGCAGCGGCGTTGGCAAGAGAAACTATGCAATGTTATTACTTGCATCACGTTTGGGGTTGCGAGCTTCGGACATAGCCAACCTACAGTTCTCTAATATAGACTGGGACAACAATGTACTAACCCTTGTGATGCATAAGACCGGAAAGGTCATAGAGTTGCCATTGCTTGCGGATGTTGGTAATGCCATCATAGATTACTTGCAGCATGGAAGACCTCAGACAGTTTCACAGAATGTATTTCTTTCTTGCAAGGCACCTTATGTGCCAGCAACCAAAAGTATGGTATGCTCTGCAATAAACAACATCATCTGTAAATCCGGAATAGATGTATCGGCCAAGCATCATGGTCCACATTCTCTACGTCATTCTCTTGCAAGCGTCATGCTTGAGAAAGGCACGACGTTACCTGTCATATCCGAATCGCTAGGGCATCGCAGTACGGAAACAACTCTCACTTATCTTAAGATTGACATAAAGTCTTTGATAGAGTGTGCCATTCCTGTACCGCCAGTTCCAGATGCCTTTTACAAACAGAGAGGAGGTGCGTTCTATGGCTGAGCAATTTAAATATTCCAGCGTGTTAGCCCCATATATGAATCATCTTCTTGACATTAAAATGTCTGCAGGAATCAGTGCGTTGCGTACCAGATGGATATTGAAAGAGATTGACGACTTTGCCAATGCAGAGTGCCTAAAGGATCCTCATATCAAAGAGGTGTTCTTCAAAAAGTGGAGAGCTACACGTGTGGCGGACTGTGACAGAACTTTATATTCCAAATGTTCCGTATGGTGTCAATTGACAAGACTGATGTGCAGGTGTGGCTGTGTATGCTTCATTCCACGAATGCCCAAGCAACCGAAGTCTGATTTTACTCCGTATATATTCACAAAGGAGCAGATTGGCGCAATCTTTTCTGCAGCGGACGAATATAGACTATATGACATACGCATGGGTACAGCTCTCATAGCCATGCCAGCTCTTCTTCGTTTACTATATAGTACAGGAATGCGTATATCTGAGGCTCTTTCCATCCGCAACAAACATGTTCATCTGGATGAAGGTTACATTCGCTTAGATAAAACCAAGAACGGAAGTGAAAGGATCGTACCTTTATGTGAGTCGATGAAGACGGTACTTGCATCTTATATGGAGTATAGAAACAATATGCCCATCAAAGACATAGCTGCAGGAAATGTTTTTTTGTTTGTAAAATCGGACGGGACTAGCATCAAGGCTAATAGTGTATATCAGCATCTGCGCAAATTGCTGGACACATGCGGAATTCCCCATAAGGGGAATCATCATGGACCACGCGTTCACGACCTGCGACATACGAATGCCGTACATGCTCTTGTACAGATGGGGCACAAAGGAATGGACTTGTATGCCAGTTTGCCAATTCTCTCAACATGCCTGGGACATCACTCGCTGAAAGCGACAGAGCAGTATGTTCGCCTCACATGCAACATGTATCCAGAATTGGAAGAGCAATGTTCTGAAATCAATGCTTTTGTCTATCCAAAGATATGTAAAGCCTATGACTACGACGACTGACTTTGCCAAACATTTAAGCCGCTTTCTGGTAGAATACCTGCCTCATGAGCGTAATGTAAGCCCTAACACCATATCCTCCTATAGAGATGCATTTGTACAATTTATTGACTTCATGAAAGATATTAAAGGAATCACAGTTGAAAAATTGCAATTGAAACATCTCACGAGAGTAAGTGTAACCGAGTATCTCGAATGGCTACTTGACAAGCGAAAATGCTCTGCAGCGACACGTAACTATCGGCTTGCTGCCATTCATTCTTTTTGTCATTACTTGCAATATAGCGTCATAGAAATGATAGAAGAATGGCAAAAGATCCTAACTATTAAAGCCATAAAAACATCAGGGACAACACTTAACTACCTGACAATAGAAGGTATCAAGTTGTTGCTGGCTCAGCCTGATACATCAACTTGGAGAGGCCGAAGAAATCTCGCTTTACTCTCACTAATGTATGATACGGGAGCAAGAGTCTCTGAAATAGCAGATCTTACTGTGGATAGTGTGCGCATAACCCATGAGCCATATACCATACGTCTGTTCGGAAAAGGACGCAAAGCACGAATAGTACCGCTTGTAAAGGAACAGGTGTCAATTCTATGTGAATATATGGAAGAGAATCATCTTAACGATTGCAACAAAGCTGCGTCTCCACTTTTCTATAATGGCAGAAATGAAAAGCTGACGCGTGAGGGTATCACATACATTCTTTGTACTTATGCAAACATGGCAAGGAAGGTGTCTCCAGAACTTATTCCGCAAAGGATTAGTTGCCACTCTATACGTCATAGTCGAGCTATGCATCTTCTACAGGCTGGAGTCAACCTTATTTATATTAGAGATTTGCTAGGACATGTCTCTATTCAAACAACGGACATTTATGCTCGTGCAGACTCTAAAGCAAAACGTGAGGCGTTCGAAAAGGCGTATACAGATCTCACACCTAACCGAGAGACTGATAAATCTTGGGAAAACAATAAAAATCTCAGAGATTGGCTCAGAGGTCTGAAGAAATAGTTATCATTATGAGAAGTCGAACGGAGAAGCATTCTCCTAAAGTTCTGATCTTCAATAATACTTTTCCATTCACTTCTCATAATGTTATTCTTGTCATAAAAGTAATTATGTAAAGCTTCTCCTAATTACTTCAAATGGCTAAAGCAGCATCTTAAGATAAAGAGATTCTGGGGCACAACGAAGAATGCTGTACGCATACAGATTAGTGTTGCCATTATCACTTATTGTCTCGTGGCTATTGTGCACCATGATATGCAACTGAAACGCTCGACATATGAAGTTTTGCAGATTCTAAGCATTTCATTGACGGACAAAACCCACCTAAGAGATCTATTTGATAAGACTATTTTCAACGATGTCAAAGAACTCGATTATCCCCTTTTTAAGGGACTATTTGATTAATTAATTAACGTGTCCAATTTTTATTGGACACTAATGGTATCATAAGGTGGATTGTGAGAACCTGACGCAAGTAAGGGATTATTGCGACAGACGAGGATACAGTACGGATTACTATATCCTAGTGGATTTCTCCATTCCATCTGGCAAAAAGAGATTCTTTATCTATGATTTGCAGCGTGGCAAAAGAGTAATGAGCAGCTATTGCATGCATGGAAATGGTAAGGGAAATACAGCAGCCCAACCAAAGTTCAGTAATAACCCTGGAAGTGGATGCACGAGTCTTGGAAGATATGTCATGATAGGAAAAGGTGGAATGAAGTTCAAGAACTGCGTTCGCCTTCGAGGGCTCGACAAGAGCAATTATCTGGCAGAAGCCCGTGGTATCCTGATTCATTCTGCTGGCAAGGTGACAAGATTCTCCGGTGAGAAGGAGTATATTCCGCTGGGAACAGAGTGTCGTGGCTGCTTTACTGTATCAAGGAGCTGCGTGGAGAAAGTGATGCAGATATACAAGGAATCTTCCAAGAGAAGACCTATATTGATTTATGCAAAATACAAATAAAAAGAATATTCTATGAAGAAGTTATTGCTGTTTATAGCTGGAATCTCAATCCTGTTTTTAGCAGGTTGTTACAATGGAAATCAGAGCCATGGCAATGAAATCATGGGAGACAGCCTCCCTGCTGATCCTTCATTGGGTTATGTCATAGAGTTAAAGCCTTTGGAAAATTTCTCACATCAGGAGGCAGAACAGTTGAGAGAAGAACTCGTGAAGCAGTTGGGTTTCATTTTCAATAAGGTACCAAAGGCTTGGTTGGAGGCTTCTGTATTTGTTGGAGACAAGAAAGAAATACCTGCCTCATGTCTCTACAAACCAAGAAACAGGTATTGGGCTGGGGGGATCCTGAAAATGTTGCATGAAGAGCATGGAGGTAATGATGAAATCGTAACGATAGGTTTGACGCATCGAGACATCTCTACTTCTATTCATGGACAATACAACTATGGAATTATGGGATTGAGTTTCCGGCCAGGTGACGCCTGTGTGGTTTCAACCTTCCGATTGAAACGAAAGGATGACTTATGGAAAGTAACAATCCATGAATTCCTGCATTCTCGCGGTTTGCCGCATTGTAAGACGAATGCCCCTAAGTGCCTGATGCAGGATGCCCATGGCAAGAATACCTTCTACATGAAACATGGGTTGTGCGAGGATTGCAAGAACTCTTTGGGGATGATTATGACTCATTAAGAGAGATAATTCAATTTTCCAGCACTCTATCGTGCCTTGAATATAATCCAAGGCACGATTTCCTGATATTTCTTATGAGGATGCTTGCATTCTTCTTTTGAACTGCCAAACGCAATAGCAACTATTTTTCTCCAATTTTCTGCATATTCTTGCAGAAAAGTAAGCAAAAATGATAAATTTGCAGCAAAAAGCAATAATTTTTGGGAATTTATGCTTGATATTGTAGAAAAAGTCTTAACTTTGCAGCGGATTTGAGAAAATAAGCAGTTTCCGGTTATCAGAAAATGAAAAATCATGAAGCTGTCAGAAAGATGAGAAATCATGAAGATGATAAGGAGGCTGGCTTTCTCTTCCATAGTTTACACTTATAACAACTTTATAAATTAAAAGATTCGATTATGAAAGTAGCAATTGTTGGTGCAAGTGGCGCAGTAGGACAGGAATTCCTGCGTATCCTTGCTGAGAGAAATTTCCCTATGGATGATTTGGTGTTGTTTGGTTCTGAGCGTTCTGCCGGACGAAAATACAACTTCAAGGGAAAGGACTATGAGGTCAAACTTTTGCAGCATAACGATGACTTTAAAGATGTCGATATTGCTTTCACATCTGCTGGTGGCGGCACTTCAGAGGAGTTTGCCGAGACTATCACCAAGTATGGTGCCGTGATGATTGATAACTCTAGCGCATTCCGTATGTGCGACGACGTGCCTCTGGTTGTGCCTGAGGTAAATGCTGAGGATGCCCTGAACCGCCCTCGCAACATCATCGCCAACCCTAACTGTACCACCATCATGATGGTTGTAGTGTTGAAGCCTATCGATAACTTGAGCCATATCAAGAAGATTCATATCTCTTCTTACCAGAGTGCTTCAGGTGCTGGTGCTGCTGCCATGGCTGAACTTGAGCAGCAGTATAAGGATATCATTGAGACTGGTAAGACTGAGCATATCAATAAGTTCCCTCATCAGTTGGCATATAATGTCATTCCACAGATTGACAAGATGACTCCTAACGATTACACCAAGGAGGAGATGAAGATGTATAACGAGACCCGCAAGATTATGCACTCTGATGTTCGCACCAGTGCTACCTGCGTTCGCGTTTCTTCACTCCGTTCTCACTCAGAGAGTGTTTGGTTCGAGACAGAGAAGCCATTGGCTGTAGAGGACATCCGCAAGGCTTTGGAGGCTGCTCCAGGCGTAACTGTAAAGGATGATGCCCAGAACTACGTTTATCCAATGCCATTGGAGAGTGCCGGTAAGGACGATGTATATGTAGGTCGTATCCGCAAGGATTTGGCTGATGACAATGGTAACACATTGTGGTTGACTGGCGACCAGATTCGTAAGGGTGCTGCCCTGAACGCTGTTCAGATTGCTGAGTACTTGATTAAGGTGGGCAACGTAAAGTAAGCCATACCTTATTTATATAAAAGAATATGAGGAAGTTAAGGGATAATGAATTTTATCTCTTAACTTCTTTTTGTCTTTATATGATTCTGAATAGAAAAGTAAGAATATGCTTGAAAGATTCAAACAATTACTCGGTGAGATGAACCGGGGCATTTATGAGAAGGAGACGGAGATATCGCTCTCGCTCCTGGCAGCTCTGGCAGGTGAGAGTATCATCCTGCTGGGACCTCCGGGTGTGGCAAAGAGTATGGTGGCCAGACAGTTGAAGACGGCATTCAGGGAGGCTCAGAGCTTTGAGTATCTGATGTCGCGATTCTCTACACCCGATGAAATCTTCGGTCCGGTGAGCATTCAGAAGCTGAAGACTTCGGATACTTACGAGCGTGCGGTGGAGGGTTATCTGCCTACTGCCGATGTGGTTTTCCTGGATGAAATCTGGAAGGCGGGACCTGCTATCCAGAACACGCTCCTTACGGTGATTAACGAGAAAATCTTCAGAAACGGCAATCGGGAGATGCATCTTCCGCTGAAACTTCTCGTGGCGGCAAGCAATGAGTTGCCGGCTAAGGGAGAAGGACTGGAGGCGCTCTGGGACCGATTCGTTATCAGAATAGAAAGCCGACCGATTAAGCTGGAGAAGAATTTCCGGGCGATGCTCTTGGAAGTGAAGAGTGAAGAACGAGGAGTGAAAAAACAAAGTTCGGCGGCCGAAGGAAAAGCAAATTCAAATGCTATTACTGCTGAGGAGTATGCTGAATGGACGGAGCGTATCGATAAGATTGGCGTGAAAATCGAGGTGCTCGATGCAATTTCCGCTATCCGTAAATCTCTGAGAGCCGTGAATGTGGATGAGGCTGCCGAGCGCAGAAACATCTATGTGAGTGACCGAAGATGGAAGAATATCGTCCGCCTGCTTCGCACTTCAGCCTTTATGCAGGATAGGGAAGAGGTGGATATCTGCGATTTGCTGCCTATCTACCATTGTCTGTGGCAGGAACCGGAAGAGCGGGATGCTATCCGAAACATCGTGATTCGTGCCCTCTTTTCTCCTTTTGCAGAAAAACTCGTGGAGATGAAGAATGCGCTTGCAGAGGATATTAAGTATCATTGTGTACGCAGGAATCCGGAGGATGGAAGGGATTACGAGGGAGAGATAGAAAACCTTTCGGATGGCTTGAGCTCGCTGGAAAGGCAGTTGGGCGAGAATCTCTTCGCATCTGCTGATGATAAGGCGGAAATAGCGACTTATCTCCGTGATTTCTATAAGGAGCTGGCATTTACCCGTCAGGATACGATGAAACTTTATGAGGTTTAATCGCCTCCTATTACATTATTATAATATAGAAGACTCAAAACATGATGAACGAACAGAAAATATTGACTCCTGAGTTGGAGGCGCGTGTTCACCAGGCGGTGGATAACTTTATGCAGGGCTATGGCTGCTGCCAGTCGGTAGTGGCTGCCTTTGCCGATTTATATGGTCTTGATGATGAGATGGCGAAGCGCATTGGTGCCGGCTTCGGTGGTGGAGTAGGCAGAATGAGAATGATGTGCGGTGCCGTTTCGGGCATCGTGGTGCTCGTTGGCTTGGATTGCGGACAGACCGAGGGGGATGACCGCGAGGGCAAGTCGGCCTGCTATAAGGTGGTGCAGGATTTGCTCGCCAAATCGAAGGAGCAGAACGGCAGTATCATCTGTGCCGAAATCCTCGGTTTGAAGGGCCACGAGAAAGCGCAGTCTAGCTATGTGGCTTCGGCAAGAACGGCAGAATATTACAAGTCTCGCCCTTGCGCAGCCAAAGTAGAGAGTGCTGCAAGAATCTTCGCAGAATATCTGATGGAGAAAAAATAAGGATTTACTCCTATGAAATACCAGAATAACAAGGATTTGGCGGAGGCACAGTATTACTTGAAGATGCTGGATGACTTCTGCAAGTCGGGACAGGTGAAGATTCCTGATCCGACAGGCACCGCCATGCCTTGGAATTTGAAGGAAGACCCGCTGAAGGATTATCTCATTCATCTCTTTACCCTGAAAGTAACCATAGAAGCAACTGGCGAAGAGGTGCAGAAATTCGTGCGACAGGTGGTGAACAGCAAGATTAAGAGCAAGGTGTTTTATGATAGCGTGGGAAAGTTTATCGTGGAATGCGTCCACCACATGCGGTTCCAGCGCCAGCGTGCCTGGACCGAGAGTCATCGGGCTGATGATGTGCTCGATTGGGCGCCCTTCAAGCGGATGGATGAACTGGTGTGGCTCCCTTTGCTCGACCAGCTGGAACAGGAACATGCTGAAGATGGGTTCGATAAGCCTTTCTTCCTCAAGCTGATGACTGGAGACGGGGCTTCGAAACCCGAAAACTGGGAAAGGCTGGTAAGAGACTGGAAGGTCTGCATCGACCATCAGGTATTGAACAAGCTGAAGGACTTTATCTCGCTCCGTCAGAACAACTTCGAAACAGGACTGGTGCGCATGATGGACCAGATAACCCGCAACATGAAGACGAAGGGCGTTTCGGAGCAGCGCGCCGTACAAGCCTGGGAACTGATGACGAACGGATGGACTGAAACGGAGTTTGAACGCCGTCTGAACCAGGTGAAAATTCAGGATAAATACCCCGAAATCAAGGAAATTGTGGCGAAGATGGGACGAGTAGCCGATGCCAACGGCAAAGACCGGCTCACCATCGCATCGGGCGTAGAGATGAAGATGGAGCATTCAGCGGGTAGCGATATCGAGGGCATTACCGTGGGCGATGATCTCAACTCCCTTCTCCCGCTCGAACTGGCACAGTACAGTGACGAGGATATGGAGGGCCTCTTTATCTATAAGTATCGCACGCGAAGACTCCAGACCTTCCGTTATAAGAGCGAAATGTCGAAACCATCCCGCAAACTCGGCTTTACCCATGCCTCCCGCAAGGGTCCGATGATCGTCTGTCTGGACACCTCAGCCAGTATGTATGGCACGCCCGAAAGGATATCCTCTACACTCATCTCTCTGCTGGAAGAAACGGCAGAAGATCTGGAGCGAGACTGCTTCCTGATAGATTTCTCCGTCAGTACCCGTGCCATCGACCTGATGGCGAAGCGCAAGGCAGAGCGCCTGAAGAGAATCGGAATCACTATGATGGAATCAGCCGAAACAGATGCAGTTCCGTCCGACGGAGATGGACAGGCGCATACCGGGCGAGGCATCCGTCGCCAGCCAACCACAACACACCTTCCGTTTATCGGCGGCGGAACATCGGCAAAGAAGATGATGACCCAGATGTTCGACCTTCTCGACAACGATGGTCTTCATTACGTGAATGCCGATGTGCTTTGGATAACCGACTTTCTGATTCCCGATCCGCCACAGCAGCTGTTGTCGAGATTCCAGGAATACAAGGAGACGGGTACCCGATTCTATGGCATCCGCATCGTGCGTGATGATGACAAGGAGCCGAACGCCTGGAAGGAGTACTTCAATCAGATTTATACCATCCGGTACCGCCCGCTGCGAAGATATTAAAGAAGATGTTAAGGCAGAAAAGGGGTATCAGATGATAATAGAGACATGTATGAAATGTATCAAGAACTTTATCATATGTTACATTTGGCGCAGAATTTCGGTTTTGCGCCATTTTTTTGAATTAAAAATTCCTTAAAACGCTTGGTGATACAAAATATATTTGTACCTTTGTGCTCGGAACAATGAATAATTGTCAGCCAAACAAATTTAGAAAAGAATCAATAAATATAAGCAATTTATACAAAAACTTAAGTAATAAACTAAAATTATGGTAAGCAACAACATTCCACAAGTAAAGCTCGGTATTATTGCCGTTAGCCGTGACTGTTTTCCAATCGCGCTTTCTACTCAGCGCCGTGAGAACATCGTAAAAGAGTACAAGGGTGAAATCTTCAACTGCCAGACTACAGTTGAGAACGAGAAAGATATGCTCAAGGCTTTGGGCGAAGTGAAAGAGCAGGGCTGCAACGCTTTGGTTGTATTCCTCGGTAACTTCGGTCCTGAGACTCCTGAGACTTTGATTGCAAAGAACTTCGATGGTCCTTGTATGTTTGTTGCAGCTGCAGAGGGTGACGGCGACATGATCAATGGTCGTGGCGACGCTTACTGCGGTATGCTCAACTGCTCTTACAACCTCGGCATGCGCCACTTGAAGGGTTACATCCCTGAGTATCCTGTAGGTACAGCAGAGGACGTAGCTAAGATGATTCAGGACTTCGTACCAGTAGCTCGCGTTATCATCGGTTTGAAGGGTTTGAAGATTATCACCTTCGGTCCACGTCCACAGGACTTCTTCGCTTGCAACGCTCCTATCAAGGGCTTGTACGAACTCGGTGTTGAGATTGAGGAGAACTCAGAGCTCGACCTTCTCGTAGCTTACAAGGAGCACGAGAACGACCCACGTATCGACGAGGTTTGCGCTGATATGGCCAAGGAGATGGGCGAAGGCTGCTACTATCCTGACCTCAGCCGCAGAATGGCACAGTTTGAGTTGACATTGCTCGACTGGGCAGAGGCTCACAAGGGTTCTCGCCAGTATGTAGCATTCGCAGACAAGTGCTGGCCTGCATTCCCAAGCCAGTTCGGTTTCGAGCCTTGCTATGTAAACAGCCGTCTCGTTAGCCGCGGCATTCCTGTAGCTTGCGAGGTAGATATCTATGGTGCGCTCTCTGAGTACATCGGTATGTGTGCTTCTGACGATACCGTTACATTGCTCGATATCAATAACTCTGTTCCTCAGTATATCTATGATGAGGACATCAAGGGCAAGTATGATTATAAGTTGACAGATACCTTCATGGGCTTCCACTGCGGTAACACTCCACAGTGCAAGATGTGCTCTAGCCGTAAGATTAAGTATCAGCTCATCCAGAACCGTTTGTTGGAGAATGGTGGTAAACCAGACTTCACCCGTGGTACTTTGGAGGGTGATATCGCAGCTTCTGACATCACATTCTACCGTCTGCAGTGCGATTCTGAGGGCAACCTCCGCAGCTACATCGCAGAGGGTGAGGTTCTCGATGTTCCTACCCGTTCATTCGGTGGTATCGGTATCTTCGCCATCAACGAGATGGGCCGCTTCTATCGTCACGTATTGATTCAGAAGGGTTATCCACACCACGGAGCCGTAGCATTCTCTCACGTAGGTAAGACCTTGTTCGAGGTATTCAAGTATCTCGGCATCAAGGATATCGCTTACAACCAGCCAGCTAGCCTGCCTTACCCAACAGAGAATCCTTGGAAGTAAATTGAGTGAAGAGAGAAGAGTGAAGAAACAAAGTTCGGCGGCCGAAGGGAAAGCCAATTCATTTGCTCTTCTTTCTGAACTGAATTCATAAAAGATAAGGGCGATTGCTTATCCCTTGTGTGGGGAATAGCAATCGCCCTTTTTATGTTTTCTTGGAAGGAGATTACCTGATGATAATCTCCTTTACGAATGGTTTGCTTATTTCGTATTTTCCAACGCTTCCTGTTTCTGCGGAATCACCACCGAAGCCCCAATGCTGACGAGCAGAACGAGGATGATGAATACCAGCGAACTGACTGCATCAATCTCGAAGAAATCGTGGATGAGCATCTTCACACCGATGAACACCAGCAGCACACTCACACCCACCTTCAGATAGCGGAACTTGTCTGCTATCGCTGCCAGCAGGAAGAAGAGGGCACGCAAGCCCAGGATGGCGAAGATATTCGAGAAGAACACCACGAACGGGTCGAGCGATACCGAGAATACGGCTGGGATGCTGTCGAAAGCGAAAATCAGGTCGCAGAACTCGATGAACACCACCGTCATCACCAGCGGACCCAGATGCAGGCGCTTCTGCATGAACTTCACTACCGGATGCTCCAGGGCATTGATTTCCTCCTTCTTGTTCCTGTTGAGGAACATCTTGGCACCGCTGTAAACCAGGAATCCTCCGAATACGAGCAATATCCAGGCGAACCGGCTGATGAGCGCAGCACCCGCGAAGATGAAAACGAAGCGCAGTACGATGGCTCCCAGAATACCCCAGTTCAGTACGTGCTGGTAATCTTTCTTGTCCACTCCGAACGAGGTGAAAATCATCATCATCACGAAGAGATTATCTACCGAGAGCGTCTTCTCTATCAGATAACCCGAGATGTAAGAGATGGTCATGTAGTGGCGATATTGCTGCAGACTCCCCTCATAGTCGTTCGGGTCCAGTTTGAGATGCGAAGCATAGCGCGAGGCTATCAGCTTCAGGTCGTCGAAGTTCTCGATGCCGTGCACCATGTCGCCATGAAAATAGATGAATACGGCGAAGGCGAGCGCGAGAATAATCCATACAGCCGTCCATGAACCGGCTTCCTTGATAGACACCACATGTGCCTTTCGGTCGATGACCAGCATGTCTAATACGAGTATGGCGGCGATGAAAATCACGAATCCCACCAAAAACATCGATTCAGTAAAAACATGTTCCATTTTTCTTTATCCTTAATCTATTTAGTATATACCATTGAATCTTAAAATCATTTCATCTGTTAGAAACGTGGGCGCAAAATTAGGAAAAATATCTGGAATAGCGAAGGTTCCGGTGCAAAACTTAATTGATTTTAACTTGAAAGGCAGGAATGTAACAGGTTTGTAATAATGGCGCTGTGAGAACCGGCAAAAAAGGCGTTTTAAAGATAAAAGGGTAAAAAGATAAAAGGGTAAAAAGGTAAAAAGAGCCTAGCGGAGTGTTAAGCTAGGGGGCTCTTTTTACCCTTTTACCTTTTAAAGGCTCTTTTACCTTTTCTTAGTCAGCACATAGTGCTTAGCCATGGCGCCTTCAGGCTCATTGCCCAGCGAATCGGTCATGATGAGGCTGTTGGCATCCTTTACCTTGTAGTAAGATGTCTCGCCGCTCGATGGACGGGTGATTTCTACCACGTTGTTAGCCAATACCTTGAAGATACCGCTCGCTTCGTCGTGACCATCCTTGCGCTCCAGATAGTCGGCTGAGTACTGGTAGGTGCTGTCGGCGTTGAGCGTCAAAACGGTCTTGATGCCCGGACAGTCGGCAGCAGGGAGAGTTCCCTCGTAGGTGCCGGCGATGGAATCGAGAATGACATCGTTGGAATTGAGCGAATCATTTTCAGCATAACTGAGGCTATCCTGGTCAGCCCCCTGGCTATTTGTCTTCTTGCCATTGCAGGAGACAACTGATAATGCAGCGATGACGGCTGCTGTCAAAACTAATTTCTTTTTCATACTATACTGCTTTTTAATTGTTACTTATTTACGGAATCTTTTCTCTTAGAGAGCACTTTCCCCGAGAAGGATTTCTCTTCGCAAAAATAGTGTTTTATTCTGTTATCTGCAAGTTTTACACAGAAAATTATAGAATATTATAC
>ERZ791909.592-NODE-592-length-29686-cov-2.835105_pt1 | contig 29686 bp, 23 predicted proteins | sample MGYA00510143_ERZ791909 | MGnify/ENA primary metagenome ERZ791909 (study PRJEB30046, sample SAMN00792093) | human gut metagenome | study: EMG produced TPA metagenomics assembly of the A metagenome-wide association study of gut microbiota in type 2... | reverse complement strand
GGGGATCGGCTGCATTTCGGTACAGGCTGCGGTGCCATCGTTGATATCGACAAAGCAATCGCAAAACGTGCAGATGAACTTAAAGACATAACCGTAATCAGTACTGTTTCAATTCGCGAAAAACCTTTTGAAACATATTTGGCAACCACAAGCAATGATCAGGTAAGATTTGCATCGGCCCACTTTAACAGTCATGACCGTGCAATGTCAAAAGAAGGACGCTGCTGGTACATTCCTATGCTGTTCTGTGAGCTGCCATTCCTGTGGACCAACAATAATAACGAGCTCGACATTGCCATGTTCCAGGTTGCTCCTATGGATGAGCACGGCAATTTCAACCTGGGGCCTCAGGTGGCAGACATGTGGGGAGTAATTAAATCCGCAAAGAAAGTCATCGTCGAAGTAAACGAGAACATGCCTATAGCCCACGGCTATCAGACACAGCTTAACCTTTACGGAATAGACTATGTAGTGGAAGGCAGCAATACACCGCTGGCAGAACTTCCTGCAAAGGAACCTTCTGAGATTGATAAGAAGATAGCAGCTCATGTAGTTGAGAGAATAAAGAGCCACAGCACACTGCAGCTTGGTATAGGAAGCCTGCCTCTGTGCATTGGACAGATGATTGCAGACTCCGATCTTAGAAATATAAATGCTCATACGGAAATGCTGACGGACGCGTATGTTGACCTGTTTGATGCCGGAAAACTCACGGGAAACAAGCCTATCGACAAGGGCAAAGCGGTATATACCTTTGCAGGAGGAAGCAAGCGCCTGTACGACTTTATTGATGACAACCCTATCTGCTGCAGCGCACCTGTAGATTATGTAAACCTCATTGAAACTATAGCTAAGATAGAAAACTTTGTTTCAGTTAACAGCTGCATACAGGTAGACCTTTATGGACAGGTATGTTCTGAGTCAGCAGGACACCAGCAGATAAGCGGAACAGGCGGTCAGCTGGATTTCGTGCTGGGAGCTTTCCAGTCTACAGGAGGACAGAGCTTTCTGTGCACACCATCAACAAGAGTAAACTCCAAAGGAGAAGTTGAATCCCTTATTTCACCGGGACTGGCTCCGGGATCCATAGTTACTACACCAAGAATGGCAACGAACTACATTGTTACAGAGTATGGTGCCGCAGACCTGAAAGGCAAGACAACATGGGAAAGAGCAGAACTTCTCATAGGAATTGCACATCCGGACTTCAGAGATGATCTCATTAAAGAAGCTGAAAGAATGGGAATCTGGAAAAATACAAGCAAATTACTGTAACCACAAATATAAGAAAGGCAACCTGCTTGGTAGAGCCGGATAAGAAAGTTTTTAAGTAAAGCATGGTGTAACTCCGCAAAGGAGTTACACCGTTTACTTTACAAAAGTGTGAATTGCAGGACATGCTGCTGCAAGGATAATCCAGAGAGGGTGGTCTTTTGAATTTCCATATTGAAAAAGAGATTTTTAAGTACTTTCCGGGCATGAAAGTTATAGCTGTATATGCAGAAAACATCGGCGAGGCTGATACAGAAAAAATAGCGGACATGCTCAGCAAGGCCTGGCAGACTGCCGGCGCTGCAGCTAAAAAATATGGCAATGCACAGTCACATCCATACATTAAACCATGGGGTGAAAGGATGAAGGCTGTGGGTGCAAATCGCAAGCAATTCCCAAGTTCAATAGAAGCTATGGTGCGCCGTGCGGGCAAGGGAGGAGAACCTTTTCACATCAGTCCGATGGTGGATTTTTACAATGCGATTTCCCTGAAGTATCTTGTTACGGCAGGTGCCTATGATGTTGACCGGCTGGAAAACGATATGTGGCTTCGTTTTTCAAAAGTCGGTGACACGTTCACTGCTTTGGACAGTGACGAAAGCATACCCATTCCTGCCGGTGAGGTAAGCTATGCAGACGGAGATAAGATAATCACCCGTCATTATGTTTACAAACAGTCAAAACATGCACTCCTTACAGATGACAGCAAAAATGTTATTTTTGTTTCGGAAATTCTCGGGGAGCTGCCGGAGGAAACCGCTGAAGAAGTGGCACAGGCTATTACAGATGGCCTGAAAACTTGTTTTGGCATAGATACCGCTGCCGTAATTCTGGATGAAGACAATCTCAGCATGTACCCATAAAATTATGCTTAAATAAATTATTGCCCAATTCATCCTCGGGTGCGGCCGGGTTGTCCTAAGGTGTCTGCCTGACGGTCCAATGGAATCGCTAAACAGAGTGTCCAATGACATGAAAGCAATGGCTGTGTTATCCGGGCCATGGCGTGAAGTATGTTTTAATAACGATATGAAGAGAGGGTCATATAATAAGGCTATCAAGAGACTTGAATTAAGGAAATATCTAAATATCTCACTTACTGAAACAGGCAACCGACTAAATGCCGATTGCCTGTTAATTTTTCTTTTAATTTCTCCGAAAAATTCAGCCTCTCTGTTCCTTTAAGGACTTAAGCTTAATTCCTGCCATTGCCAGAAGGATCAGCAGGAAGCAATATGGCAAAATATGGTTCATTGCTGTATCTCCTGTTTCAGGAACCTGACCCTGAATTGTATATGATACTGACGGCTTGCCGAATTCTATCGAAGAATAATTCGCGTTTCCGTTGCTGTCTACAGGGTACAGAATGGCACTTTCATTAGTATATAAAGCCTTGCCTGAATCAACCTGTGTCTGTGTTCCGTCAACTATTCCATCACCATTCAAATCAGTAACGCCATAGGTGCCCGGAGTTGCATCAGGCTTAACAAGTTTAACCGTATATGTCAGCTGAACCGGCGCAAAGTTTGAAACGTTCTCATTTATTGTCCAAATTATTTTTTCTGCAGATGAATCAGATGACGGAACATATTCCAGTTTAAATCTGAAATTATTTGGGTTCACATCGGCATCTCCGAAATAATAGATGTTGCCTTCTTGAGCCTTGGCAAGCTGCTGTCCGTTAACAGTAAGTGTCACTTTGTCGACATTATTGACAAAATCAAATTTCTCACCGATGGTATCTTCAACCCATGAGCCGGCTCCGACGGTATAGAGAATGTCATTTTTAATTTTGCTGAAATCAATTTGCTCGCTTATTCCGGCCATTTCATTTAGCTTAGCTGTAAATAAACCCGGGAAAGCATCTGTTCCATATTTTACATTAATGGTATAGCAATTGTATCCGGAAGAAATCATTTCCCCGTATGTATCCATACACTTAATTACGGAATATTCAAGGCCGTGAGCATATTGCTTGCCGTCGGCTTTACTGATATATTTATAACCGGCAGCACTAAGTGCGTCCACGGTCGAAAATCTTACTCCGCTATAGTTTGTGGCAAACTTTTCCTTTGCTTCACGCACGTTAACAACATAATCATCGTTCATCCTGTCTTCTATTCCGGCAATATATTCGTCCCAATTGCCGGCATTTATATCTTCTGACAGAGAATATCCTGATCCAATATTATACGCTTCTTGCCATCCGTAGAACAAAAGCGATGGATAGGCTTCGCCATTAGCTCTTGAACTGCTGTAAATGCCGTATACATTTCCTTGCGCATCGTTCCAATAGTAGGTCATGCCGTCTGTTGCCGCAACTACATATTTACGACTTCCGACAACAGATGTATCAGCATCAAGAAGCTGCTTTGCTGCCATCAGGCCGGAATGCAGATTTGAACCTTTATTAATAAAATCATCATCTGCATTCAGATATTTTAATACTACTTCTTCTTTATTACCGGAAGCTGCAACTTCTTCGGCCATTTTTTCAAGCTCCTCGCTGGCAGATGCAACACTGACAAGCTTTCCGCCAAACATCGGAAGTGCGCTTCCTTTAAAAACAACTACACCGACTTTGATATCGGCGCCTGTCTGTTCTTGCGCTTCCTTAAGCTGACCAACAGTACCGATAATTTCTTCCATCGTTTCACCCACGCAGTCGGATGTATCAAGAACAAATACAATGTCAGAGGAAAGTGGTTCCTCTGCACTTGGTAAAGAAAGGGTCACCTGAGATGTATAATCACTATCCATCTCAGTGGCTGTTTTTGACCGGGAAACATCCCAGTCATCTTCCTGTGCCGTTGCGCCGAAAGATACCGCCGGCATAAAGCACATGATCATTGTTATGATCATAAGGACTGAAAATGTTTTTTTCATATAATTCCACCTCCTAAAATTTTGTCTGTAATTACTTTTTACTTAATTGAGTAAAAATGTTATCACATATTTTAGCACTATTTGTTATTTTTTTCAATTGGCCAACTGTCCGGTTTTTAAGCCGGCACTAAACATTTTTGCCTTTTTAAATTGCCTGAAAGCGCTTACTTTCTTCAAAACAACCCTTCCGGGAAATAGTAAAACCTCATAAGTTTGTGCTGATGCTCAATTTCTTGCGCACTAAAAAATGCTGAGATAGCTGCAATGCTTTTCAACTGCCCCAACATTTATTATAGAGCTAAATATCTCACTTACTGAAACAGGCAACCGGCTAAATGCCGATTGCCTGTTAATTCTTTAAAATATCCGAACCTTTGCAGGATCTTCATCACTCCCGGTTGTATCTCACCGGAAACTTTGGATAAACCTCAAGAACCCTTGATTACCCAAAATTCTTCGAGCCTTATTTCTTAATTAAGCCTTTCTTCAAAAGAACTTTTCCTGCTAATGCTGCGACAGCCAGCATGAAAAGACCCATGAGAGGTGCCATCGGTGTTGCATCTCCTGTCTCCGGCACTACGGGTGCCTTTTCCCATATGGCTGTATAATATGCGTTGCCGGTTACTCGTTCTGAGACCTCAGGTGACCAACCCTTGAACACATAGCCTTCTCTCGTCGGTACACCTTTAAACTCAGGTGTCAGTTGTCCATATGGAAGATCGCCGTTTACCTGGTCAGAGAAGACAATCTCACCGTCAACCCCGTCGCTATAGATTACGGTATAATATCCATGAGCCGCTTTCAGTTCCTTAAGTCCTGTTACAGTTGTTTGCTCTTTAACAGAGAATTCTTCCATGTGAAGAGGCTCTTCGCCATGGGCGTTCCAGCGGTTTCCTTCCGAATCATCGAACCATCCGGTAATATCATGTGTGCAGTCAGGAGTGCCATCCAGTTTCCAATCTGAGCCTGTTGGTCCGAATGTGATGGATGCACCTTCTGCGTTGTATATGTCATCGCCGGCAGTTGCCGCATGGTTGTTATACAGCTGCACCTCATCGGTAAGAGTTACCTTTCCGCTATTGTTAATTCCGCCGCCCATTTCAAGTTTTTCAGCAGTATTTCTGATTATAGTGCCGGTCTCCATATATAATGATGCATTGGCTTTGACCAGAATTCCGGAACCTTTATTATCGGTGATTTCCACCTCGCATGTTTCATCGATGGAAGAATTTGCGCCTCCCACATATAAAGCTCCCGGTATGGTCCATTGGCTGGAAATAGAACATTCGTTGTTTCGCACACTTATCTTGGAATTATTCTTTATTACCATTTTGCCCGTAGCATGAATTCCGTTGGCACCGTTTCCTATGGCGTTTACTGTTGAATTATCTATAGTAAGAATTCCCGTTGACAGGCCATGAGCAGCATTATCATTGAAGTTTACCTTGGAATCATCAGTAATGATGAAGTGTGAACCATTGGAGCCGTTTCCTGTGCTGTTTATTACATTCACTTTACTGTTTGCAATAGTGGCATAAAAAGTGCCCGTGAATCCGGAGCGGTTGTGGTCGGAAATGAATGTGGAGTTTAAAATATTAACATTGTACCCGCCATCTCCGCCGTCCCACTCCAGTGCATCCTGAGGGTAATTCTTAATTGTCAAATTGCTGCTATTCAAGTTGAGTTTGTTGTTGGAACAGAAATAAATTGCATGAGCCTTTCCTGCATCTGCACCATCCATAGTCATGTCTGTATTGTTGAGGGTCAGTGTTGCGTCTTTGCTTGCGCATATCGCCATCCAGCTCCATTCGCTATACGGCGTTGAACCGATTCCATTCATTTCAACTTTGCAGTTTTCGAAAGTCAGGCTGCTTCCCCAAAGCGCAATACCCTTTTTATTGAAAGAGATTTTATGTTGGTCTCCTACAATGGTAATGCTTTTTGTTAAATTAAACCCTTCCGTCGAACAGTCTTTTAAAAGAACGATAGTATCACCATCCGCTGCGGCTTCAACAGCAGCATCCAGCGTTACGTATGAAATTTCCCCAATCCTTGCCTCATACTCAGTGCCTGCAAAGGCAGCCATAGGCATAAAGCACATGATCATTGTAATAATCATCAGGGCTGCAAATGTTTTTTTCATAAAAATCTTCCCTCCCCAAATTTGTATTAATTTTTTACTTGATTGAGTAAAATGGTTTCACCTATTTTATCATTAGTTGTTATGCTTTTCAATACCCCCTCTGTCCGATATATAGACCACCTGTATGATTATAATATATGAATTGCAGCTGAACAAAAGAAATGCGGAAATCATGAATTTGTGTCATGTTGAAGTTACCAACAAGTATATAAATATCTATAAAAAAAGAGGTCAACAATCATAAGATCAAAATCAAGTATCTATTGCACTTTAACGCTTTTTACAAGTTGTCTGATTGCATTCAGTGGAAAACATAAGTATGAAGCTACTTATATAAAGCGTATAGGTAAATAAAACTTATGCGCTTTTGTTTAACTTATGGTTAGAAAGCCAAAGCGATAAATAAGAACTTTGAATATAATCTGTATAATAGAAGGTATACCCATGAAAAAGATTATATAGGTTCGTTCATTGAAAACTGCATCCGTCACTTCAACAGCGAAAGATTATCTTACAAACTCAACTACAAAACCCCTGCTCAATATAGAATTGAACAGGGGTTTGAATAACCGGGTTTTACGGGCTGCTTTTACTTGACAAATTCATTTAACAGGTGGTGTTCTTTTCACAACCATTTTTAATCTTCTTCAATGCTTTTATCCATTATTTTCCCGTCAACAGCATTTATCTCATATTCGTATTCATAGTTTCCGACATAAAATTCTATTTCATATACATATATTCCGTCTTCCCGATCCAGCTTTGCTTTTGTAAAAACCGCGGAAGCAGAAGAAACACCGGAATCAGCCAGGGCGATGGACTTTGCCGCTTCAATGTCTATATACGCGCTTTGCGAAGATGTATTTTGCTCTTGTGAAGCTCCTTCTTGAGAAGAAAACTGACCTGAGTCATCTTCAATGTCAGAAGCGTCTGAGGAAGAGACGGGATTTTTTTCGTATTTAAGAATTTCACCGCTGGTTGATTCTATTACATAATAGAACCGGTAGCCGTCGGCGGTAAATCGGATTTTGTACACAGTGTCAAAATCCTTGTTGCCGTAAGCCGTAGTCAGATCTGATACCTGCTGAAGATTATATCCGGCATTATCAAGGGCAATTAAAGCCCCCTTTTCCGGACCGATAACACTTTTATCCGCAGCCGAAGATGAGCTGCGGATAAAGGCTGATGCCAAGATAACCGAAATTAAAATCACGCATATTGTGAAAAACAGTATTCTTTTTGGTGAGTTCAGTAAAGTACTTATCTTTTTCATTTTTTAATCCTGTTTGTTTTCGGCTCCTGAACAGAAGAAGATAAAAGCGTCAGTCATATATGCTTTCTTTCTCCCATTCTGCGACAGAGCCGGTCATGGCATTGATTTCGAAAGAATATTCCATATCACCGCTTATGAACTCGATTTCGTAGATATGGACACCGTCATCCACATTAAGTTCCGCTTCCGTAAATACAGCATTTGAAGCGTCAACTCCCGAGACTTGCAGCGCGATGGATTTGGCTTCATCAATACTTATAAAGTCGGAGTCTGTCATAGTGGAACTCTCGGCAGGAAGTGAAACATTCTGAGAGGAAGAGTGAGTCTCAACAGCCTCCCTGTCCTTTTCAAGAATTGTTCCGTCAGAAGCTTTTATTTCATAGTCATATTCCATGCCCTGGGATACAAAGCGCACATCATAGTGACGTACCTCATCATCAGAATCAAGATTACCGGAAAGGCTTTCAACCTCTGATGAACTGAAGCCGGCATCCTGCAAGGCGACTTCTGTTGCCTGTTGCATACTTATATCACTTGTATCACTTGCACTGCTGGAAGCACCTGCCTGCATAACAGAGAAGGCTCCTGCGGCAAGAAGAAGCAGCACACACAGCACAGCGACAATAAGTTTTATTGCTCCGGGCATCTTTTTTGTTGTGGTTAAATTATTTTGCTTATTCATGATAATCCCCTTTCGTTTAACACTAAGATTCTTGTTTACGAGGTCATTTTACGAAAGGAAGATTAAAATAACATTAAAAAGAAAAAAAATTTTTTTAAGGAAGCACCAGGGTGAAACAGCTTCCTCCGTCAGAAGGACAGCTCACCTCCATATAGCCGCCGTGAAGCCTGGCTATTTCTTTTACCATTGCTAAGCCCAGGCCGAAGCTTCCTTTTTCGGAAGATGAACGGGAAGGGTCAACCTGATAAAACCTATCCCATATCTTGTCCATGTTTTCCGGTGCAATGCCTATACCGTGATCCCGCACAGAAAGCTTTATTGCCGTGCCGTCACGAAAGAGAGCTGCTTCTACGGGCTCATTAACATCGCTGTATTTTATTGCGTTGTCTATAAGATTGTTGATGAGACCTGTCATCAGACTCTCATCTCCCATCATGTGAATATCGGGCTCTATATCTGTATTGAGCAAGCGGGTTCCTTCTGTGAGGATTCTGCGGTCTTCACATAGGTTTTCAAGCAGACGGCTCAAATTCATATCTGTCTTTGAGATGCTGAAATCCTGTTGCTGATACCTGGCAAAGAACAGCAGCTGATTGAGAAGAGAAGACATGCTGTCTGCCTGACGGGCAATCACTTCCAGAGCCTCACGGTATTCCTGCTCGTTGCCGGCAAATTCCAGAGCATACTCACAGTTGGCTTTTACAACAGCCAGAGGGGTCCGGAGTTCGTGGGATGCATCAGAAGTAAACTGTTTTTCAGCATCAAAGGATTTTTCCAGACGATCAAACATGGCATTGAAAGTATGGGCAAGATTGTGAATCTCGTCCTCTCCAGGGCCGATATCTATTCTTTTGGTCAAATCACTGCCTTCCGCTATTTCGTTGGCAGCATCGTTTATTTTTTCCACGGGAAGAAAGGATCTTCTCGTGATAATAAAACCTCCCAGGAGAGTTACCGCTGCCAGAAGAGGAAGAATCCATACGGAAGCACGGAAGGTTTTATAAAGAATGTTGGTGCTTTCCTTTTCGGACACTATGCCTCGGAGCCACAGATCCTCCAGTCCCGGGTCTTCAAGTTTTTTTTCGTATACATAGTATTTATCGCCGTTATGAATCACTGTTCCCACTGTTGAAAAAGAAAAAATTGCGTCAGAGGAAAGGCGGATAGGTGATTCACCATACAGGAGGTTGTTTTGCGAATCTACCAGCGATGTGCATATTCCCTCATAGTAATCACAGAAATTGTCATCTATGGCAATGGCCCCGTTTTTATAAGAAAATAACAGATCCCGTGTATTACTGTCGGCATGGTAGCTATCGTAATATTCAATTTCTTCGGCATTTGAAGATACGATATTAACCAGCCTTTCCCGGACAGACTGATCCAGAACCTGCCTGCTGACAGAGAAGTTTATCATGCCGGTTCCAAGAACCAGCAGCACCAGAGCACAGGTAAACCACAACATGATTTTGGTTTTAATTGATATTTCTTTCATGGCAGCACCTGATTTTCCTTCAGAACATATCCGCAGCCGCGGACGGTATGTATCAGCTTTGGCTCAAAGCCGTCATCAACTTTCTTCCTTAAATATCTTATATATACATCTACGGCATTGGTGCCTCCGGAGTAATCGAAATTCCACAGATTATTTTCAATCATGGTTCTGGAGAGAACATGGCCTTTGTTACGAAGAAGATATTCCAGCAAGGAAAACTCTTTGGCAGACAGAGCAATTTCCCTGCCCCCACGGGTCACAGTATGGGAAGCCGTGTCCATAACAAGGTCTGCGACAGAAAAAATATTTGATGAATTTCCGGCAGATTTGCGGGTCATGGCTCTTATACGCGCTATGAGCTCATCGAAAGCAAAAGGTTTAACCAGATAGTCATCGGCTCCGGAATCAAGCCCCAGCACTCTGTCCTCAACGGTATCCCTGGCAGTCAAAAAAAGCACGGGCGTGCCGATACCTTTTTCTCTAAGAGAATGCAGCACAGAAAGTCCGTCTCTTTTCGGCATCATTATATCAAGTATTATTCCGTCATATTCAGCCATCTCAATATAGCTGAGAGCTTCTTCTCCATCAAAACAGCTGTCAACATAGTAACCTTCTGCTGACAGCCGCTTGGTGATTATGCGATTAAGATCTTTTTGATCTTCTGCTATAAGTATGCGCATGAAAAACCTCACTTTTAGAGCAGTGCGAGAATATCCTCCTTGGAAATAAGACCGATAGATTTATTGGCGATTTCTCCGTTTTTGAATACGATCAAAGTCGGAATGCTCATTACCCCATAGCGTATGGCCAGTTCGCCTTCATCGTCAATATTTATTTTGCATACCTTCACATCTGAGCGCTCTGAGGCAACCTGATCCACAATAGGTGAAAGCATCTTGCAAGGCATACACCATGCAGCCCAGAAGTCTACGAGAACAGGTTCTTTGGCCATAAGCACCTCTTGGTCGAAGTTTTCTTTTGTAACGGTAGTGATCATAACAAAACCTCCTTATATTTCACAAAAAATTCATAGTAATTTAACCTTATTATACCCTAAAACCATAGGATTAAAATAGGCATAGTGTGAAATTTATGTTATAATAAATCTCACAACTTGCAAGGGAGAGTATGAAAGAGATGCCAAAATACAGCGTAAAGAAACCAATGACGGTTTTTGTTGTAGCAGTAATTATAATAGCGCTTGGAATCGTGTCTGTGACAGGAATGACGCCGGACCTGCTTCCCAATATAGATCTGCCCTATGTGGTAATAATGACCGCTTACCCGGGTGCAACACCGGAAGAGGTCGAGGCTACGGTGACAAAGCCTTTGGAACAGAATCTTTCAACTATGGAAGGGCTTAAAAATATTCAGTCAATGTCTTCGTCCAACTACTCTCTGGTTATGCTGGAGTTTGAAAACGGCACGGATATGGATACCGCAGTGGTAAACATACTGCAGAATACCGACCTGGTAGAAGGCTCATGGGGTGATAGTATCGGCTCACCATATATAATGAAGATAAATCCCAATATGATGCCTATTGCCATAGCGGCAGTGGACATGAAGGGTTACGATACTCAGCAGCTGTCCGACTTTGTGAAAGAAACATTGCTGAATGAACTTGAAGGAACCACCGGTGTGGCAAGTATCAACACCGGAGGACTTATCGAGTCCAAAATAAATGTTTCCATCAGCGAAGAAAAAATAGAAGCAATTAACGAAAAACTGCTGCGCCGAGCCAGCGAGTCTCTGGCTGACGCTAAAGCGCAGATAAATACAGGCCTTACCGAAGTAAAGAAGGCCGAAGCTCAGTTGGCAGATGCCAGAACACAGCTTGATGCAACAAAAGAAGGAACTTATGATCAGCTGGCAGGAATAAGTGCGGAACTTGATGCGGCAGTAGCGCAGGCAAGTGCCTTTGCCACTCAGATAAAGTCGCTGGAATACGTTAAAAATTCCATTAAGGCTCAGATAGAAGAAAGTCCGCTAAACGAAGATCTGAAAAAGCAGTTAGACGAAATTGACAAAGAGCTTTCGGAACTTATTATAAGCAGTCAGGAAGCGGACGCTCAGGTGGAACAGCTTAAGGCGGCCTATAAAGAGGCTGAAAAAGGAACATATGTCGCGCAGGATTCTCTTGATGCGGCTTATGGGAAGCTGGAGACCGCTCAAAGTGAGCTGATAAGCCAGAAAAGCATGCTGAACAGCGCCATGGTACAGCTGGATGAAGCGGGGAACCAGGCCCTTGCCAAGGCTGATCTGGGTCAGATGATCACAATGGAGATGGTATCCGGGGTCCTTCAGGGACAGAATTTCTCCATGCCTGCAGGATATATACAAGAAGACGGAGCAAGATATCTTGTCAGCGTAGGAGACGAATTGACAAGCCTGGAGGACGTGAGCAGCCAGTTCCTGTTTAACATAGAAGGAATCGGAGATGTAAGGCTCAGTGATGTGGCAGATGTTTTTGTTACAGATAACAGCGATGCTGTATATGCCAGCATCAACGGAAATCCGGGGATAGTCCTGAGTTTTTCTAAGCAGTCAAACTATGCAACGGCCACGGTATCCGACAATATCAGTGATAAGTTTGAGCAGCTCAGTGAAAAGTATGACGGTCTAAAGTTTACCACTATGATGGATCAGGGGCAGTACATTTACCTGATCATAGGTGCCATAGCACAAAGCCTGGGATTTGGAGCGATATTTGCCATTGTGGTACTTCTGCTGTTTCTCAGAGATGTAAGGCCTACACTTATTACCCTTCTGAGTATACCTATCAGCATAATGTTCGCCCTTGTTCTGATGTATTTTTCCGGAGTCACTCTCAACATGATATCCCTTTCGGGACTGGCGGTGGCTGTAGGAATGCTGGTGGACAACTCAATAGTAGTTATAGAAAATGTATTCCGGCTGCGCAGAATGGGAGTACCGCCTAAGAAGGCGGCTGTCGCCGGGGCAAAACAGGTATCCGGCGCCATTGCATCCTCTACACTTACAACTGTGTGCGTATTTGCACCTATAGTGTTTGTGCAGGGAATTACCAGACAGCTGTTTACGGACATGGCACTGACTATAACCTATGCGCTTCTGGCCAGCCTGATTATTGCTCTCACGCTGGTACCAGCCATGGCAGCATCTTTGTTCAAGAAAGACATGAAGGGCGAGGGCAGAAGATTTGGATCATTCAAGCGTTCATATATGAAGTTCGTGTCATGGAATCTGAAGCATAAGGCTCTGGTGCTGATACTTTCAGTCGGCCTGCTGGTATTCAGCGTCGTTGCCTCAATCTCAAAGGGATTCATCTTCATTCCGGATATGGCTACTCCGCAGCTGTCAGGAACCATGACTATGAACAACGAAGATGCAAAGCTGGAAGACACCAAGGCGATGGCAGATACTGTAGTTGAGAGAGTACGAAAGGTGCAGGGTGTTGAGACGGTGGGAGCCATGCTCTCGTCTACAAACAATCTGACAGGAGAAACTTCGTCAAACACAGTCAGTCTGTACATACTTGTCGATGAAGACTCTGACCGCAGCGGTGGAGAAATATGTAAAGAGATTGAAAAAAAGTGCGGGGACCTGGACTGCACACTGCAGATGATAAGCTCTTCATCCATAACAAGTTACACAACCGCCCTGGGAGGAAGCGGTGTTGAAGTAAAGGTGTATGGCTCCGATACGGGAGACTTGCAGAAAGCTGCCGAAGAAATAGGAAAGAAACTTGAAAAGGTTCAGGGAATTAAATCCGTAGATAACGGTCTGGAAGAAACAGAGCCGGAGATTCATTTTGTGGTAGACAAAGAAAAAGCCATGAAAAACGGGCTCACTGTGGCGCAGGTGTATATGCAGGTGGCTGAGGCTCTTAAAACTCAAACCAGTGCGACAACTCTTTCCTGGGAGGGAGATAAATATGAAGTTGTGGTTTCTGAATCAGAAATTGATGCAATTGATATCGATGCGATAAAAAATCTGCCGGTGGAGGGAACTGACACTGACGGAAATAAAGTTACGTTAAAACTTTCGGAAATAACCGAGGCCAAAGAAGTCAGCACACTGCCTTCTATCATGAGGATAAATCAGAGAACTTACCTTACGGTAAGCGGCGAAGTGGATGAAGAACATAACGTCACGCTGGTAACCCAAGAGGCTGAAAAAGCCCTTGCTGACTACAGTTCACCAAAGGGTGTGACCTTTGAATTCAGTGGGGAAAATGAGATGATAATGGATGCCATGTGGGATCTTCTCAAAATGATGGCTCTGGGAGTCCTTCTTGTATACCTTATTATGGTTGCACAATTCCAGTCGCTGCGCTCGCCGTTTATAGTCATGTTTACCATACCTCTGGCCTTTACCGGAGGACTTCTGGCACTCCTTATATTTGATAAGGAAATAAGTATAATTGCCATGATAGGCCTTATCATGCTGGTGGGTATAATTGTAAACAACGGCATAGTAATGGTAGACTATATCAATCAGCTTCGTGCCAAAGGCATGGAAAAAAGGAGAGCGATAATCGAAGGAGCGGCAACAAGGATAAGACCTGTGCTTATGACCAGCCTTACCACGATACTGGGGCTTGTTGTGATGGCAGCAGGTAAAACGGCGGGAACCGATATGATGCAGCCTATAGCACTGGTATGTATAGGAGGTCTTACCTATGCTACCGTACTGACGCTTCTGGTGGTGCCGGTCATATATGATATTTTTACCGGAAGAAAATATAAACACATCAAAGAAGAAGACCTGGATGTAAGCAATCTGGTAGTAAAATAAAAATCAGAAAATCCCGGATTTCTCTGTCCTGAGACAAAGAAACCCGGGATTTTTACAGGCATAAAACATCACGCTGCGGAATGTGGCTGCAGTGGCTGCTGCAGCGGGAAATCATGGTGTTACTGAAAATTTCTTCGCTGCATTAAGATATTGCATCAGCAGCCCAAGGTTAGCATAATAATATGAATACTTATCTTTCTTTTTTACTTCTATGAGGCCTGAATCAGCCAGTTTTTTTGTATGCTGAGAAATTGTGGCCTGAGCATAGTCGAAATGCTCCACCAGGTCCTTGTTGCAGACCAGTACCATGGCTCTGTTTGACTGCATTATATACTTGAATATCCTGATTCTGGCCGGATGGGCGAGAGCATCGGAAACTCTGGCAATAAGCAATATTTCTTCCTCCAGCATTTCGTCAGGGTCTTTTCTCAATCTCATATTAACGGGTCCTTTCTTGGTAAACTACCAGTACATTATGACAGAAACGCAAAAGATTTTCAAGGCGGAAAAGATGCAAAAATATTTGCACCAAAAAGAAAAATGTGATAAAATACTAACAGGTAAAGATTATGAAGAAAGAATACTACGAAAAAATAATAGAAGAACTCATAAAGCTTATAGATGAGGGCGTATATATTGTAGACAAGAACGGCATAGGTCGGTTTTACAATGATACCATGGCCTCAATGGAGAAGGTCAATGTGGAGGACGTCCTCGATAAAAAGTTTCATGAGGCTTTTCCTGAAGTCAGAAAAAATGACAGTACAATGCTTAAAGCTCTTCTGAAAGGTGAGCCTACAGTCAGAAAACAGCAGACGTACAAGAACTTTTACGGGAAAGAGATAACTACCGTCAACAGCACCATACCCATCGTTGTCGAGGGACAGACTGTGGCGGCTATTGAGGTGGCCAAAGACATAACCGATATCAGAAGAATGTCTGACACTCTGCTAGAACTTCAGAAAGAGCAAAACAAGAGAAAGACAGCAACCCAGAGTGCATCACCTGCCGGAACGGTCATAAAGAAATATACTTTTGACGATATCTTCGGGGAGAACGAGGATTTTGAAGTGGCACTGAACCGTGCCAGAAAGGCAGCTGAAAATGACGCCTCTGTATTTATATACGGTGAAACCGGAACAGGTAAGGAACTTTTTGCTCAGAGTATTCACTACTGCGGAAAGCGCAAAGATAAACCTTTTCTGGCACAGAACTGCGCTGCCATACCTGAATCTCTGCTGGAAGGAATTCTTTTCGGAACGTCCAGAGGAAGTTTTACGGGAGCAGTGGACAGGGAGGGGTTGTTTGAGCAGGCCAACGGCGGAACCCTGCTGCTGGATGAGATAAGTGCCATGCCTTATGACCTTCAGAGCAAGCTGCTGAGAGTCCTCCAGGAGGATTACATAAGAAGAGTGGGCGGCACAAGAGATATTCCTGTCAATGTCAGGATAATAGCAACAGTAAACGAGCCTCCCGAAGATCTCATTGCGCAGGGTAAACTGCGAAAAGACCTGTTTTATAGATTAAATGTAATAAATATTCAGATACCGGCTCTGCGAGAAAGGCCGGATGATATACCTCTTCTGGCAGAGAGGCTGTTGGAAAAATATAATAAAAAATTCGAAAAAGAAATATGGATGCTTTCGGAAGGCGCCGTAGTAAAAAAACTTAAAAATTATGATTATCCGGGAAATGTAAGAGAACTGGAAAATATAATTGAACAAGCTGTCTCCATGGGGGATAATGAGCATGTACTTACCGAAAAGAATCTTGCTATGCCTACAGCTGCCAGAAAGGGCAGGATACCTGCCCCGGAGTACGAAAAAAGTATTCCCCTCGACAAGTATATGGATGAACTGGAAGCCAAGATAATTAAATCTGCGCTTATCGAGGCCGGCGGAAATATATCCAGGGCAGCTGAACAGCTTCAGATAAAACGACAGACCCTTCAGCACAAACTAAAACGGTATAACCTTACCGAAAAATAGCAAAAAAATTTGCATTTAAATAGCAAAAAATTTTGCACTAATCAAAAATTTTTAACCATGATTTTGAAAAAAAGAAAAAGATGTGTGGCTATATTGCAGAAGATTTGGTTTTATAACCAAAAAAAACGGTATAAATGCAAAGGTTGTGGTGAACATGTCACAAAAATGCCTGGGTTAAGTATACAATATTCAACCAGACACATGGCACGGACTTTGCTTTATATAATTGGCAGTTACAACTTAAACTAAAATTTTAATTAAAAAGGAGAAACTAAGATGAAAGAAGTAAAAGTAATTATCTGGGGACTCGGCGCTATGGGCGGCGGAATGGCTGACATGCTTCTGAAGAAGAAAGGCGTTGAAATCGTTGGAGTTGCAGGAAGAGGCGCTAAGATCGGAACTTCCATGTATGACTACATCAAGACTGAAAGAGGCGACAGACCTGACGTTATCATTCAGGCTGCTGAAGACATTATCAAGCCAGGTGCTGCAGATATCGTGCTGCTCTGCACAGATTCATTCACAAAGAATGCATTCCCAAGATTAAAGTTCATCATGGAACAGGGACTGAATGTAATCACTTCTGCAGAAGAAATGTCATATCCTAAGGCTCAGAGCCCTGAATTAGCTGAAGAACTGGACAAGATTGCTAAGGCTAACGGCGTTTCATGCTTAGGAACAGGCATCAACCCTGGACATATCATGGACTTACTGGTTCTGGTTATGACAGGATGCTTAGTAGACGTAGAAGAAATCACTTCAAGAAGAGTTAACTCCCTGTCACCGTTCGGACCGGTTGTAATGGAAGAACAGGGCATCGGTATCTCCGTAGAAGAATTCAAAGAAAGAAAAGCTAACCACACTATGTCAGGTCACGTTGGATTTGCTGAATCCGTTGGCATGATGGCAGAAGGTATGGGATTAACTGTAGAAGAATTCGCTCAGGACATGAACCCTATCACAACTGATGTTGACAGAAAGTCACCTTATGGCTTTGCAGCAGCAGGTTCATGCGCAGGTGTTGCTATGACAGCAGAAGCTAAATTAAGCAACGGAATGCCTGTACATATGGATCACCCACAGCAGATCGAACCTGAGCAGGTTGGCGTTCAGACTGGTGACTATGTAATCATCAAGGGAACTCCAAATGTAAACTTAGTAAACAGCCCTGAAATCGAAGGCGGACTGGGAACAATCGCAATGTGCGTTAACATGATTCCTCACGTAATCAACGCTGAACCTGGTTTACACACTATGATCACTCTTCCTATTCCTAGAGCTATCATGGGAGACTTCAGAAACCTCGTTAAAGAAGAAAAGAAGATCGTAAAATAATTAAACTTTGACTTTATGCGGCAATGCCGCGATGGCGGCGTTGCCGTAATGGAGATTTTTGAATGATTCCCGCCATATATGCGACGGGGATTAAATCATCAATCCTTCGATATGCGGCATCGCCGTTTTTTATCGGCGCTGCCGGATGAAATTTTAAAAATAGGAGAATTAGAGAAATGGCTAAAAAAGGCGAATGGGTTCGTATCCACAAGGTTGTTTTAGCTGCTGCTGACAGAACAGCTAAGCTTCCTGATGACACAAAGAAGGTTGACTTCGAAATGTGGGTAAAGGGAACTCTTCAGAACGAAACAGCAGAAATCGGCGATGAAGTTACAATTATCACCGCAACAGGCCGTGAAGAAACAGGCAAGTTACTTGAAGTAAATCCTTACTACACTCACAGCTATGGAAAATTTGTTCCTGAAATCATTGATATCGATAAAAAATTAAGAGAAATCATGCAGTTTGGAGGTGAAAACTAATGAAATTAGCTAAAGATTACGATTCCGTAATGGGAAGATCAGCTGACATCATGAAAGCTTCACTGGGACTTGACTTCAATGATTTCGAATCCGGTTCAGTTGCTTTCGACTATGAAGGTTTAATGAAAGCAACAGGATACACTATCGAAGAGGTAGACAAAATCCAGTCAAGAACAGGTGTAGGACACACCCAGCTTCTTGAATTAAGAAACATCACAAAACTTGCAAGAAAGTATGCTAAGCCTGGATACGGCGCAAGAATTTTTGCCAAGGACGAAGCAGCCAATGCATCAGGATCCTTCAAGGACAGACGTGCAGCATGTGCAGTAGCACACGCTAAGAAACTGGGCTATAAGGGTGTTATCGCGGCTACTTCCGGTAACTATGGTGCAGCAGTTGCATCCCAGGCAGCAATGCAGGGAATGAAGTGCATCATCGTTCAGGAATGCTATGACTCCCACGGAGTTGGACAGCCTGAAATCGTTGAAAAGGCCAGAAAGTGCGAAGCATTAGGCGCAGAAGTAATTCAGCTGACAGTTGGACCTGAATTATTCTACGAACACCTTTCAGTAATGGAAGATTCCGGATACTTCAATGCATCCCTGTACTCACCATTTGGTATTGCAGGCGTTGAAACTCTGGGATATGAAATCGCAATGGACTGCCGTGAAAAGTTCGGCAAGGACCCTGACATGGTAGTATGTACTCAGGCAGGCGGCGGTATGGTAACAGGTACTGCAAGAGGTCTCATCAAGGCAGGCGCTACAGATACTACAGTAGTAGCAGCTTCCATCGACCTTACAGGTCTGCACATGGCATCAGATGAGCAGTTCAACAAGAAGTCCTGCACAACAGGTCACACAGGTTTCGGAGTACCTCACGCTACAAACCCTGACACAGGAGATGTTCCTCGTTCAGCAGCAAGACCTCTGAGATATATGGACAGATATGTTACAACTACTCAGGGTGAAGTTATGTACATGACAGAAATGCTGGCTAACCTTGAAGGTCTCGAAAGAGGTCCTGCAGGAAACACAGCTCTGGCTGCAGCATTCGCACTGGCACAGGAACTTCCTGAAGATGCAATTCTGGTAGTAACTGAAACTGAATACACAGGTGCCGGCAAGCACATTCAGCCTCAGTTAGATTTTGCAAGAGACAACGGAATTGAAATCGTATTCGGAGATCCTAAGGATGACGTTCCTGGAAAGAACATCGTTCTTCCTTCCGACCCTGGTCTCTTCAGAGTAAAGGATATGGACCTTGACAAATTAAGAAAGTCCTTAATCAAGAGATCCGTACCTAGAGCCAACGGCAAGAAACTCACAGCTGAAGACATCGCATTCCTGGCAGCAGATACAAGATCTGACGAAGCATTTGTAAAAGCTGCACTTGATGAATTAGGCGTAGAATACTAAAAACATTTAACCTTTCGCGGATATTTCCTCCGCGGGAGGTACTTTAAAAAATATTACTACACACGAAATCCCGCATTATGCGTTGCAAAAGCCTAATGCAGGGTTTTGGGAAATTAAGGAGAAAACAGGATGAAAAGAGCAGACGATTTCGAAGTAAGAAGACAGCATATCGCAAATCTTACTGACGAAGAACTTTACGCAAGATTCTGGGAGCTGACAGATCAGGTTGTTGATCCGCTTCTGGAACTTGGCAAGAAGAACACTACTCCTTCAGTTGAAAGATCAGTTTTACTGAGAATGGGAGTATCCTCTCTGGACTGCATGCCTATCGTTAACCATGCCATCGACCACGGCCTGATGGGAAAGGGATGCGGCCACTGCGTTTACAAGTTATCAAAGATGGAAGACATCTCAATCAGAGACGCCAGCATTAAACTTGCAAAGGGTGAAGGCTGGGACAAATTAGTAGAAGCATTCAAGGGAGGTAAGTAATAATGACAGAATTAAAAAGAAATGAAAAATTAGATATTGTCAATATTCTTAAAGACCTTGACAAATACGAACCGAGAAGAAGAGGCTGGACATGGAGAGAAAAGGCTGAAGATCAGCACATGGGACCTTTTGAATATCATGAAATCTCCAAGCCGCTGAAGCAGAGTGTACCTCTTCCTCCTGCAAAGTTCATGGAAGATGTTGACCCACAGCCTATGCAGACAATCACTACTGAAATCGCTTCCGGAAGATTTGAAGATGATATCAGAAGAATGAGAATGGGTGCATGGCATGGCGCAGACCATCTGATGGTAATCAGACATATGGGTCAGTCACATATCGACGGTCTGATGGAAGGTACTCCACAGGGTATCGGTGGTGTTCCTATCACAAGAAAGCAGATCAGAGCACAGAGAAAAGCTATCGATATGATCGAAGACGAAGTTGGTCGTCCGATCAACTATCATTCATATATCTCCGGTGTTGCCGGTCCTGATGTAGCCGTACTCTTCGCTGAAGAAGGTGTAAACGGAGCTCACCAGGATCCTCAGTACAACGTACTTTACAGAGATATCAACTGCGTAAGATCCTTCGTTGACGCTTGCGAATCCAAGAAAATCATGGCATGGGCAGGCATCCTTCAGATCGACGGAGCTCATAACGCAAACGCTACTGCAAGAGAAGCATGGAAGGTAATGCCTGAACTTATCGTACAGCATGCCATCAACTCCAGATTCTCAGAAAAAGTGGGCATTAAGCCTGAAAACATTTCACTGTCAACAGTACCTCCTACAGCAACTCCTGCTCCATGCGTATACATGGATTTACCTTATGCAGTTGCTCTGAGAGATATCTGCGACAGATATAAGATGAGAGCTCAGATGAACACCAAGTACATCCAGTCCTCAGCAAGAGAAGCTACAGTTACTCACGTAATGAACATGCTCATCTCCAAGCTGACCAGAGCTGACATTCAGTCAACAATCACTCCTGACGAAGGAAGAAACGTTCCTTGGCACATCTACAACATAGAAGCCTGCGACACTGCTAAACAGACACTTATCGGTCTGGATGGCCTGATGGAAATGGTTGAACTGAAGAAAGACGGTCCGCTGAGAGAAATGGCAAGAGACATCAAAGAAAGAGCTCTTCTGTTCATGGAAGAAATCGTTGAAAACGGCGGATATTTCCAGGCTGTACAGGACGGATTCTTCGTTGATTCCGCTAAGTACCCTGAAAGAAACGGTGACGGTATCGCTCGTAAGATTGAAGGCGGCGTAGGCTATGGATTCATATTCGAAAGAGACGAAGACTACATGGCTCCTGTAACTGCTCACTATGGATACAACAACGTAGAACAGTACGGCGGAGATCCTGAAAATCCATCAGCTTTAATCGGCGGATGTACTTTCGAAGACAGAAGCAAGATCGTTTATATTGACGAATTAGACGAAAACGACAATGTAAATGTAAGACTTGAAAAGGTTGCCAAGTACAGAACCGGTAATGTAATCACACCGGAAGTTGAATGGTGCGGCGACAGAGTTATCATGATCACAATGATGCTCCCTATCAACAAGAGAGTTGCAGAAGCAGCTGCTGTTGAATTAGGTAAGAAACTGGGTCTGGTTGATCCGGAAGTTATTTCTGCAGAAGTTATGCAGGATGCAGAAGGTACCAGAATCGAACTGAAGGGCAGAGTTGACTTTGATATCGATCTGACTACTCTGGAAATTCCGCCTGAACCACACTACATGTCCGACAAAGAATTATATGACGAATTCGAAGGTCATGAACACATGAAGGTTGTATGCGGTACTGTAGGCGAAGACGAACACTCCGTAGGTATGAGAGAAATCATCAATATCAAGCACGGCGGAATCGAAAAGTGGGGTATTGAATGTATCTACCTGGGAACTTCCGTTCCTGTAGAAAAGATGGTTGACGCTTGTATCGAAGAAAACGCAGAAGCAATTCTGGCTTCCACTATCATTTCACATGATAACGTTCACTATAAGAACATGAGAAGACTCCACGAGCTCTGCGTTGAAAAGGGTATCAGAGATAAGGTTATCATCTGTGCCGGCGGTACTCAGGTTATTCCTGAAGAAGCTGTTAAGACCGGTATCGATATGGGATTTGGAAGAAACTCACACGGTATCGACGTTGCTACTTTCCTGGCTGAAGAAAGACAGAGAAGAAGAGGCGAAAGATAATAGAACCTGTTTCAAAGGGGCTGGGCCGTACGCCCGGTCCCTTTTTTGCAAATGTAAAATCACAGGAGGAAGCTCATGATAGAAACTGCCAGAATGTATATATCAGATGCGGAAGAAAGAGACATCCCTGACATTATCGGGCTTGAAAGTCATAAAGATAACCGCGACTTCCTGTGGATAGGTACAAAAGAGGAGCATCGGCAGGAAATCAAGGACCCTGACCATATGCTGCTGATCTTTCGTGAAAAGGGTGACAATAGGATTGTGGGTTACGCCCTTGTAAGATTAAATAAAAAGTCGGAAATATTCGAACTGAGAAGAATTGCCATATCCGAAAAAGGAAAGGGATATGGAAAAGAAGCAATGAAGGCATTGCTGAAGGAAGCCTTTGAGAATATGAACATAAACCGGTTCTGGCTGGATGTATATCCGGATAATGTGATAGGAATAAAGCTATACGAAAGCCTCGGAATGCACAGAGACGGCATACTCAGACAAAACTACAAAGCAGAAAGAGGATATCTTGATCAGATAATTTATTCAATGTTAAAAAGCGAGTATTTTAGTGAGGGGTGATCTTCTATGTTGAAAAAGGCGCAGGCCACAGACAAGGCCATATGGATAAAGCTGAACAGAGAATTCATGGAATTTGAGATTCAGGATGATAATCTGTGGAATCATATAGATAAGGCAAAAGACGAAGAACTGGGCGAGGTTTTCGACGAAGCCCTTGAGACACCTGAACTTATAACTATCTTTATGATAGAGGACCGGGGAAAAATTGTGGGATTCGCAAATCTCATGACAATTTACAGTGTGTGGTCGGAAGGACGCGCGCTGATTATAGATGATCTGTACATTGATACCAGAAGCCGCGGCAGAGGTTTGGGCAGACAGACAATGAAAGAAATCGAAAATTACGCAAGGAGCCATGGATATAAAAGATTGCAGTTTCAGTCAGAAGAAACAAATCCGCAAGCCAAAGCCTTTTATACAAAGATAGGCTATACACCGGCGGCCATGAGCTTTTACATGCGATATTTATAGAATCAGAAAGGAAAATGAAAAAATGAAAGTAGACGTATTGGTAGCGGAAATAGGCTCAACTACGACGGTTGTAAATGCATTCAAAGATCTTGACAGTGACAATCCGGTGTTCTGGGCTCAGGGTCAGGCACCTACATCCGTTTTAGACGGCGATGTAAGAATCGGCCTCCAGGGGGCAATTGATGATCTGTGCAGAAAAAAGGGCATCGATAAACTGGAATATGATCAGATGCTGGCCACATCCTCAGCCGCCGGTGGCCTCAAGATGACCGTTCACGGACTGGTGTATGATATGACGGCAAAAGCAGCCAAAGAAGCCGCACTGGGTGCTGGAGGAATTATTCATGATATTACCGTAGGAAGGCTGAGAAGAAGCGACCTTGCAAGAATTAAGAACATCAACCCTAACCTTATTCTCATTGCGGGAGGCGTGGATTACGGAGAAAGAGATACGGCCATATACAATGCAGAAATGATCAGGAGCCTCGGCCTCAAAACGCCGGTAGTATATGCAGGTAATATTGAAAATCAGGATGAGATGAAGCTGATATTTGATGAAGAAAGCGGTCAGTATCTCTACCTTGTAGATAATGTATATCCCAAAATAGATACTCTCAATGTCGAACCTTGCAGAAAAGTAATTCAGGAAGCTTTCGAAGATCATATCACCCATGCACCGGGCATGGAACATGTGAGAGAGATGGTAAACGGACCTATAATCCCTACACCGGGAGCGGTAATGGAGTGTACAAAGCTTCTGTACGATTGCCTTGGAGATGTCATGGTGATAGATGTGGGAGGAGCTACCACCGATGTACATGCCGTAACCGAAGACTCTGATGCGGTGGCAAGAATCCTCACTGCACCGGAACCGAAGGCAAAGAGAACCGTGGAAGGCGATCTAGGCGTTTACGTAAACAGAATGAAGGTCATCGAGTCCATAGGCGAAGAAAAACTGAGGGAAGAATGCGAAAATAAATTGCACATAGATCTGGATAAAACACTGGAAACCTATGTGGCAATTCCAAAGAATGATGACGAAATAAAGCTGGTAGAGCGCCTGACTAAAGAAGCCGTTCTCAGAGCGGTGGAAAGACACGCCGGACAGATAAGATATGTATATGGTCCGACCGGAAGGCAGACTCTGGCAGAAGGCAAAGATCTGACACAGGTAAAATATATTGTGGGAACAGGCGGAGCCCTTACAAGACTTCCTCACAGAGTTGATATAATGGAAATGATCCCAAAAGACAATGAGACAGGCATGAAGCTTTATCCAAGCGAAGCCGTCAAGATTCTTGTGGATAACGATTATATCATGGCTTCTCTGGGAGTTCTTTCTAAGACTCACAGAGCCGGAGCCATCCGACTTCTGGCAAAGAGCCTGGGAGTGGAACTTAAAGAGCAGGATCATACTGCCAATAAAGCTCAGTTCATAGAAGAACTTCAGAGAATGACCGCAGCAAGAAAAGCAAAAGAGGAAGAAACGGCTCATCACATTGAAGAGATGGAAGCCATGGGCTATGATATGTCCGAGTACAAAAACCCTGAAAAGATCGGAGGTGCAACGGCTGAGGAGGTTGAAGCTGCCAAAAGAGAAGCCCTTATGGCAGACAGAACCATTAAAAAGGGTGCCGACCTCATAGAGAATGCCGGCGAAACGCCTGTAAATCCCCACGTTATGAGAGCCTGCGGAGAAGTGGACGGAAGACCTAACTGCAATCATGATTGCAGGCACTGCACTCGCAGACATTGTCCTTACCGTCAGGAATAGTCACCGGAAATAAAGGAGGAAAAACATGTATCCGAGATTAGTGATTGATTTAAAAAAACTTAAAAGCAATCTGGACGCCGTAGCCCACATAACCAAAGACGAAGGGGGCTGCTCGCTGATGATTGTAACAAAGGGTCTTTGCGCAGACAAAGAAATGGTTCATGTTGTTGCAGACCATCCTGCTGTAGACTTTGTTGCAGATTCCAGAGTGAAAAATATCAGGACTTATGCCGATGAAGTGAGAGAGAAGGGCAAAAAGACCGTTCTTCTGCGTATCCCTATGCACGATGAAGCGGCAGATGTAGTCAGATATGTGGATCTCAGTTTTAACTCAGAACTTTCCACCATCAGACTCCTTGATCAGGAAGCCGGAAAACTGGGTGTGAAGCACAGTGTACTCCTGATGATAGACCTTGGCGACCTGAGGGAAGGAATTTTCTATCAGAATGAGGAACTCATTTTCCAGACTGTTGAAGAAATTCTCAAGATGGAGAACATTCAGCTGTATGGAATAGGCGTAAACCTTACATGCTACGGTGCAATAATTCCAAAGAATGATAACCTCTCTAACCTGACAGCAATAGCTTTAAAAATAGAAGAAAAATTCGGAATAAGCCTCAAGATGGTCTCCGGCGGAAACTCCAGTTCAATTTATCTGGTAGAAAAGGGAGAACTTCCTGAAGGAATCAACAATCTGAGACTGGGTGAGTCGTTCCTGCTGGGAAATGATACCGCGTACGGCACCAAACTTCCGGGTACGACCGGAGATGCCCTGGTACTGGAAGCACAGATTGTAGAACTCAAGGAAAAACCTTCTCTGCCGATAGGTGAAGTAGGTGTGGATGCCTTCGGACAGAAGCCTTACTATGAGGACAGAGGTATCATAAAAAGAGCCATCATTGCAGTAGGCAAACAGGATACCGACATTGACAGTATGGAGCCTGTAGATGATAAGATAGACATTCTTGGAGGAAGTTCCGACCATATTATACTGGACGTGACCAAATCCGACACTGAATACAAGGTGGGAGATGTGGTAAGATTTACTCTTGGGTATGGAGGAATGCTTAAGACAGCCACCAGTGCTTATGTAGAAAAAGCATATATACGCTAAATGAAATAGCCATTGAGACAGCCTCAGGCAGCATAGAACTGCGAGGCTGTTTTTTTAAAAAAAATGTAACGAAACAGAGAGTCAGTTGTATATGTAGTAAAAGGGTTAAAGATAAAAACTGCAGTGAAAGGAGTATTGAGATGTTGAAGGGTCAAGGGAAAAAACTGGGCAGAGCTGCATCTTCGATGTTTGTATTTTTTTTCATTGCCATAAGTTCAGCCATGAGAGGGGCAACTCTTCCGGGAAGCTGAATTTTTTGGCAATCATGGCCATGGGGCTGATATTTACCGTCCTTGAAATCGTTGTGGAAACAGGCTGTGAAAACAGGATTAAAACAGCAACTGCTCAGGGGTGCAGCAGCCGGTTGATAGTACGCATAAAGACCATGAAGGGAATGGGAGAGGTCATACTTATAATACTGGCAGCTTTTACATATGCAGAGATCCTCAGGATGGTAGGCTTCTCAGATGTTCCCGAGGCAACCACATTGTTCACTGCCGCCTGCATATTTTTCCCTGTGGCGACGGTAGGAATACTGATATACAACAGAAAGAAAGTGTTGTAAAAATACGAACTTCAAACCACAGATGTTTTAAATATGCAATGCATATGTTAAAATGTCTGTGGGGGAAGGGAAATGTCAAAAGAACGCGAGAAGTATTACGGTACATTCGAAGAACTGTATCTGGAAAATTACAGATTACTGTTTGTCATGGCAGGGGACTACAGCAGGGATGATCATGAAAAAAAAGACATCTGTGCTTTAGTATGGGCAAAAGTTGCTGAAGACATTCCAAAGTACATGGCTAAAAGTGAAAAAGAGCTCCGCAATTATCTGAGGATAATGATAAGAAACACAGCATTGAATTATCTGCGAAAGGAAGAACGTGAAAAAATAAAGCTGAAAGAAGCATATGAGCTGGATACAAGAGAGAGCGCAGGGCTCAAGACCGAAGTATTTTACCTCCGGGAGGAGAGATATCTTAAGGATGCAATAAAGGTCCTTTTACCGGAAGAAAAAGAACTTATAATATTGAGATTTTACATGGGGAAAAAGGCCGGTGAAACAGGAGAACTTCTGGGAATCACCGAGGGCAACGTCAGAATAAGACAGATGAGGATTCTGGCAAAACTCAAAAGAGAAATACAGAGATTGATGAAAGAGGAAGAAGTGGAATGACGAAAAAGGACAGGCTGACAATTTCATCAGATGAGATATTAAAAAAGGCGGCTCTTGAAGCAGAAAAGGAAGCTCGCCGGCAGATGGGCAATTATTGCAGCCGGGCGAGAGAACTCCCTGATGACTGTGAAGCCATAGATGAAGAGTTTCTTGCATTTGCCAGAGCGTATGATGCCAAGCATAAAAAGCCTCCAAAAAAGACCTTTGCAGGCATGAACCGCGTCGCAAGATTTGCAGCAATATTCATTGTGTGCATTGTGAGCGCCGGCGTGATTACGGCAGGCGTATCACATGCGTTTAAGTATAAGAGCTTTGATGTGGTATTCTATCAGGAAGAGGGAGGAGTAAGCCTGACTCCCGAAGCACCTGAAGAAGATTTCATGGTAGTTGACATAAAAGGATACTGGTACCCTGATTATCTGCCTGAAGGATGCAGTCTGGATTCATACACAGAAAACAAATCATCGACCGTATTATATTTTAAAAACGAGGAACAGAACTATGATGTGAGACTTTTTGAATATAGAGCAAAGGGATTTTCCATGACAAACAATACCCGATGTCAGACCATGGAAAAGGTTGTAATAGGCGACTCAGAGGCATATCTGTTTTACAACGGGGAAGACAGATATTGTTATGTGGTATGGCAGGCAGACGACAGAGTGTTAACTTTGCGGGCTGACAATTTCACGGACACCGAAGAACTCCTTAAAATAGCAAAAAGTGTAACTCACCATAATTGAAAATTGTCGCAAGCATCGCCCTGCTGTAACATATCATACAGGCAGAGCGGTGCTTGTGACTTGGAGCGTATAGAAAGCGGGCTCTGATTTTACAGAACCCGCTTTTGATCTGAGATTAAATTTTTTCAAAATCATCAGCGCCATGTTTACAGAGAGGACAGATAAAATCATCCGGCAGAGTATCGCCTTCATAAACATATCCGCAGATCTTGCAGACATAACCGTGTTTTTCCTCCTCTATCTTTGGCTGCGGCTTCGGTTTGATATGATCAAAGTAATATGCGTAAGTAACCGAAGGATCCGTGTTGAGAATCTGGGCCTCAGTAACCTCAGCCACAAAGAGAGTATGCGAGCCATAGTCGTAGGAGTCCACAACTTTGGCAGACATAAATGCATTGGTTCCTTCCGTAACATATAAAAGACCGTTAGCGCTGCGGGCAACGCTGCTTTCAAAGCCTTCAAATTTATCGGTATCTCTTCCGCTCTGGAATCCGAAACGCTTAAACGTATCAAAAGATGTCTTTTCCGACAGGAATGAGATGTTGAACATGCCGGTGGCCATTATCATATCATGAGTGTGATTAGCTTTGTTAACCGCAATGTTGATTCTGTTAGGAGAGGAAGTCAGCTGAGCTGCAGTATTGATTATGCATCCATTGTCTTTTCCGTCAGCTTGAGCAGAGAGGACAAACAGACCGTAAGAGAACTTCTGCATGGTTTTAGGGTCAACCTCTGCAGCTGCCACAGCAGCTTCATCGACTACAGGCTTTTCGAAGCGAGGGATTGTTGCCGAAATGGCTTCAACCAGTGCGTCGATCTGGGCTTCCTGTTCAGGCTTGAGTGATGACTTGAGAGTGAGGGTCTCATCAAGGATTGTCATATTGGAACAGGAACCTATAATATCTTTCATGAGCTTGCCGCTGGTAGGCGCCCACGATCCGTTCTCCACGAAGGCGACGGTTCTGTTCTGGATGTTATGAGCAGCAAGATCGTGAAGCAGTTCCTCCATAGAAACGAAAATGCCTGCGTTGTATGTGGTTGAAGCAAAGAGCAGGTGGCTCCATCTGAAAGCGGCAGCAATAATTTCTGAAGCAGGGGTAACAGAAACATCGTACATTACCGTGTTTATACCCCGGTCGCGGAGCCTTGAAGAGATGATCTCCGCTGTATTTTCAGTGTTGCCGTATACTGATGCATAGGCAATCATCACACCCGTGTCTTCCGGAGTATAGGTGCTCCATTTTACATATTTATCAAAGAAATCCTCCAGATTTCTTCTCCATACGAAACCGTGAAGAGGGCATATCATTTTCAGGTCAACAGCATGAAGCTTCTTTAAGAGAGCCTGAACCTGATTTCCGTACTTT